>SDBT01006102.1_pt1 | contig 20092 bp, 18 predicted proteins | sample 2277101 | NCBI WGS metagenome assembly SDBT01 (sample SAMN10404973, study PRJNA504765) | marine sediment metagenome | isolation source: marine sediment core GS10_PC15, 103 cmbsf | place: Arctic Ocean: Southern Knipovich Ridge | collected 2010 | reverse complement strand
TCTTTAGACAAGAAAGGTCCGCACACATAACCGAGGCTGATAATTTTATTTTCACCTGTCCCCCTCTGCGATGAAATTCTCTGCCACACTCATATTATATGAATTTTATCTCCCTGGTCAAATAGTAAGGTAGAATGGGTGTTGAATGGTAAATGGGCAAAAATACGATTCACAAAAAAATTTTCAGGGGGTTGACAAAAGAATATTTTTTACTATAATTAACATCGTTACCAGTATCGTTACCAATACCTAAAAAAGAGGAAGAAAGGAATATCTTGGTATTGTTACCGAGATAGTTACCAAAACATATGTCGCCCTTAACCCTGAAAGATGTAGCCAAGACAATAGGAGTTTCTCCTAGTACGGTGTCCAGAGTCTTAAACCATCATCCTGATGTCGCTCCTCATACTAGACAGAAGATTGAACTAGGAATTAAAAACTTGGGCTACACACCGAATCTTCTTGCCAAGGATCTTAGGCTCGAGACAACAAAAACAATTGGAGTTGTTATTTCCGACATCTCAAACCCATATTTTGCCAGAGTAATTAGGGGTGCAGAAAATGCAGCGCGACAAAGGGGATACAGTATTATCCTTTGTGATACTGCCGAACAATACGAACTGGAAGAGGAAAGCGTGGAACTCTTGCTGAAAAAAAGAGTGGTGGGACTCCTTCTAACACCGGTTCATGAGGATATCATAAATCTCTTGAAACTAAAAGGACAAGGAGTTCCCTTTGTTTTGGTGGCTAGATATTTGAGCAAGGTCGTTACCAATTATGTGGTAAGTGATGACGCTCTGGGAGGATATTTGGCTACTCAGCACTTAATTAAAAAGGGACATAAGAAAATCTTACATTTAGGTGGACTCCCCTCTCTTTCTGATGCCTGGGACCGCCTGGCTGGATATAAAAGAGCACTTCTCGAGAATGGTATAGCTTTTGATCAGAATCTGGTTAGGACAGTTTCTACTGTTACCATGGATGAAGCTTACAGTCATATGAATACAGTTCTTTCTGATAAAAAGATAGATTTTACAGCTATTTTCTGTTTTAGTGATTACTTAGCCATGGGTGCCGTAAAGGCAATTCAAGGGAGAGGGCTAAAGATCCCTGCTGATATTGCCGTTGTGGGCTATGATGATATAGAAATGGCCTCACTTCTGGAGATTCCATTGACTACTATCCGCACGCCAAGATACCGATTGGGGAAAAGGGCGGTGGAAATCCTCATAGATCATCTCTTACAAGAAAAGGACGAAACTCCGCAACAGATTATGGTCGAACCCTCGCTTGTAGTCAGAAAGTCAGCCTAGAGCTTTGATGATAACTTGCCCCAGATTGTTCCTCTAAGGCTTGGAACCAGAATGATCAAGAGGATGGGGCGTAGGACTTCGTAGAGTTTACTTTGTGGGATATGGTGAATACCTAAAAAAGGGGTTAACTGGAGAACCATACTCCAGTTATACATCAGAAAATCAAAGAAAGGATGGTATATACAATGCCAGATATCAAAGTTGCCATAGTTGGCGTAGGCAATTGTGCCAGTTCACTTTGTCAGGGAATAGAACTTCTCAAGTCAGGGGATGGTAAAAACTTTGTTGGTGTTATGCATCCTGATATTGGTGGCTACAAGGTTACTGATATAAAAGTAGTGGCAGCATTTGATGTGGATAAACGTAAGGTTGGCAAAGATCTTAGGGAAGCTATTTTTAGTCCACCCAATATTGCTTATCAATACCCGGAACTAATTCTCCAAAAAACTGGAATAGAAGTAATGATGGGACCAATTATGGATGGTGTACCAGAGCATTTAGCACAATTTGTAGAGATATCCGATGAAAAGCCTATAGACGTTGTAGAGGTGCTAAAGAAAAGTAAGGCAGAAATACTCCTGAATTTCCTACCCACTGGTTCAGCGCAAGCAGCCAGGTTCTATGCTGATTGTGCTATAAAAGAAGCAAAGATTGCATATATGAATGGAATGCCAGAATTGATATGCTGCGATGCCTCTTATCAGGAAGCGGCAGAACGCAGTAATGTTCCCATTATTGGCGATGATGTCAAAAGTCAGATTGGAGCTACAATTATACATCGAGTTTTGCTTGAGCTTTTTTTACATCGAGGAATAAAGATAGAAAAGACCTATCAATTGAACTTTGCTGGCAATACCGACTTTATCAATCTTGTGCACCGGGGAGAGAGTAAGCACAAAACTAAGAAGGAAGCTCTCACTACTATCATTCCTTATCCAGCAGAGGTCTCTACTGGTTTCTCCTGGATCCCACTTATGAAAGACCGCAAGACTGCTATATTCCATATTATAGGCAGTAACTTTGCTGGTGCTCCTCTACGATTTGAGGCTAAGCTTGAGGTAGAAGACAGTCCAAACTTCGCTGGAGTGATAGCTGAGGGCGTGAGATACTTAAAGTTAGCACTGGATCGAGGAATCGGTGGAGTGCTCACCTCGGCCAGTGCGTATCTATCGAAACACCCACCTGTAATGATGAGTGATGAAGAAGCCAGGAAAAACCTGGAGGAGTTTATTGCCGAAAAACGGGAAAGATAAAGTGTCGGTTAGGCGGTTATAAGAAATGTATCGAACCAAATAAATGTCTTTGGAGAAGAGTTTGAATGACGCCAGAACTAGTGGTAATGAGTCACATAGTAAATGAGACTGTTAAGTTTCCGGATCGGGTAATTGAAGGGGTACTGGGAAGTCCCACCGCTTATGCTTCAGTTGCTGCCGGCAGATTAGGAATGAGTACCGGAGTTGTTACTAAAATAGGAACTGATCTACCTCCAAATTTTCTAAAGCCTTTTGAGGAAGCAAATATAGACACCAGGGGAATTAAGATAGAAGGAAAAGATACTACCCACAGCCTTTTAACCTACGATGAATTAGGAAATAAAGCAATCCTCTATCCGAAAAAAGCTCCTCCCCTTATTTTTGATGATATTCCCAAAGACTATCTCGATGCAAAGATAATATACATTTGCCCTATGGACTATGATGTTTCCTTAAAGACCATCAGGGTTCTCTATGGGCAAGGGATAACTTTAGCTGCCGACATCGGCGGCTATGGAGGAGCTCATTCGACCAAGCACCCTGGTGAGGAAGAGAGAAAAACTCATAAGACAATCAGAGAGTTAATAAAGCACTTTCATATTGTCAAGGCTAGCATGGAGGACTGCCAACACCTATTTGGAGCAAAAAAGGGTATGGAAGAAGAGATGGCCGAGCTTATGGTGAATCTCGGTGCGGATATAAGCATAGTTACTCTAGGAGAAAAAGGCTCTTTCATCTCTTCAAAAAAGGGAACATTTAGGATGCCTGCTTTTCCTGCTCAGGTGAAAGATTGTACCGGAGCAGGAGACGCATACATGGCTGGCTTCCTGGTGAGATATCTAAGGACAAAGGATGTATGGAAATCTGCTCTATTTGCTTCAGCTACAGCATCTATCGTCATTGAGGGAACAGGTGGAGTGGTGGCAGGTCGGATGCCCACGACCTCTGAGGTAGAAAAGAGGATATCGAAGGTATCTTTAAAAAATTATGAAAAGACCAAATATACAATAACTACAAGGAAAGGATAAAGCATTGCAGAAAGTCAAATTCGGGATTATAGGTTGCGGTAGCATCGCTGAAATTGCTCATTTTCCTTCCATTAAGGAAATCCCTGAGGCTGAGCTTGTAGCAGTATGTGATGCTAATGAGGAAACGGTAAAGCAAGTAGCCACTAAATGGAAAGCAAAGGCTTACTTTACTGATTATCAAAAAATGCTAGATGAGGAAGAGCTAGATGCTGTCATAATTGCTACACCAAACAGCTTTCACCGTGAGCAGGCTCTGGCCACAGCCAAGGCAGGAGTAAATGTCCTGGTGGAAAAGCCTATGGCAGTCACCAACAAAGAGGCCTGGGATATAGTAGAAGGATGTAAGAAGACCGGCATAAAGCTGATGGTAGGTTGTGATAGAAGATTCTGTATCCAGAATGAATATGCCAAAGAATTAGTGGATAAAGGAGTAATTGGCAAGGTTCTAATGGCTAACGCTATTATGTATGAGCATTGGGATCTCTATCAGGGTTCGATAGCCAAGACTGATTTTCGACTTAAAGGAAATCTAGCCGGAGCAGCAGCAGTTTCCGACACTGGGGCCCATGCTATAGACCTTCTTACCTGGCTTATGGGAAGTGAAGCGAAGAGAGTGGTTGGGATTGCTAAACGTCTAGCCATGCCAGAAGATTATACTCTTTTAGATGACACGGTTTGGATACTCATGGAACATAAAAACGGCTCTTATAGCTGCGTAACCTGCAACCGCTTTTCCCGGGCTGCTATCCAGAGCACCTCACTTTATGGAACCGAGGGAAGCATAATGACCAGCTCCGATGCTACTACTCCTTTTCAAACAGCTCCTCTGGCAGTCTTTACTGATAAGGACTATAATCTTGAGGAACTCCCCAAGATAATCAGAGACTATCGCTATCCTCAACTCTTCTGGGCAGAGGATGTGATAAATAGGCCCGTTACCAAACGCTGGGTTCCTATCTATCCTCCCCGAGAGTCGAATTATCTTAGAATGCTCAAGCACTTTGTTGGATGTATCCTTGAGGATAAAGAGCCCCGGGTTACTGGAGAAGATGGAGCCAGGGCTATGGAGGTTATGTGTGCTGTTTTTAAATCAATGCAGACTGGAGCATGGGTTGATCTACCTCTTAATGAGGAGGTAATACCACCTCATTATGAAAGCAAGGGTTAAATCCTTAGAGAAGGAGAGATAAAGATGTCTAAAAAGATTGGTTTTGGCATTGTTGGATGTGGAGGTATAGCACATGATGCACACCTGCCATCATTAAAAGAGATTCCGGAGGCAAAGATAGTTGCCATCTCCCGCAGAACAGAAAAAGAAGCCAGACGGATAGCTGAAGAGTTTGAGATAGAGAACTGGTATACAGATAATAGCCAGGTGATAGAACATACGGATATTGATGCAGTCATTATCTGTACTCCTCCTAAGTTTCACCAGGAGATAGCTGTAGCTTGTGCTAAAGCTGGTAAACATATTTTATGTGAAAAGCCAATGGCAAGAACTCTGCAAGAAGCAGACCGAATGATTGAAGCAGCAAGAAAGGCAAAGGTAAAGTTAGCCGTAGCCGAGATGAAAAGATTTAACCCGGGATTTCGCAGAGCTAAAGAAATACTTGATCAGGGAATAATTGGAAAGCCCTTTATGGTACGATATCACAACAGCTACCATGAACCTCATGTGCGTAAGGCCTGGTGGGTTAATCCCGAGATTTCAGGGGGAGGGGAAATGATGAATGAGCTTACTCATCAGGTAAATACCTTACGGTGGATGCTGGGTGAGGTAAATAGAGTAAGCGCTATGGTAAATAATCCCTGGGGTCCTCCTCCGGAAGACAATGCTATTGTAAGTCTAGAGTTTGAAAATGGCACAATAGGTGTGGTGACTATTAGCTGGATGAACAAGGAATATAATCTTACCTTTCCAGCACCAATAGATCACGCCTGGGATGAAAGAATCGATATATTTGGAGCCGAAGGAAGTATCCGTATCCACACACCGTTTACCTACTGGAAAGTTCCTATTCAGCTTTGTGTCTATACAGAAAAAGATATTCCCGGATATAACAAAGGATGGAACTATCTTAGAGTTCCTGCCACCAACCATTATGTTGATCAGATTAAACATTTTATCTCCTGCATTAAGGAACACAAAGCTTCTGAGGTTTCAGGCGAGGAAGGAAGGGCTGACTTAGCACTGGTGCGGGCAGCCTATGATTCAGTGAAGGAAGGTAGAGTGATACAGGTGGTTCATCGATGAAAGAAAGTGGTAGCTCCTGCCCTAGCGTTTACGCTAACGCTAAAGGCATGCGCCCTTATGGGTCTTTTCAACGGACTGATAACCGTCGGAGTGGGTATTCCGCTATTTATCACAACCCTCGGACGACACTTGGAGAGGCATAACTATCGTTGTCACCGGTGGTTCTTTTGTTAGCTACAGAGCGGGCAAGGATTTCTTGTAAATTAAGGGTCAAATAGTGTACTTTTGGACTCTAAGTCACTAAAGAATAGCGCACTTTTCATTTTCTTAACACAATTTTGATGGCAAGGAGGACGTATGGGACTGAAGAATAAAGTAGCCATTATCACTGGGGCAAGTTTTGGAATTGGTAAGGCTACTGCTTTTGCCTTTGCAAGAGAAGGAGCAAGACTGATATTGGCCAGTCGAAGTAAAGAGCCCGGAGAAAAAGTAGCCCGCGAAATACGTACTCAAAGAGGCAAGGCAATATATGTTTCTACCGATGTCTCGAAAACAGAGAGTGTTAAAAGAATGATAGAGATCGCCATCGATGAATACGGTAAATTGGACGTCCTCTTTAACAATGCCGGGGTAAGAGCCAGCATTATTAACGTCGTAGATTTAACTGAGGAAGAATTTGATAGAACCATAGATGTTGATCTTAAGGGGGTATTCCTTTGCTGCAAATATGCTATCCCACATATGATAAAGAATGGAGGCGGATCCATCATCAACTGTAGCTCTACGTCCGCCTTTGTCGGTCAAAGGCTCCAGGGAGCATATAATGCAGCAAAAGGTGGCGTAGAACTTCTTACCAAGTGTATGGCCCTTGATTTTGCCAGATACAACATTCGGGTGAACACCGTATGCCCGAGCTGGGTGAGAACAGAGATGAACCGTAAGCAACTGGCCTCCTTTACTCAGGAAAACTGGGATGAGGTAAACCGACTTCACCCTTTAGGGAGAATAGGGGAGCCTCAGGATGTGGCCCCAGCTGTGGTTTACTTGGCTTCGAATGAGTCTTCCTGGGTAACTGGAACCAGTATCATGGTGGACGGAGGCTATACTGCTCAGTAGTCTGTAAGAAGATGAAAAACTATTCTTGAGGAGAGATTAGTCAAGTTGAGCCCTTTACAAGGGAGGCTAAAAATATGGCCAGAAAGGAGGTGAAAAGCAGCTGAGTCGTTAGCTGGAAAATAAAGGAAGGTTTTTCAAAAAGAGAAGATGCTGAAAAATCTAATCTCTTTTCTCGAAACTCTATAAATGGGGAGAAAGACAGATGAAAAAAAGAAAGCTAGTAAGTTTTCTAGCTGGTATAGTTTTTTGTGTCACACTAGTTTTCGGGGCACAGGTACTAGCTCAAGAACAGATAGTAATAGAAACTCACACATCGGCTGGAGATATGCTTGAAACCTTCAAGGATTTCAGTTCCAGGTTCATGAAAGAACACCCGGAAGTAAAATTCAACCTTCATCCAATGGGAACCGACACCGATCTCATGATGGGACTGATGGCCATGTGTGCCGCGGGAGAGATTCCCGACCTCATGATGCCGCACAGTATTACCTGGAATATAGTACTGGGAGTCAACGGCTACATCCAGGATTTGGCTCCGGTCTACAAGGAAAAGGGATGGCTCGACTTCATGAATCCCTTGATTCACAACGTATTTTCCTTGGGCGATAGAATCTACTTTTCGCCTATCCATGGTGTCAGTCATGCATGGCTGCACTACAATAAGGACATGCTGAACGAGCTAGGCTTGACCGAACCTACTAGTCTGGACGAATTGTACAAAGTTTCCGACGCCATGAACGCTAGCGGGAAGGGAGCAATGGTACTAGGTGCGGTCGAGGCTTGGCCCCTGGTACACCTATGGTCGATTTTGCTTGCACGAACGATACCCTTGGAAAGAGTTGAGGATCTGATATTGAGCTGGCGAAGACCCCCCACAGATATTAAGATGACCGATCCCGATTTTGTGAAAAGCTTTGCTCTCATCAGGGAATGGGCTGAGCGAGAGGTCTTCATGGAGGGGGTTAGCGGTATGACGCACGCAGGGGCACGGTCAACATTCCTCGAGGGTTATGCAGGCATGTACGCATCAGGGACCTGGGACATCCCTTACCTCTCCGAAGCGGCCGAATTCAATTATGGCGTGATGGAATTTCCCAACTTCAAACCGAATATTCCCAAGGTAATGTTTGATGATGCTGGAGGAATATGGCTGGGTGCCGGTATGGGAATCGCCCCGGAAAAATCAGAAGTGATATATGAGCTGATGGATTTCGTGATGAGACCCTCTGAACAGGCTCGTCGGGTAGCAGACGGATACATGCCGGTAAGAACCATCACAAGGGAGGACATCGCCGAAGTAGGACTCGAACTCAATCCTTATACGGGAAAGGTTCTAGATCGCTTCAATCAGTCTTTGGAAATGCAGTGGCCCCTCTCACAAGCATACGACGGGTATTCTCTCCCGGACGTTATGGTGGCCATGCGGAAAGCCGTCGTCGTCGCCCTGACCGGAGCATCGTCACCGGAAGAGGCGGCAGCGATAGTCCAAAAATCGCTGGTGAATGCGCGGGAAAGCTTTCTCAAGCTCTTAGGGGAAAAAGGAATAAATATTTAGGTGAACTTCGGTCGTAGATGAGTTTTACTCATCTTGCCCTCGGGTAGGGTGTTCTAATCCTACCCGAGGGGCGGTATTTTTTCGCTGAGTGGGGATCGGTGCCGTGAAACAAGATATTTACCAACGGCGAGGCAATTTAAAAAACTAGACCCAGGCCCAGTAAAGAGCTGTATATTTTCTGCGGGTCGGAGGAATTTTGTTCAATGTTAAGAAAAAGTGGGGTATACTACTGGCTTAGGAAGAACCGACTATCACTTTTGTTTGTGCTTCCCGGTGTAGCATTCGTTGTGTTCTTTATCTTTTATCCAATTACTTACCAGCTATATTTAAGTTTCTTCCAACGATCCGGTTGGGCAAAAACCGGAACATTTGTGGGCCTGGGAAACTACCGGGAGCTTTTTTTTCAGAATCCTCGCTTCTGGCATGCGCTACAAAACAATTTGGTCTATACCGGGGTTTATGTGACTGGGGTGTTAGGCATAGGCCTGGTCCTTGCTTTACTTATAGATTCCCATGTGAGAGGCTGGAGGATATATCGCTTCATATATTATTTACCCGTCATGTTTATGGTTCCGGTTACCGCAGTCTTGTGGAGGCGGATATATCATCCGATATTTGGTATCTTAAATACCACGCTTAAGAGTGTTGGGCTCGAAACTTTGACCCATACCTGGTTGGGAGAACAAGGTCTGGCACTTTTCGCGATTATCGTTGCCTTCGTGTGGAAAAGCTGTGGATGGCCCATGATTATCTTTCTCGCCGCGATGAGCAATATTCCCGCAACTATCTACGATGCGGCCTCAATAGACGGATGCTCCCTCGGGCAGAGGGTCCGATTTATTACCCTCCCTATGATAAAGTATATCATTGGTATCGTTCTTATTCTCCAGGTGATATGGAGCCTGAAGGTGTTTACCGAAATTTGGAATATGACCCGTGGAGGTCCCGGTTATGCTACAGAAGTTGTTTCCATTTACCTATTCTATGAGGCTTTCTTTTCCTTTAGGATGGGCTACGCAAGTGCCATGTCAGTGGTATTCTCAATCTTCATACTTTTGCTCGCTATAGCTTACATAAAAGCCTTTGGGCAGCCCACGTTCGAATACTGAAGGTTCGAGCTGGCCACGGTGTCTGAAACTGGCAGCCAGAATGAAAAGACGAGGAGGAAAAGTTGAGAAAAAAATTGGTATTGTGGGTGTTTTTTGTATTTTGCCTGGGGTGGGCCTTAATCCAGGTGTACCCGATAATTTGGATGTACTACTCCTCACTGAAAGAGAATAGAGAGATCCTAAGGAACGTGATGGCGCTTCCCAGTAGTCCCCAATTTCACAACTGGGCGGACGTGTGGTGGGGTAGATGGGGAGATATCCGTATCGGGCGGTACATGATGAACAGTTTCATTGTTACCGGCTTTTCCCTAGCTATGGTGCTGCTTTTTGCGTATCCTGCCGGCTATGCTCTCGCCCGATATTCCTCCCGACTGAACAAGGTAGTTATCATTCTTCTTTTTGGAACCATGTGTATACCTATGCACACAATCATTGTCCCGCTCTATGTTATGCTCAGTAGATTAGGCCTGACTGGGACCTATGCTGGCGTCATTTTTCCGTATGTAGCTTTGAATCTGCCCTTCGCCATTATTCTTACCCGAGCCTACTTTGTCGCCTATCCTCGGGAAATAGAGGATGCCGCTAGGATAGACGGTTGCTCAGAAGTTGGACTCTTTCTGCGAGTGATTATCCCTGGCTCGAAGATTATTTTCACCACCCTAATCGTGGTAGTTTTTCCCAGTGTATGGAACGAGTACATGCTCGCCAATATAATCCTTACCAGTAATACATTAAAGACCTTACCGGTGGGAGTGGGATTGTTTAAAGGCAGCTTCTTAGCAGCTTGGGATTATACCTTTGCCGCTATAGCTATTGCCACTACTCCGGCTATAATAATCTATTTCCTGTTTCAAAGACACATTGTTAAGGGAATGTCCCTGGGAGCGGTGAAGGGATAGCCCCAATTTGTATCAGTCAAACTGACCAAGAGATAGATACTATATATCCTTGTCTCAATGGACTTTGTGTAATAGGTAGGATTTCCTAAAAAATATTGAATATTTCCGTGCTGTTAACCTATTGTGTAAGAGAAATGGGTGACTTAATTATCCAGATGGCACAAGAAAGAAGAGCGTTTTATTTATTCCGGCATCTACAAGATTAAGGGTGCTACTGCTTCATTTTAGGCAGGCGGAAAACTCTTTCTGAAAAGCTATAAGCTAATCTTCCTTATGGCTAACTAAGAATAGAAAAAAATACGAAGGAGGTAAGATTAATGAAATCCTCTGAGGAGGTTCTACAGAGAAATGACTTGGTTTACAAGGTTCTTCCCTCACTTTGGGTCTTGGGAATACCCATCGGAAACGGAGAAGTGGGTGGCATGGTTTGGATTGAGGATGAAACTAAAGTGATCATCACCCTTGATAACGTTTGGGCATGGGATCACCGACAGCGTCCTATCGAAGATCCCAGCAAGAACAACTATCGGCGTATAAGGGATCTCGTTGCCAAGGGGGAGGACTACCGGGCCATGGAGATTGTATGTCCCGGAGAGTCTCAACCTACTAAGACCTACGTGGGACGCCTCGTGGTCAATTTTGGTCAGAAGATCTCGGGCAAGGGCCGTCTACACCTACATAATGCCGAGGTCGAACTTGAGGTTCGCACCGAGACTGGAGACGCTGTTCACCTAAGAATTCTGGCCTGGGCCAATCTGCCCGGGATCATGGTTGAACATGATCATCGGGCGGCAATCAAAGACCTGCGGATTGAGAGAATACCATCTGACCGTTTGATGGCGAATCTCCCAGATTACGAACGCGGGAATACGGGAGAAATACAGTGGATTCGCCAGGAGATACCGCAGAGCCCATCGTTGGCCCTCGCACTGCTACCCGGAAATAAGCAATCCTACGTAACGGCGCAGGTATCTCGCGAAGGGGAGGATCCAGTGCAAACTGCGATTAAAGTCCTTGAAAAGGCCTCCTCCAATCCTGCTGGATTCTTGGATAGTCACCGTATCTGGTGGCAAAACTTCTGGTCTCGTTCCAGTATTCAGCTCCCCGACCCTCAGATCGAGTCCTTTTGGTACATGGGCCTATATCTTCTAGCTTCTGCCAGTCGAGAGGGAGGAGCGGCCGTGAGTCTACACGGGCCTTGGCAGCCGGATAATCGTATGCCCCCGGCGCGTGGCTTTTACATCTTCGACTTCTACCCTCAATACTGGGGAATCTATGCTGCCAACCATCTTGAACTGGGAACCGCCTACTACGATCACTTTTTCTCGATTCTACCTCGCCTTAAGGAAGAAACGAAAAAATTCTACGGCTGGGAGGGAGTTTTTGTTCCTGGTTTTATGAGTATCGACGGATCCTGGATTTTCATCCTACCGGTGGTACCTGTACATGCGGAAGTTCTTCTTTGGCCCGGAACAAGTGCTTGGGTAGCTCAGTCCTTCTGGTGGCACTACCTCTACAGCAGGGACGAAGATTTTCTGAAGAGAAAGGCGTACCCCTTTATGCGGGAATGTATGGTTTTCTACGAGGGGCTGCTGGAGAAAGAAGACGATGGTAAGTATCATCTTGGTCTGACTTACTCCCCAGAATGGGGACTTCCGGATTCGGGTTGGGAGAGAGATGATACTTTGAGCCTTTCTCTCATACGTTACCTGACTAAGGCGATGCTGGAAGCAACTAAGATACTCCGAATAGACGAACCTCACCAGCACTGCTGGCAGGAGATTCTTGATAATCTTGCGGAGTACCACAAGGACGAGACAGGCTTGTGTTTGGCGGAGAAACTCTCCTATTCTCGCACTCACCGACATCTTTCCCATCTTGGCCCAATTTATCCGTGCGGTGACGTCAATGTCGATGGAGCTGAGGAAGACCGTCAGCTGATCGAGACATCCCTTAATAATGTTGTGGAAAAAGGATATGGGGTGTGGGCCGGGTGGTCGTTCGTGTGGACCTCAATCCTTGCATCCAGAGCGGGACGCCGGCAGATGGCTTGGTGGACACTGAAGCAACTCGATGCCTTTGTCTCTTGCAACACCTTCAATCTGAATGTTGACTGGTGCCGTAACGGAATATCAACCATAAAAGATACATACTGTCAGGATGCCAACATGTCGGCCGTAGCGGCTGTTAACGAGATGCTGGTACAGAGCTGGGGAGGGCGCATACGCATATTTCCGGCATGTCCCAGCCATTGGCGAGAGGTGAGATTCGACAGATTGCTTTGTGAAGGGGGCGTGGAGGCTTCAGCAGTTCGTTCTAAAGGGCGCACGTTAGGTGTGAAACTGAAATCACAGTTGACACAACGTGTTCGGCTGCTTAATCCTTTCGATATTGGGGGTGGCTACATTGAACAGCATTTGATCAGGCCAGACAAGGAAGGAGATCTCCTCGTTGATCTAAAGACTGGAGAAGGGATCTGGATCACTACGACAAAAGAGATTAACCCCAGGGATTTGGATGAGTTCGTCGTTGAGCGACCAGAAGGTACAGCTAATCCTTATGGAGTGAAATACTCTGCAGAGGGGTTGTTTTCCGACGCCCTTAAGGCCTCTGGGGTGACACCTGCTGAGGGCCCCAAATAATATCCGCGCTAAGAGTGGTAGATGTTTTTGCCTACCTGCAGTTGAGGGCCGAATGGTTTTTTGGAGAGGGAACGGGTATAATGTGAGCCGAAGGTATTGGCCAACAAGTAAGGCGTTGTTCATGAAAATATCTGTTGGATGCCCCACTCTTTGCGTTGAGGGGGCAACAGATATTAGGCTAAGAAATTGTAAGCGATAACAACATAGATTTTACTTGGCAAAATGAAAGGCCATAAGGAAGTGACATTAAGAAAGAGAGTTGTTACAGCGATTTCACGGACGGAACTCGATAGAGTTCCTATAGGGTTTGGACACATAGCTGGAGCCGTTGTGAAGTCAATACCAAACGGTCGGATGTATTCAGAACTGTGCAAGTACCTCGGTTATGGGAACAGATCAGAACCAATAATATCTCCGGTAGCTAATATCGTGACAAATATTGATGAGCGTATTCTAAAGGAATTTGGAGTGGATTTTCGAGGAATTGAGCCAGATATGCCCCCACCGAGGATAGAGGCAGATGGAAGCAAAACCTGGGAAATCATGTGTGGATATAGAATAACTAGAGTGGGCCTTTACGAGGAGCCATTTCCACTTCCATTCAAAAGCTGGAGAAGTAAGAAAGATATAGAGAATTATGATTGGCCGAATCCGGATGACTTTGATATTGCCAAGGGGAAAAGAAAGGAAGCACGAATTATGCGTGAAACTACTGATTATGCTATCGTTGCGTCAAGCCCGTTTCAATTGTTTCCATTCTATGGTTATGCTCAGCTTTGCGGGGTAGAAAAATGGCTTATTGAAGGGATTGATGGTAGCCCTTGTAAGTAGTGCCAGAATTCGAGAAACCGCGTGGTAGTTAGCGATAGAAATTGTATCTAGTTCAAATGAGAGGAAAAAATGGTGAAAAAATAAGTTAAGAGAAAGGCTCAAAAAAAGACAAATTGTGCTGGGAAGCGGTTTGATCGAACGTAGACTCCAAACATGGCGAAAAGATTTGCCAGTGCTCGGTTTGGCTGTTTATTTATTGAGTTGGAACATCCAAGTTTGTCAATCAGCGAAATTGTGAGTGTTGTTGTTTTCTGCAAAGCAGGAGACATTAGTTGTATATTTAAAGTTCCTGGTAAACAGTCTTCAGATCCTATTGGCCATTATCTAATAAGTTTCTCAGTTAGAATAGAAAATACTCAAGGGAAAAAGGCCATTGATAAAGAAGTGGAAGCCAGACTTTGCTTAACGCTCAAAAGAGGCTATATGTCTTGTGTTGAGCATCTGATATCGCCGGGTCACCTTCGGGAGAACTCTGTGTACTATTACAAGCGAGTAGAGAGTTTGTGGAAAGAATAGTTGGTTCATTAAAATCAAGGGGGAGTTAAATGTACAAAGTATTGGTAACTATTCTAGAGCATATAGATAAATCTCTAGACGTACTCTCTATTTTGGAGAAAGAAAACTGTGAAGTTGTCAAAAGCCCTTACCCTCATCCGGTAGGGGAAAAAGACTTGCTTAAAATTATCCCGGAAATGGATGCTATTATTACCGGATCGGACGAAATTACCAGAAGGGTCATCCAAGCTGCACGGAAACTCAAAGTTATATCAAAATATGGTGTTGGGGTTGAAAAGATAGATGTTGCGGCTGCAACTAGTAAAAGGATTGTGGTGGCTTATGCTTCCAATCAAAGTGCAGTTGCAGACCTTACCATTGGGCTGATGTTTTGCCTATGTAGGCGAATATGCGAGGCGAACGCATCGGTTAAAGCAGGCGAGTGGAGAAGACCTTTGGTGGGAGTTGAGACGTGGCAAAAGACTCTCGGAGTAGTTGGAGCCGGAAGAGTAGGTCAGACGGTGATTAAGCGAGTTAAAGGCTTTGAGATGGAAGTACTGGTCTATGATGTCTACAGGAACGAAAAGATAGCCAAGGAATTGGGATTTGAATATACCTCCTTAGAAAGACTCCTCAAGGAGTCTGATCTCGTAACAATCCATGTACCTCTGAACAACAAAACCAGGGGCCTCATAGGGGAAAAAGAAATGAGACTCATGAAGCCGTCAGCTTACCTGATCAACACTGCCAGGGGAGGAATTATAAATGAAACAGCCCTTTACGAAGCTTTAGAGGAAAAAAGACTAGCCGGAGCGGCTCTGGATACCCACACACAGGAACCCCCACCTGAGGACGCTCCTCTCTTAAAACTGAATAATGTGATAGTGACTCCCCATATCGGGTCAGATAGCCGGGAAACACTTAGTAAGATGAGTTCAGTGGCGGTAGAAAATATCTTGAGAGTCTTAAAAGGAGAAAAACCTCTATATGCCCTAAATTTTCCCTTTGCTTGAAATTAGGCAGATCAAGGCGAGGGATTAGAGAATAATAGACGGGGGTGATTCATTCTCGAAAAGAGAGGGTAGGGATAGTTCAATGTTTTTGTTAAAGGGGCTCAGAATTAAAAAAGTACAATATGTTCAATTGAAACTATAGAAGAAAGAAATCGGAAAGGCGTAACTGTATACAACCTCTGGCTGATAGCAAGTGGTAGATGTTTGGAATGCCAAAGAACGAACCAGAATATCAAGCGATACAGTCGAAGGAGTCGATAATGAGCCGTAGCATAGAAATGCGATGGAAAGCCTGGTATGGAGACGAAAAACTCAAACTGAGTTTTCCTGAGGAGTGGAACGTAGGACTTAGAGGCATGGAGGACGCTCCAGATATTGGAGATGAGAAGATTAAGGAAGCTTTTTCATCTCCAATTGGTACAAAACCCATTGCCGAACTAGCCCAGGGAAAAAGAACTGCCGCCATTGTCGTAGATGACATCTCTCGGCCCACCCAAGCCTATAGAATTCTCCCTATTGTGATGGAAGAGTTAAGAATGGGTGGCATAGATGAGACTAGCACTTGCATAATAATCGCCCTAGGAGCTCATAGGCCCATGACTCGGCAAGATTGTATAAAGAAATTGGGAGAGGGAATTGTTCGGAATATAGCAATCTATAACCACTCTCCTTATGAGAATCTGGTTGACCTGGGTAGATCTAGTCGAGGAACTCCAATCAAAATAAACAAATTCTTTCTTGAAAGCGATCTAAAGATTGGTGTAGGTTGCGTTGTCCCACATTGTCGCGCTGGATTCGGTGGAGGAGGAAAGATTGTGCTACCTGGGATTGCTGGAATAGAAACTTTGGAAGCAAACCATAGACCCGCCATAGCTGGGGTCGACGGTAGGTGCAGTGGAGGAACTGGCATATGCGAAGGAAATGAAAATCGGGCTGATATTGAGGAAATAGCCAGAAAAGCAGGATTAGATGTGGTTGTAAATTGTATCACCAATTCACGGCGTGGTATAGCAGGAATTTATGTGGGAGACCTTGTAGAAGCACATCGTAGGTGCGTCGATCTGGCATTAAAAGTGTATTCTACCCAAGTACCGTTTGGGGTTGATATTGGGATTTTCAACGCCTATCCGAAGGATACAGAATTCGTACAGGCTCCAAATGCTTTTAGTGTTTACGGGAGTCTGGAAAGAGAGATAGTCCGAGAAGGTGGTACCATAGTTCTAGTAACGGCGAGCACAGAAGGCAAAGGTTTTCACTCTCTCAATAGCAAGGGAATGAAGCTACATGTGCCATTGAAGGAGGATATTGCATTCAGGAAAATCATCAAAAACAGAAAGATAATTGTTTTTTCGCCTAATATCAACCTATTCGACGTCCAAGAATTGTACCCGGAGAATACTTTACTAATGAGAAAATGGACTGAGGTGATTCAAGAACTTATCAAGCACTACCCAAATAAGCCTAGCGTGGCTCTATTTCCTTGTGCCAGTATCCAGTTTCCGATAAGATGATCCTGGGTCAATGACGATCGTCACTTCAAAGATTGAAAGCAAATCAAGCCCAAGCAAGTCCAAGGAGGTTTCTGAAAACCGGGGCATGACAGAACTGCCATTGCTCCTTATTGGTCATTATCTGTTCGAAGAGTTTACCGCATTTTTGTATTATGCTCGGGAGTAAGAATATGCTTATAGATGCCCATGTTCATAGTTTTGAGACGTTTCTTGGATTAACTGGAAGAGGAGAGGTTAGGTCCACGGGGTTTGGGAAAGTGAGGTTTGGGACGGGTGAAGAAAAGCGAGTAATGCCGCCATTTCTTATAGATACGAACTTCCCAGGAGAGGTTGTTATCGAGTATCTGAATTGGCTTAATGTAGACAAGGCTGTGCTATGCCAGGGTAATTTATACGGATTCCACAATGAATATGTGGCTTTCCTGGTACGGAGATGGCCCGACCGATTTACTGGATGTGCCCTTGTCGACCCCGTCCTGTACGATAGTAAAAACATCTTAAAGTACGCGATAGAGGAGCTCGGACTCAAAGGGTTGAAATTGGAACTCAGCGAATTCAATGGACTTTTGGGTCTACATCCTCAGATGAGGCTAAACGACCCCGAATTGCAAGGTTTCTGGAAATCCTTTGCAAAATATGATTTGCCTCTCGTTCTTGATTTGGGACCGGTAGGTAATGCAGGTTATCAATTGGGGGAATTAGAGGAGATGCTTTCCGCTCATTCTCAAATCGGGACCGTAGTTATTTGTCACCTCGGAGGTCCTTCTAGGAAGAACGAAACTTCCCAACACATTCAGGAGCGGTGGTATGAATTTTTGTCCATAGCCAAGAAACGCGGCTTCTATGTAGACTTGTCTGCCCTATCCAGTCTTTTTGATGAGGAGTATCCCTGTCTAACTGCCCAAAAGTATATCAGGATCGTCTTTGAGACCTTGGGCCCGGACAAGCTTGTTTGGGGATCAGATTTACCTGCCATTCTGTCTAGAGTTACCTATCGGCAGGCCTTGGACACAGTTAAGAAACACTGTACATTCCTCACTCCAGCGGAAAGGGACCTAATTTTGGGAAAAAATGCGCTAGAGATATACCGGTTCTGAATCCAGGATTGTGCATTCTAGAGTGAGAAATAGCGGGAGCCAAGTCACTTTCACTGAAATACTTAAGAATAAAGAGTTTAAAAGAAAATTACTAGAATATTCTTGACATTATTTGGTATTGAGGGAGGAGAAAACGATGTAGGGGAGCTAGTAGCCTTTAAAAAAGTATTGCCAGACATCGGCTTCCTAAATATCCCAACAATGAAGGTGAAAACGGGCCTTTTTTGAGGTATGTTTGAAAGAGAAATCTTGCAAATCCTCATCTAGCCCAACTTCCGCAACCGAGTAGGCAAATTGAAGCATTTTTAAATATCCCAACAACTGAAACCCTTTATTTATGTGGGTCTGTAATTTCGTGAAGCCCTGTGTGGGTAATGCTTCTTAATAGATTTGCCCATAAAAAAACCAGAATGATCATAAAAAAACATGTAAGGGGGCAAAAATGTCAAAACTGTCAGAAGAAGAAATGTTAGAGAAACTGCAAGGATTCAGCACCCCAACGGTGGCAAATGTTGTATCTACCTATCCAGCGCATCCTCATTGCTTGGGTCTTTATGATTCCTGGAAAGGAAAATGGTACACTGACCAATCAGTTCGATGCATGTTTCCCGAAATGGGTAAGAGAATAGGCTATGTGTTTACTCTGGTGGTTTCCTTGCCTGATCCAGAGTATCCTTCACTCTCGTTTCAAGATTTAATAGATGCTCTATACAAAGCAAAGAAGCCAACCGTCGTTGTCTGCAAGCAAGACTACCCGCCAGAAATACTGAATAGAGCAAGACTATTCGGAGGGCAGTCGACGGCTCTTTACAAAGCGTGCGGAGTAGTGGGTGTTGTGACTAATGGCCCATCGGGGGATCTAGATGAAATGCGCCCTCTAGGAGTCCAATATATAATGAGCGGGATAACGCCGGGACATGGAGATTTCTCCATGAGAGCAATAAATGTACCTGTGTCTGTTGCAGGGATAGATGTTACTCCTGGTGAGATAATTCACCTGGATGAGCACGGTGCAGTAAAGTTTCCGGCAGATAAGTTAGCGGATGTTTGCAGGAATATTGATGCTCTCAGTAGAGAAGAAGAGGAACAGGCCAAGGCGTTACTTGCGGCAAAAAATCTCGAAGAGCTAAAAACAGCGTGGCTGAAAAAGAGTATATATAAGTAGTCAAAAGAATCCTTGAATGTTGAAAGCAGCCCAGTGTGGCGAAGTTTCCCAAAAAAATATAGTTATGTTGGGAAGGTAGGGGTACGAGTTAACGTGGCAAAACGACGTATGTTGGAAGGTAAGCCGGCCAATGGAGTTGAAGTCCACCTTGGCTCACCCTTGGTTGGAGCAGGTCTAAGAGATGCAATTAAGCTCTTGGAAGTGTACGAGAGTGAGATATGACGTTCCAGCTCTCTATCCATAAGACTTTAACCTTACCTTTGTCTCAAAGTACTAAAGGCTATGGATATTAAGTATAACTACTACATAATACCTAACGTTTAACTAAAACATATTTCGTACTGTCAAAAACTTCATGAAAGAACATGAAAAATAAATATGGCGAACCAACAAAGTAAAAAGATAGAATTTTCTTTGGAGTAAGGTCATAATTGTTCTTTGAAAAGAGAGTTTTAATAGTTGTAGGGCTTGATATTAGAGTAAGAAAATGGAAGGTTGATTATTCCTCGCGAATATCCGAAAACCGAGTGTAGGTTTCTAACAGTACTCAAGGGTCCTATTGCGGATACTGACGCTCTAGAGGATAACCCTTCAGGTTACCCACATCACTTGGATAGCTCTTCGAGCTCTTTACACTCTCCACAATCCTACTGCTACTATCTTTTAATCAATCAACCCTTTTAAAAGACTTTAGTTGAGCGAGGGTTGGAGAGCTAACTGAATGACTTTAACCCATTTGCCCTGAAGGGTGTCTATATCCTTTAATTCTTCTAAGGGTATAGGCACAGAGTAATCAAGACTAATATGGGGTCGAAGAAAGTTATAGTGGGTAACAAAAAGAGTAGTTAAAGCTACTGCTCCGTTTCTAGAA
>SDBT01006101.1_pt1 | contig 20096 bp, 19 predicted proteins | sample 2277101 | NCBI WGS metagenome assembly SDBT01 (sample SAMN10404973, study PRJNA504765) | marine sediment metagenome | isolation source: marine sediment core GS10_PC15, 103 cmbsf | place: Arctic Ocean: Southern Knipovich Ridge | collected 2010 | reverse complement strand
GAATACTCTGTAAAGATAATGGTTTTGTATTAATTTATTATCTAAATTGGGTTGATTATATGTAGTTTTATATTTTAGAGCAAATAAATATTTTCTTGAAGTACCCTATTGCACTTTTTCTATATTTAATCGATAGATTTGGTTGGGGCTATAATCTTGAAATAATTTTACAAAAAAAATAATTTCTTTTTGATTGATATATCATACTATGCTCATTTATTTTAAGTGTATATAATGAATGACTTCATTCTGCCCAAAACTTCCCTAATAATTAGAGTTAACGGCTTTCATATTGCTGACAATCAGAAATATGCATATTGTAAGATATTGCATTTATATTTCTCCGAATTAATAGTATATCGCGTTAGATGATTTATTTATTTGCAGTATTAATAATACTCATATTCTATTTAGTTGATCATTATTTTTACATTCCTTTTACAAAAGAAATATCGTTTTTGGTATTATGGCTGATTTCAGGGTTGAGATTCAATGTTGGAATAGACTATAATATTTATAGTTATATTTATTATCATCCTTTAAGTACACAAGCTGCTTTTGTTGAACCGATTTATCTATATGTAAATAAGATATTGCGAAATTTGGGATTTAGTTCGCAAAGTTTTTTTTTACTTGTTTCATTTGTTACATTATTTTTTATTTTTAGAGGGATAAAAAAATATTCAACAGATTTTTATCTATCATTATTACTTTATGTAATTATTGCTTTCTACTTTGAATCGATGAACCTGATTAGACAATACCTGGCTTTATCGGTTTTTTTTATTGCTTACGAGTATATACTCAAAAAAAATTTCTTTAAGTATTTGCTTTGCATTATCGTCGCCAGTTTATTTCATCTAAGTGTGCTAATAATGATTCCCTTTTATTTTATCCTCCGAACTAAGTTTTCAAGAATAGTATTACTCGCTTTTGTTGTAATTTCTTTAATTTTTTCATACATCAATATAATCTCCTTTCTTTTGAAATATATATTAATGTTTGTATCAGATAATAAATACCTGGTTTATTTATATAATATTAATCCTGCTGTTTCTAATACGGGTTTAAAATTGATATTTACGAATCTGATGTGTGTCGTATTTCTTGTTTTTTATGACCGCATTTCAAAAAAGGATGTGAATAACTATATATTGATAAATTTTGTTATTATAGCGGTGATATTCAGTAATATCTTTATCAATTTTGATGTTATGTTCAGGTTTCATCTGTATTTTTATATATTTATTATCTTGCTGATCCCAGAGTTTATTTCAATATTTGAATTCAGATCACGTTTCCTGGTTGGAATTACCCTTTGTATTTGTTACTCCTTGTTCACCATTAAAAACTTGTTTATTGCTTCGTTTCTCCCATATAGTATTAATCTTAATCTATTTAGATAATGAAAATAATTTTTATAATAGAAGATATTACAGGAACCGGGGGAACAGAAAGAGCATTAATCAATCTTTCCAACAAATTAACAGAATACAATTATGAAATAGAAATTCATAGTCTTTATCAATATAGAAATGCAGATACTCATTACAAAATAAGTAACATTGTTAATTTAATCAGTCACGATTTATCACACTATAAAAAAAAAAATATATTTAATACTCCATTATTTGTTATTAGAAGATATAGTAAGGTAAAATTTATTTTAAGAAATCATCAGGCTGATTTTATTATTGGTTTATGGAGTGACATAAATTGTATTCTGGCTTATTATAGAAAACTTAATCCGGCGAAAAAAATTGGTTGCGAACATATATCCTATAATTTTCCAAAAAGTCCTTTTTGGAATATAATCAGAAAAAAAATATTTAATAAGTTAGACTATGTTATTGTTTTAACTCAACACGATAAGAAGATTTATAATACATTTTGCAAAAACGTTATAGTTATCCCCAATTCATTATCTTTCTATCCGGAGAATCATTGTGATAAAAATTCTAAAATAATTCTGAGCATCGGGAGATTAACATCACAAAAAGGGTTTGATTCATTAATTAAAGCCTGTTCAGGAGTTTTTAAAGAGTATCCAGAGTGGAGTTTAAAAATTATAGGAGAAGGACCAGATAAAGACAAACTTGTTTCCTTGATAAAAGCTAATGACCTTGAGAATAATATATCTATTAATAATATAACTCCAAATATTTTGAATGAATATCTAAGTAGCAGCATATATGTACTGTCTTCAAAAAACGAAGGATTTCCAATGGTTTTGCTTGAAGCTATGGCTTGCGGATTAGCCGTTGTTAGTTTTGATTGTCCTACAGGTCCTGCGGAAATTATAAATCATAATACTGACGGGATATTGGTTGAAAATCAAAATATTGAGATGCTTACCCAATCAATTATAAGAGTCATTTCTGATCCTAAATTGAGAAAAGAACTTTCTTCTAATGCCAGAATAAACATATTAAGATATCATTCCGACAGTGTAATCAAAGATTGGCTAGATATACTTTCTTAAAAATGAGAATCGCATATATAATTCCTTCAGTAAAAAACCACGGCCCAATAATTGTGCTAAACAATATTATTAACAATATATCTTCTAAGATAGACCACATTGACATTTATGCTTTCGATCAATCAAATGAAATTGAGCTTGGTGCAAATGTTAAATTTATTAGTATAAATGAAGATATCGAATTTAATAATTATGATATTATTCATAGTCAAATGCTTAGGCCTGATTATTATATATGGAAGAATAAAAATAAAATAAAAAAAAGCACTATATGTATTTCAACAGTTCATCAATATATTTTTGATGTTTTGAAATATTCATATAATCCCTTTATTGCTACAATTTTTAATGTATTATGGATTACGTTTTTAAAAAGACAAGATCACATAGTATTTATAACAAATACTATGCAAAATTATTACACACATAAATTTGAAAAGCAAAAATTGCATTTTATTAATAATGGAATAGAGGCTAAGCAAATTCTCCATTCCAGCTTCAATAATCGAATAATGAATACTATTATCGAAGCTAAATCAAAATTTAAAATTATTGGAGTAGTCGGCTTACTAACAAAAATAAAAGGATTTGATCAAGTAATTCATGCATTAAGATCATTAAAAGATTATTACTTGGTTATTATTGGCGATGGCAAAGAAATGAAAAATCTGATTAACTTAACAAAAAGGTTAAATGTTGATGATAGATGTTTATTTACGGGTTTTATATCGGATGTTGAAAATTATTATGAATATTTTGATGTTTTTATTCTTCCTTCCAGGTCTGAAGGTTTTGGACTAGTTTTATTGGAAGCCGCTTCAAAAAGAGTTCCTATAGTTTGTTCTAACATCGAGACCTTCAAGGAAGTGTTTCCTAATGAAGTATCATTTTTTAACATTGAAGACATTCATTCATTATCTGATGCTATTATTCATGCTTTTGAAAATGCTAAGAGTTTGTCAAATCGTGCCTGGGATACATATCAAAGAAAATATAGTGCAGAAATAATGGCTGAGAATTATTATGCATTATATCAAAATATCAGCAATATAAAAAATGGAACAGTCAACAACGAAGTACGGGCGATTTCTGATTCATAATATGGAATTTTTATTTGGAACGGATTAGAAATGGTAATTACATACATTATAAAAGAAATACTTGCTTTATTGACATCAGTTCTTAACTCTATTGAAAATTTGGAATGTGTTTCAAAATCATTCACCATAGCATATAAAAAGTATCTTCAGGATAATTAATTGTACACTATTATCAGCGAAAGATGCTTCGGAGATAAATTATTTGGATAGCTATTAATTGTATGTAGTTAGTATTGGATTATTTATGACAACAAAAATATTATTAACCGGTGGTTCTGGTTTTATAGGAACGAATCTATTAGAGTTTCTAATTGATATGGGTTTTGAAGTATTGAATATTGATATAATGCCTCCCAGAAATGATAAACATTCTAAGTTTTGGAAAAAAACTGATATTACAATTTATATTGATTTGGAAACCGCTATACTTAAGTATAACCCAGATTATTTGATTCATTTGGCAGCTAGAACGGATTTAAATGGGAATAATTTAAGTGACTATGCTGCAAATACTATTGGCACTGAAAATTTGTGTAAAATATTATCAGAAAAAAAGAGTAATGTGAAAAAGATCATATTTACTTCTAGCATGCTTGTTTGTAAAGCTGGATATATTCCTCAGTCAATAACAGATTATTGTCCCACAACTACTTATGGCCAAAGTAAAGTTATTGGTGAAAAGATTGTAAAACAATATTCTGCTAAATTACCTTCTTGGTCGATTATCAGACCTACCTCAATTTGGGGGCCTTGGTTTGATGTTCCTTATATCGATTTTTTTCGAATAGTATTATCTAATAAGTTCATATTCCCACTTAACATAACCTGTACAAAAACTTATGGATATGTTGAAAACTCATGTGATCAGATTTATAAGATATTATTTGACACAACCAATAACTCTATTTATAAAACATTATATATAGGGGATGAACCTCCAATCAATATTGATGAGTGGGCAGAAGAAATCAGCAGAATTGGAGGATTAGGTAAAACTTGGCGAGTTCCCTATTTTGTGATTTACTTATTTGCACTTATAGGAGATGTTTTAAAAATAGTACATGTTAACTTTCCAATGTCTTCGTTTCGATTAAAAAATATGACGACGAACAACATTATCCTATTAGAAGAAACCGTTAATATTTGCGGGAGTCCAGTCAATGATCGAAAAGAAGGCATAAAGAGAACATTAACGTGGATGAAATTAAACAAAAGTATATAACATTATTTGACATAAACCAAAGAAATAACATTAACATGAAAAAAGCATTAATATTAGGAGCTGGTGGATTTATTGGTAGTCATTTAGCCAGGTATTTGAAAAATAAAAATTATTGGGTACGTGGTGCTGATTTAAAGTCTCCTGAGTTTTCAAGGACATCAGCTGACGATTTTATTATTGGCGATCTCAGAAATCAATTGACTTGTGAAAAAGTACTTGATCAACACTTTGATGAAGTTTACCAATTAGCTGCGGATATGGGGGGGGCAGGATATATTTTTACTGGGGAAAACGACGCAAATGTAATGCATAATTCTGCTATGATTAATTTAAATATTGTTGTTTTAGCATGTAAGCATAAAGTTGGAACAATATTTTATTCATCTTCCGCGTGTATTTATCCTGAATATAATCAACTTGATCCTGAAAATCCAAAGTGTTCTGAAGATTCTGTATATCCAGCAGAACCAGATAGTGAATATGGCTGGGAAAAACTTTTTAGTGAGCGATTATACCTTTCATATCATAGGAACTTTGGATTAAGCGTAAAAATTGCAAGATTTCATAATATTTTTGGACAAGAAGGCACATGGACTGGTGGAAAAGAAAAAGCTCCTGCAGCTTTTTGCCGAAAGATTGCAGAAATTCCAGAAGGTGGTGAAATTGAGATGTGGGGAGATGGAAAACAAACACGGTCATTTTTGTATATTGATGAATGTTTAGATGGCATTAGAAGGTTAATGGATTCTGACTTTACTGGACCTGTAAACATTGGCTCAGAAGAGATGGTTTCTATTAACCAATTAGCAAATATGGTTATGCAGGTTGCCAAGAAAAAAGGTTCAATTAAGCATATTCCTGGTCCTCTTGGCGTGAGAGGTAGAAATTCGGATAATAGACTAATCAAAGAAAAAATAGGTTGGGCTCCTAACTTTCCTCTCCATAAAGGAATTGAAAAAACATATCCATGGATTGAAGAAATGGTTCGCAATAACAAAGCTGGCAATTAATCTTGTCTATTTTCATATTTAAAATTGCCTATAGAACCACTCTGTCAGTAAGAATATTATGAGAATAATAGTAATATCTCAAGTGTTTTACCCAGATAATGTTTCAGTGGCACAACATTTATCTGATCTTTGTTTTGCACTTGCAGAGAAGGGCCATAATATTTTTGTATTAACAAGTCGATATGCATACGAAGAAAAATCTCAAAAGTATAACTATAATGAAAACATTAACGGAGTTTTCATAAAAAGGATATGGAGTACTGGTTTAGGGAAAAAGAATGTCATTTTTAGGATTATAGATTTTGTCACTTTCAATATTGCAATTTTTTGCAGCCTGTTATTTATTAAGAGAAAATCCTTTGATTTAATGATTGGTTTAACAGCTCCTCCTTTGTTGTCTTTCTTTGGTTCATTAATGGCAAAGAGAAAGTTGATAAAATTTTGCTACTGGCTAATGGACGTACAACCAGATCTTGCCATTCAGTCTGGTTTAATAAGGAAGGATTCGTTGGCTGCTAATTGTCTGAGGAAAATGAGTGATTACACATTTAAGAACTCTAATCATATAATTGTATTAGACAAATTTATGAAAGAGCATGTGATTGAGAGATGTGGGAATATTGATAATATTTCAATTATTCCAATCTGGCCAGCTATGAATGAAATCTTTCAAGGAAATAGATTTAAAAATCCTTTTAGAATTGAGCATCATTTCAAGAATAGAATAGTGATAATGTATTCTGGGAATCATTCATATGTTCATCCTTTGGATACTATATTAGAACTATCCAAAGAATTAATAAATGATGATAGGTTTTTGTTTGTTTTTATCGGAGGTGGAGTTAGAAAAAAAGATGTTACAGAGTTTAAGAACAAATATGAATTAGACAATATTATCCAAATGCCTTACCAACCTAGAGAAAAGATTCATTTATCATTGGGGGCTTCTGATTTTCAAGTAATCATTTTAGGCGAAGGACAAGTTGGTTATACTCATCCAAACAAGATATATGGGGCTCTGTTTATTGGTAAACCAATAATATATATTGGTCCCAAGAAGAGTCATGTTACTGAAATATTATCATCATTGGATAATAACATAATTATTGAACACGGTCAAGTATCAGAACTAAAGTTGAAATTGCTAAATCTTGCTGAAAATTTTTCACAAGTTGAAAAAATAGGTATGAAAAATCGAGAAATAGCCTTAAGAAAATATACTCCAAGCTTGTTAGTAAAGCAAATGATATATACTATTGAAAAAATCATATAATTCCCATCCCAACCAAAGTTAGACAACAAGCTTTGTATGATCATGCATAACGAACGACCATGAAGCAGAGCTTAGAGATTTTTTTTATTAATAATGTTTTGGATCAACAAAACATATGCGGATAAACAGACCCCTCCTTGAGAAAGTTATCAGAGTTAAAGAAATGGAAATTAAATGAATATTATTTTAAGAATAATAAGAATAAAATTGAGATCTATACTCTTAATTTATTAATTCTCTTTTATTTATTTCGAACATCGATTCCACTTTTTAAATATCCTTTCCTCCTTTAATTCGTTAGTTTTTTTATATATTTTGCAACGACAGAATTGTGAATATTTACAAAGCGTATGTTCGCCGGATGGTATGGCTTCAGCGTCTTTTAGGTTAGTGAGATCAGAAAATATTTAATCTTTCAGGTTATATTATAATAATAGATTTTTCATGTATTTTGAGGACTTTGACCTTGTACGTCGAATAGGACAAAAATATCAAACAGTCTATTATCCAAATGCACATATATATCATGATTATGAAAGAGGGCATATAACGACTTTAGTCTATTTAGGATATTTGTATCCTCATTTATTAGATATTTTAACAAATGGGGTTGGTTCTTCGATTCTTACCGTAAATCTATAAATAAAAAGATATTAGATAATTTATACTAATACAATTTGTTGCCTAATCTTCTATGATAGAATAATTCTGAATTTTATAAGTAGTTAAAACAAAAATGCTACAGAATTATCAACAATTATTATTAATCAACACATAGCATTGTGACCTATCTCTTTGTCCAGAGTTTTGAGGCAATTCCATTTTTTAGATAATATGAGAAAAGAAATAGATAATTATAAAATTGAGATTAATATTATTAACCTAATAATTCTCCTATTTTTATTTCGAACAGCTATCCCACAGTTTAAATATCCATTTCTTGTATTATACTTTGGTTCTCTAATTTATTTCATAATAAAGTACAAGGATAGACTTATAAAACATCTGATAAAATTTATTCGAACCTTTTCAGTTGTACTCCTTCTGGTTTCAATCCTACTTCTTTCCTTCCTTTTATCCAATAAATTATATTTGATAATTTTTAAGGATTTAACTAACATCGCGATTTTATTGTCCTTGATTTTCCTACTAAAGCTAGTGATAATAACAAGAGAAGAGCTCAATTTTTATATTCAAAACCTTATAAAACTAATCATATCTTTTGCCTTACTAATTTCGATATTTAGTATTACTAATATATTTAGTTCTAGACCTGGATATGAACTTTTTACATTCAGTAAGATTACAGATAATTCTGACAATCAGTTACCATATCTTGACTATAATTTTGCCCTATTACCTGTTTTTTTAGGGATGGTTGGTATTCTTAAATTATTATATAAATCAAAGTCGTTTAGCATAAAAATAATTTACAGTTTGATACTAGTTATTTATTCAACAAATATTTTACTTGCAGGCTCAAAAAGAGGTATTATCGTTCTAACTGGACTTTTCTTAATAACTCTGTTTGCCATAATTATCAATTCCTACAAAAAAGTTAATTCTTGTAATGAAAAGAACCTGAACTTCTCATGGTTCCTTTTACCTTTAGTAGTTCTTACTACTCTTTTCTATATTTTCATCTTCCATACCCCATACAGCTTTAAAATAAAAACCTTTGATTTAATAAATACAAAGAATGTTTTTTTAACAAAAGATAGAATTACCAGGTCAATATTTAACTATCAACTAATATTAAATAAAAATGTCAACTATTTTGAAACATATAATACCATTTGGACTTCAACTTTTAACCCAAAAGATCCAGATAGTGGATGGGGGACAAGAAATCATAAAACCATCTTTACTCTGACTGGGAATAATGTAAAGATTGTTCCAAATGATGCAAAAGGATATTATATGGATAAGACAAGCAATTCAGATACTTGGAATAATAATGCTTATTCTTATACGCTTGTAGCTACTGATAGTCTGACAGACGGAGAATTATATAGTGCATCTGTATTTTGCTATGTATCATCTGAATTTAATGGTGAATGGGCAAGGATTTCTGCAGAAGGTGAGGTCCAAGGTCGTACTAATGATTCATATGAAATGACTAGAAAAGGGTCTTGGCAAAGGTTGGTTCTTACTGGAATCAGCGAGGGAGGCAAACTCAATATATATTTATATTTCTCAAAATATGATGATAAGGATTTCTCAAATTTATTAGGTCATGTAATCTTTGCATATCCACAATATAGGAAAGTTGAATTTGATAGTAATGATCCTGATACATGGGGAACAAGAAAACATAAAACCATCTACCCATTATCCGGAGATAATGTAGAAATTGTCCCAACTGATGCAATGGGTTATATGCTCGATAGTACCTCTAATGCCAGTACTTGGGATAACAATGCCTTTTCATATACATTAATAGGAAATGATAGTGTTTCAGATGGAGAAATAGTGAATGCATCTGCTTACTGTTATGTTTCAGAAGATTTTGATGGAACTTGGGTATGCGTTGCCTCTGAGGGTTCAACCTTTGGACGACAAGTGGATTATTATGATTTGGAAAAAAAAGGGACATGGCAAAAACTTACATTAACCGCAGTATGTAAGACAGGAATAGCTCCTACTTATTTATATTTTTCAAAATTTAAGGCAACAGATTTTTCTTCGTTAAAAGGTCATGTAATCTTTGCTTACCCTCAATACAGAGTAATTAAGAAAGAGAGTTTACAAAGTTATTTCGATTCTAATAAGTTAATAAATCAAAATTTGATTAAAACTTTGTTTGATTCTTCCCAAATTAATTCATATGAACGAATAGCAAATAATAATTCTACTCAAAACATAAATGATTATTCTTCAGCAAAGAACATAGATTATATTCAAAGTAGTATGTTATTCTTTTCTTTACCAAAATTCTCATTAATAGAAGATTCTATACAATTTGATATTGATCCCATCAGAAATTTTGTTGCGAAATTAATTTCAGAAGATACTACATATTTCCCCTATAAGGAAAATATAGTCGTAGATTCAGTCCTTGGAAAGTTTCTCGCTCCACGAACAGTTCGTTGGCAATTTGCCTGGCAAATATATACCAAAGAGTATAATATTAGACAAAAAATTCTAGGTGGAGGGTTTGCCCATCTTAATTGGTTTGGTTATTATTTTTCGAACGATAAAACCAAAAGTGACTATCCACATAATCCTTTCTTATCAATTTTACTATATTCAGGAGCCTTCGGATTGATACTATATTTATATCTAATGTATAAGGTTATTGCTATTTATATTAAATATATTAAAGAATATTATATGTTATTTATATTCTTTTGCATTACATTTTTCTTCTCCTTTTTTAGTGCAGGTAGTCCATTTGACCCTCCGGTGATGGGATTTTTTGTTATGCTTCCGTTTTTAATGGATACTATTCTTAAAAAAGATAAGAGCGATTGACTTATTTACAAGTTTAATACAATAATGTAAATGGTTAAAGTTTTAATTACAGGAGCTGATAGTTTTGTTGGAACAAATTATATAAAGTATTCCCAAAACAAAGAAGTTGATGAAATTTCGCTGATAGATAATCAACCTGAAGAAATTGAGTTTAGTAGTTATGATGTAGTTTTGCATTTGGTTGCGATTGTTCACCAACTAAAAACAATTAGTGAAAAGGACTATTTTAAAGTTAATAAGGGTTTTTGCTTACGAACAGCTGAGGAAGCAAAGAAAGCAGGTGTAAAGCAATTTGTTTTTTTAAGTACTGTTAAAGTTTATGGTGAGTTTAACCCGGAATCAGGACCGTGGACCGAAAATTCAAAATGCTACCCGGAAGATTCCTATGGTAAAAGCAAATATGAAGCTGAAACTGAACTCAGGAAACTGGAAGATAATGATTTTACAGTTTCAATAATAAGAACTCCTCTTGTCTATGGCAAGAATGTAAGGGCAAATATGCTAAGTATTATGAAACTTGTTGACAGGATGAGAATATTACCTTTTGGTAATGTTAATAATAAGCGAAGTTTTACTTATACAAAAAATCTTATTGGATTTATTGACAGGATAATTGAAAAAAGAACTTCAGGTGTATTTATTGCAATGGATTCCAAACCTTTATCAACTACAGAGTTAGTAAAACTGATTGCGAAATATCTTGATAAAAAGGTAATACTGTTTAACATACCGGTACCACTTATAAATTTCGGTAAGATAATTATACCTAGAATATTCGATAGATTATATGGCTCATTTGAAATGGAAAACAGTCAGACACTTAAACAACTCGATTTCGTCCCTCAATATTCAAATGAAGAAGGAATAAGAGAAATGGTTACAGCATATCTCGAACAAAAGAATAAAAAGAAGAAATGAGGACCTGGATTATTGTGCTTATTGCCTTAGCCGTATTGTCTTTTATACTAACCTGGCTTATTAGAATATGGACTCTTAAATTCAAAATTCTTGATATCCCAAATAAAAGAAGTTCACATTCTTCTCCTACACCCAGAGGTGGTGGAGTGGCAATTGTAATTTGCTGGTACCTCGGTATAACTTTTTTGTTTGTTTATAATTATATTGCTGCTAATCTGTATTATGCTTTCCTCTCCGGATCAATATTAGCTGTTATAAGCTTTATTGATGATCTTTTATCCCTTAAACCTGCTATCCGGCTTATAGGACAATTATTATCTGCTTCCCTGGCTATATTCTTTCTTAATAGTATTGACCAGATAGTAATTGACGATTGGACAATAAATTCTAATTATATTCTTATTCCTCTTATTATTTTAGCTATTGTCTGGTTTATTAATCTATACAATTTTCTTGATGGAATAGATGGCTATGCTTCTATTGAAGCAATCTGTATGGCTACGGTCATTTTTATATTCACAGGTAATACATTAAGTCTTTTATTAATTGCATCAATCGCAGGCTTCTTGTTCTGGAACTGGCCCAAAGCAAAAATCTTTATGGGTGATGTAGGTAGCACACAACTTGGTTTCATATTAATAATTCTGGGAATACATCTTAATAATGAAAACCAATTTGACCTCATCCACTGGATAATGCTAGCTTCTCCTTTCTGGTTTGATGCAACATATACCCTGTTCAGTAGATGGAGGAATAAAGAAAAACTTAGTCAGGCTCATAATAAACATGTCTACCAGAGAATTACTCAATATGGTTATACACACTTACAAACCAATATAGTACTTATTGCATTGAATACTTTAATTGCTATAATAATACTAATTACCAAAAAGTTTAGCTACCTGATAATTCCTTCATCCCTGTTTATTTTAATTCTTTTCTGCTTTATTACCCGTTTGGTAGATAAAAAAGTCCCATTTAAATAATATAAACAATACTCTATTTACCAGATTCCTGAATTATTATAAAACATGTTCAATTTCAATAATATTAAAATAAGCTAATGAGTGTCGTAAAAGACATAACGAAAGTATCCATAGCTAATATCATTGGTTTAATATCAGCAATTATTACAGGATTTATTGTGCCAGCATATCTGAATATTGAGCAATATGCCTATTTAAAAACATTTGCCCTGTTTTTGTCCTTTGCCGGGATTTTTCACCTTGGTTATATTGATGGAATATATATTAAATACGGTGGTAAATATTCTCATGAGATAGATATGCGATTATTTAAGACTGAAAAATATTTTTTCATTCTCTTTCAAATACTAATAGCTATTACTGCACTAATTATAGGAATAATCCTTAAAGAATTAATTATTATTGCGATTGCAGTATCAATCTTACCATTCAATCTTCTTTCCTATTATCAATTCTACTATCAGGCTATCGGTTACTTCAATATTTACTCCAGAATCAGACTGATCGTACCATTTGTGATAATGCTCATGAATGTGATTTTGATATATATAATAAATATTTCAAATTACTTGTATTATATTTCAGCAGAGATATTTGCCTATACTATTGCTGTTCTATACTTGGAATATAAGTACTCCTTTAGAATAAAGAAGCTGAATATCAGACATAATATAAAACCTATCCTGGATCACTTCAAAGTAGGTATATACATTATGTTAGGAAACCTCTCTATGATTTTGTTTTTTACATTAGGAAGATGGGTAGTCAAATTATTTATGACTGACGCTGATTTTGCTTATTATTCATTTGCAACATCAATGATGCAGATACTGACAATAGTAATTAGCTCAATTGCTATGACATTTTACCCATATCTCTCAAGAATACATCAAAAAAGCAATCTGAAACGATTAAAAATACAATTAATTATTATCGGTGCAATTTTCAGTTCCAGTTATTTTATTTTCAATTTTGCAGTTACAGCGTTTATTCCTAAATATGTATTATCGTTAAGAATAATAGGAATCCTCTTTGCTTCATTCCCTGCTTATGCAGTTATTAATGCATTATATATCAACATGTATAAGGTTCAAAAGGATGGGAAAAAGTATATTTCTGTGATCATAATTAACCTTATTGCTGCATGCCTTCTAACATTAGCTGCTTTTCTTTTAAGAAGAAGTACTATTTCAATTGCTATTGCAACGACAATTTCTTTCTATTTTTGGTTATATTACTCATCCAAAGATTTTATGGGGCTGAAGCCAACGTTAAAGGAATTTGTATTTATTCTCCTTTACTTAGTTATGTATTTTGTTTCAGTATTATTTCTTAACCCATTGTGGGCATTAATACTTTTTGTATCTTTTATTACTATACTATCATTTTTATATAAAAATGAAACAGGTGAATTAGTATCCAAATTGTTCTCAATAATAAAAACAAAATAGCAAATTGATGAACTGCCGCAAGTTGGGAATAGTGATCCTTAATTACAACTCATTTGAGCTTGTTTCTAAATGTATTGAAAGCATTACTAAATACTACGATAATACCATCAAAATAGTTATTGTGGATAATCAATCATCTGACGATAGTTATAAATTGCTAATAGAAAATTACTCGAATTGTCCAAGTATTAGTATTCTTCTTTCAGAATCCAATAAAGGATACTCTCATGGCAATAATATTGGTTTAAAGTATTTAATCAATAATTATTGCGACCTTGAATACTTTGCTGTGCTAAATCCAGATGTTTTTATTATAGATGGTAATATTTTTCAGAATCTAATAGCAAAGCTTCAGGAAGATGATTCCTTAGCTGGCATTTCTCCTTTAATGATTGTAAATAATGAAATTAAACCTAACAGGTGGGCAATTAAAAATCCACGTTATATAAACAATTTTCTTTCTTCATATGCCATTTTAAGGTCAGTTAATCCACTAATATACAAGTCATATAAAATACAGCCTGCCAGTTTAGTTGCATATGTTGATGTCATCCCTGGTAGCTTTTATATTATAAAAAAAGACGTTTTTATTCAAATTGGATTACTCGACGAAAATGTTTTTCTATATGGAGAAGAAATAATAATTGGGAGGAAGATTAAAAATATAAAATACAAACTGGGTATATCGTTCGGGGACTTTTACATACACAATCATTCTTTTGAGGATAATTCTTTAAAGGGAAGACTAATACACTTAAAACTCAGCTTAAAATCTCACTTATACTTCAATCATAGATATAATAACATTTTTTGGGGTACTATCGATAGTATTCTTTTAATCATATTCTTACCTCTTAAAGCATTAGAAATTATTTTGATTCACTGGCTGCTGCGGATTAAGAGGAGTTAGTAAAGTTTTTTATTAACTAGCATTTTTTTTACCAACTATGCGTATTGTATTAATTAATCCATATTTCTCAGAGGGAATGGGGTATCTTGAAAACTGCTTGCCTAAAGCCCTGGCATCTATGGGACATGAGGTGTTTCTAATAAGTTCAACCGGTCAGGTTTACTTTAATCAATCCTTCTATAAAAAAACTTATGAGAAATTTCTTGGTAATAATATTGTAGAACCAGGAATCAAAAGTATTGATGGATATCAATTAAACAGGCTTCCGTTTAGATTAATTCTTGGTAAAGTGATACTTAAAGGGCTTTTTAGAACCCTAAAAAGAATTAAACCTGATATTGTCCAGACATTTGATCCCTTTTCATTTCTCAATATTCAGGTCGTTTTGTTTAAGCCCTTCTTAAAATGTAAAGTATTTACAGCTAACCATATTATGAAGTCTGTATTTCCACTCTCTCATACGGAAAAGAGTGAAAAATTTTTTAGAAAGGTTTGTTTTTATCTTACCCGCACTCTTCCTGGTAAAATATTAAACAGGTATATTGAAATGTCATTCCCGATAACGATTGACGCCAGTGATATTTCAATAAAATACTATTCCATTCCAATAAAAAAAATAAAGATTATCCCATTGGGAGTCGATACTCAATTATTCAAACCTCCGTTATCAGGGGAAATGAAAATACAACGATCAAGGATGAGAGAAGAATACGGTGTAAAAGAAGATGAGATTCTGTGTATCTATACCGGTCGTTTTACTGAAGGGAAAAATCCACTGTGTCTGGCACAATCAATTCATAAATTAAGAAACAATAATAAAAATTACAAGGGACTCTTTATCGGAAGTGGTATGCAAGAAGAACAAATAAGTAAGATAAAAGGATGTATTGTAAAAAACTTTGTCATGTTTAATGAACTAGCCGACTTATATGCAATTGCCGACATTGGTATCTGGCCCAGAGAGGAGTCTACTAGTATGCTGGATGCAGCAGCAAGTGGCCTCCCTTTGATAATTAGCAATACTGTTCAAGCAACCGAAAGAGTTAAAGATATAGGATTAACCTATATTGAAAATGATATTGAAGATTTGTGCTCTACTTTATTGAGACTTAAAGATCCTATCCTTCGAAAAAAACTTGGCGAGAATGGAGTTGAAAGAATGAGAAATCACTTTAGCTGGCTTAAAATGGCTCAAATACGAGTAGAAGAATTCAATAAGGTCCTGAATAAAAGTTAGCATCTCATCTGAAAAAAAGCAATGAAGAATCTACTTAGAAAGATAATTCCTGGTTTCCTAAAAATAATAATAATCCCTCTTTTTTATGGATGGAGAGGGAATTATGACAACTGGAATATAGCAAAAACAAAATGTTCCGGTTATGATTCTCCAATAATTCTCGAGAAAGTAAAAGAATCGGCTTTAAAAGTTAAAAATAGGCAAGTAGCATTTGAAAGGGATTCTGTTATTTTCAGCGAGGTTCAGTATTCTTTTCCCCTGTTATCCGGATTATTATGGATTGCTGCCCGGAATAACGGGAAATTGAATGTGCTGGATTATGGCGGATCATTAGGCAGTAGCTATTTTCAAAATAAACGCTTTTTAGATACTCTCTCAGATGTTCATTGGTGCATTGTTGAGCAACCAAATTTTGTCCAAGCTGGTTTAGAGGATTTTTCCAGTGACAGAATTCATTTTTATTATACGATTGCTGAATGCTTGAAATCCAATAAAATTGATGTTGTTTTATTTTCAAGTGTTTTACAATATCTGGAAAATCCGTATGAATTATTAGAGGATATTAAATCCGGGACTTTTGATTATGTTATTATTGACAGAACACCCTTTATCAAAGGTGAGGATCGTATAACGGTACAAAAGGTATCTCCTAAAATATACAAAGCAAAATATCCCTGCTGGTTTTTTAATAAGTCAAAGTTTCTGAACTTCATGAGTCCTTCGTATGAATTAATACTGGAGTTTGATGCTCAGGATAAAGCGAACATCACATCTGAGTTTAAAGGGTTTCTATTAAAGAAAAATAAACAGAATTAATGCTTAACTTCTGCACGCTTTTTTATTCATATTCTCATATTTTTTAAAGAGAGATAAATTTGTTTTTAATTTGTTCAATTTGCCATTTGATACCCGATAAACTTCTGAAATAATTTTCAAAAGCTTTCCGGGCAATAACGTTTTCTTCCACTGTAATTATATTCAATTTTACCGGATCCATTTTTAGGGCGTGGCCCATTTTATTTGAAATACCGGAATGCGTGCCTGAATTGTCATGACCTATATTTATAACCAGATAAGGAAAGGGATATAATGTATACATACCTCTAAGAAATGTTGACGCGTACCAGAGAATAGCCCAGGAATCGTTTTTTCCTTATGATAGAAACCTTAAAAAAGCATTTTGCTAATTTTTTTTTTAATCCCGGATTCATGGGATTATTCATCAATCCCTTTTTTCTTGCCAGGAAGGAACTCTATAAATATTTAAAAAAACTCAGTCCTCATGTAAGTGGAATCATTTTAGATGTTGGGTGTGGAAATAAACCTTATCAGAAACTTTTTCATTATCAGGAATATATTGGCATTGACGTTGCTATAGGTGGTCATGATCATGAAAATTCTGAAGTTGATGTGTATTATGATGGAAAAACTTTACCCTTCAATGATCATCATTTTGACTCGATAATTACTACCCAGGTACTGGAACATGTTTTTGAGCCAGAACCACTGTTAAAAGAAATGAACCGTGTATTAAAAGACAATGGTATGTTGCTTATAACTGTACCGTTTATCTGGGATGAGCATGAGCAACCCTATGATTTTGCACGATATTCTTCTTTTGGTATGCAATACCTTCTTGAAAAATCGGGATTCAGAATATTGAAGAACTTCAAAACACTTAATAATTTCAGTGTCATCTTTCAATTAGCTAATTGCTATTTTCATAAAGTACTTACAAGAAGAAAATTCCTGATAAATTATTTTTTTCTGACTATTATTATAACATTAAACAATTTCCTGGGATTGCTTTTTTCATATATTCTTCCAAAGAATAATGACCTTTATCTCGATAACATAATCCTGGCTCAAAAAACAGAGAATGTATAATTTCTGTACCCTTTTCGATTCCTTTTATCTGAGTCGTACATTGGTTATGTATGAATCACTGAAGAAACACCTGAACAATTTTCACTTATATATTTTTGCATTTGATGATCTCTGTTATGACATATTGGATAAACTCAAACCAGGCAATACAACCATAATATCCTTGAAAGAGTTTGAGAATGAAGAATTGCTTAAAGTTAAGCGAGATAGAACAAAAGCTGAATACTGCTGGACATGTACACCCTGGACAATAAAATTTGTATTTGAAAAGTATAAGGTTCAGGAATGTACCTATATTGATGCCGACCTTGTATTTTATGATAATCCGGCTATTCTTCTAAATGAGATGAACCCGGATGCTTCCACATTAATAACAGAGCACAGGTATTCAAAACTGGAGAAAATCTATGAAGAAAAAAGGGCAGGAAAGTTCTGTGTTCAGTTTGTTACATTCAATACCTCATCAGAAAGCAAAAATATATTGAACAGGTGGGCTAGCCAATGCATTGAATGGTGCTATAACAGGTATGAAGATGGAAAATTCGGCGATCAGAAATATCTTGATGAATGGCCTGAAAAGTATAATAAAGTACATATACTGGAAAATGAAGGAGGAGGTGTGGCTCCCTGGAATGTGAAGAAGTATAAGTTCTTGAAAAAGGATAATAATATAATGATCTTAAAGAAGCAATCTAAAGAACTTTTTGAACTTGTGTTCTTTCATTTTCAAAGTCTGAAACTCAAAAACAATAACACTGCTGACCTCGGTTGGCACTATATCAATAAGAAGTTAAGGAAAATTATTTACTCAGATTATATTAATGATTTAAAGGAAGTTGAGTTAATGTTATCGGACAACTATGGTGAATATTCAACTCAGTATTATACCTGTCAGAACAGATCATTCAGAGAACTCATAAAGAATTCCTTTAAAAGGATAACAAGCTACAATATATATAAACCATAAACTTATTGCATGGCCTATTTGAAAGACTTAAGAACTTTTACTGATAAAAGAGGAAACCTGACTGTTATTGAAAAAGTGTTGCCTTTTGAGATAAAAAGAGTCTTCTATATCTATGGTGTTGATGATTCAGTGCGTGGAGGACACAGGCATCATAAGACTGTCCAGGCTGCTGTTTGCATTAAAGGAACCTGCAAAATATTTAGCGATAATGGCACAAGTCAAGAGGAATTTATCCTGGATGATCCTTCCAAATGTGTGGTTTTGTTACGGGAAGACTGGCATAAAATGTATGATTTTACTGAAGATGCTATACTTATGGTGTTTGCATCAGAATATTTTAACGAAGAGGATTATATCTATGAGCCTTATTAAAGTGGAATACGAGAACCTTTACAGGGTAAATAAGTCGTTTATTAAAAAGTTCAGGTCTAAGTTTAATGAAGTACTGAATTCAGGCTGGTTTATACTGGGCAAAGAGGTAGAGTTATTTGAAAAGGAATTTGCTGAATACAACAATGTAAAATATTGTGTTGGTGTTGCTTCAGGTTTAGATGCACTTACACTCTCAATAAAGACCCTTGATATTGAAAAAGGGTCTGAAATTATTGTTCCTTCCAATACTTATATAGCTACTATCCTGTCAATACTGCATGCAGGCTGCAAACCTGTTCTTGTAGAGCCTGATATTGGAACATATAATATTGATCCAGCCAGAATTACATCAGTAATTACAGAGAAAACACAAGCCATTATAGTTGTACACCTTTACGGGAAGGTGTGCGATATGGATCCAATTATTAATATCTGCAGGGATAAGAATCTTTTTCTACTGGAAGATTGTGCACAGGCACACGGTGCTGAATATAAAGGAAGGAAAGCAGGAAGCTTTGGAAATATGGCTGCGTTTAGTTTCTACCCGACAAAAAATCTTGGAGCCCTTGGTGATGCAGGAGCTGTAGTTACCAATAATCAGGTCTATATGTCCAAATTGAGAATGTTAAGGAATTACGGCTCAGATAAAAAATACCATAATGAATATATCGGATTAAATTCAAGACTGGACGAAATACAGGCTGCTTTCCTGAGAATCAAACTAAATAAGCTTGATGAGATTAATAATCATAAAAGAAAGCTTGCACAAATTTATATGAATGAATTGAAAAATGATTTCATTCTTCC
>SDBT01006100.1_pt1 | contig 20099 bp, 17 predicted proteins | sample 2277101 | NCBI WGS metagenome assembly SDBT01 (sample SAMN10404973, study PRJNA504765) | marine sediment metagenome | isolation source: marine sediment core GS10_PC15, 103 cmbsf | place: Arctic Ocean: Southern Knipovich Ridge | collected 2010 | reverse complement strand
ATATCTTCTGATAGAATTCCCCTGTGAGGGCTAAGATGATATTATTACATAAGGGGGCTATTTTGCCAAGTCTTCGTCTTCTCGCGTCTGTTACGCAAAAGCGTCTTGACAATTCGTGCTTCTTTGCTAACCTCAAAAGAACTGCTTCATCCTTTGCCCTTGAGGTGAAGATAACTCTTCCAACACAAATAGGGGGCAACAAAGTAAGGCCTCCAAGGGTGGGGAACAGGTAGGGGTGGGAGCGTTCTCACTGAGCCAATTCCCAGCATGAACTACTCCAGCGGAGAAAATAAATGTGGCTGATACTAATCATTATTCCTTTAGTCATAGCCTGGTGGGTCGCTACTGATGCCAGGAAGAGGGGATACAGCAAAGTAGCTGCCCTCATCTGGTTCCTGGGGGTCTGGCTTGCACTTATCATCTTCCTGCCCCTCTACCTTATCATTAGACCAAAGACCTCTCGTCAGCCTGGTCAGCTTGGTCAGCCTGGTCAGCCTGTTGAGCTTGCGCCTGAAGGAGAGACCACCGTCTGTCCCCACTGTGGCAGGCTTTACAAGGAACGGATCTTCTATTGCCCCTACTGTGGTCAAAAACTTGACGAGGAATTGTAGTTTCGGGAAAAGGGCAGATGGCGGCAGGACAATCAAACAAAGGCATATGGTATATATGTATAGGTATGCTTGCTATCTCACTCATAGTGGGACTTCTTTTCGGAATGAGTCCCTTCTCAGTATTGGTAGAGTTTGCTAAAACAGCCCTCCACGTAGACACTCTAAAACTTCTTGGAATCATCATCCTGGTAATCTTTCTGGGAAATCTACTCAAAGAGAGAGGTCATCTGGGACTACTTACTAGATCCCTGGAGACGCTCATTCGATCACCCCGAGTGTCAATCATCCTGCCCTCTTCCTTTATGGGATTGCTTCCCATGCCTGCGGGAGCCCTTCTTTCTGCGCATATGGTAGATGAACCTGGAAATAGATTAGGTCTTTCTCCGGAAAGGAAAACTTTCCTGAATTACTGGTTCAGGCATGTCTGGGAGTACAGCTGGCCTCTTTATCCCTCCATGATCCTGGCCTCAGCAATACTTGAGGTCCCTATAAAAGAGATCATACTCCATATGTTTCCGCTCACCCTGGCAGCCATTGTTTTTGGAGCTCTATTTGGACTACGCAAATTTCCCCCCGGTCCCACTAACGCTCCAGAAGGAAATGGAAGATCAAGGAGCCAATATCTGGACCTACGAGATCTTTTCACCAGCGTCTGGCCCATCCTGGCAGTGATTCTTCTAGTGCTTGTCTTCAAGCTGGAGTATGTCTTGGCTCTTATCATTATCGTCGCTGTTTTCATCGTTCTCGGTTCTATTGGGGCAAGAAAGATAGGACGAGCCCTGAGGCATTCTCTATCTCCGGGAATGATCCTCCTCATACTGTCAGTAATGACGTTTAAGCGAATCCTTGAGGTTTCTGGAGCTGTGGCTTCCATCCCAGAATTTTTTGGTCACATAGGTCTTCCTCCTCTCATCGCGCTATTCGCTACTCCATTCCTGGTGGGGATTCTGACTGGTATCTCCATCGCTTATGTCGGAGGAACCTTTCCTCTTCTTCTTCCCTTGATGACTCAGAGCGATCTGAATTTCAACTATCTCATGCTTGCCTACGTGGGGGGCTTCTCGGGAATGCTGCTTTCGCCTGTCCATCTGTGTCTCCTCTTTAGTACGGAATACTTTGGAGCGAATCTCAAGAAAGTCTACCGGCTTCTGTATCTACCGGTGAGTCTGGTGGTGCTAATAGCTCTAGCCATCATCTTCCTCAACAAGTTTTTCGCATGAAAAGCCTAACTATGCAAAGGAACATATAGAGCATCTGAGGCGGCCTTGGTGGTAAAGTAGACCGTAAGCTTGGAAGAGGAGCTTTCCTTTTAAAAAGAAAAAGCCCTGGGATTGGAAGGAGCTATGAATGATATCCACGAAACCGGCGAATGAGCTCCGATCAGTGCTGGAAAGGATTGACGGTAGAGGATACAAGGCTTACAAGGATATTGCGGGAAAATATGGGTTTGAGAAATTCCAGCTTTATGTAGACTATGTTCAGGGAGATCCCTATGCCTCTCCTTCCCGAATAAGGGTGAGAGTCAATCAGAAACTAGCTCATTTTCCCCGGTCCCTTTTTGAAAAGCCCATAAGGAAAGTGGCACTGGAGGATTACCTTACCCGCACTTTTTCAAACAACATAAAGCAGGTAGCCAAGAACTTTCGGGGAAGTGGGAAAAGTGGATCCATCAGTATTCTTGCCTGTAGCCAGCAGGTTCTTCCCAGGACCTCGCTTCTGGTCAATGAGAGCTTCGTAGAGACCAGATTCACCATGGGTCTTCCTGCCCGCGGAAGAAGAATCCTGGGCCGAGAAGCCGCCGAGATGTTCTTCCAGGAGATTCCCCGTATTATTGATAAATCCCTCTTTTACGAGGATCTCAATTCCCAAGAGCTGGAGCATCACTTGGAAATAGTAGAAGATGCTGAGTTTATGCGGAATCATTTGGAAGAGGAGGGTCTGGTGGCCTTCGTGGCGGATGGTTCTCTTCTTCCCCGAGCCAGTGGAGTTGATGAGAGACCCATGAGGAAAGGACGAGCTGTCCTATTTTCTTCCCCCCCGTCCCTCCAGGTGAGCCTCAATCCCCCTGGTAGGAAGGAAATAAAGGGTATGGGTATACCACAGGGGATTACCCTCATCGTTGGAGGAGGATATCATGGCAAGTCCACCCTTCTCGATGCTCTGGCCCTGGGTTGTTATAACCATATCCCTGGGGACGGACGCGAATTTGTGATCAGCAGCCCCGATGCAGTGATGATAAGAGCTGAGGATGGCCGATTTGTAGAGAATGTGGATATCTCTCCCTTTATTGGTAATCTCCCTCTGGGAGGGGATACCACCTCCTTTTCTACTCTCAACGCCTCCGGGAGCACCTCCCAGGCGGCAAATATTATGGAAGCAATCCAGATGGGGGCCAGAGTTCTTCTTATCGACGAGGACACTTCCGCCACCAATTTCATGATAAGGGATGAACGCATGCAACGCCTGGTCAAAAAAAACAAAGAACCCATAACTCCCCTAATCGATAAGATAAAGTCTCTTTACCGGGATCTAGGTGTATCCAGTATTCTAGTGATGGGAGGATCGGGAGACTATTTCGATGTGGCAGATACGGTCATTATGATGGACACCTATGAACCTATCGAAGTTTCAGGGGAAGCTAAGTCAATATCTAAGCAGGACAGGGTTCACCGATCCTATGAAGGGGGAGAAACCTTCGGCGAGGTGAGGTCAAGAATGCCCCTGAGGGAGAATTTTAATCCGGGCAGGGGGAAATTAGGTAGGGTCAAGATAAAGCCCAGAGGTATGAAAGGTATAGCTTTTGGATACGAACTCATCGATCTTTCCTGGGTAGAGCAACTGGTGGAGGAGGCGCAGACGCGCAGCATTGGAGATCTCATCTATTACGCAGCAAGAGAGCTCTTTGATGGTAAGAGGACTCTGAAAGAAGCCCTAGACATTATCGAAGAGAAACTAAAAAAGGAAGGTCTTGACTCCCTTCTCCCTTTCATATCGGGCCAGTACGCTCTTCCCAGGAAATATGAGATGGCGGCCGCTATTAATAGATTAGCCAGCTTGAAGTACAAGAGGGCATGAAAAGCAGTCCTGCCCATATCCACTCCCCTCAAGAAGGGTATCCCACCACCAGAACGTAGAGAAGCCGGTGTCTTTCAGGAACCTTGAGAATCCAGGAAACCTCCTTTGAGATGTTCTCTGCCTAATGGCCTCTTCAACCGATAATTTTCCCTTGAAAAGGGGAGGTGGCAGCTTCATTTTCTTTACGGGTAAATTCCACAAATCATCGTAGGAGAATAAAACCCTTGAACCAAGCTCAGCTTCGACGACTACGGGAAGTTTGTTAATGCCAAGAAAGTATTAGCATTTCGCATTCTACGAGTATCGGGGGACTTTCCCCAAAGGAGCCTTATATCGGCCACCCTAAGGAGTCTTCGAGTTGAGGAAGAAGAAAGACTTGTGTCTCAAGGAGCAAAGCGAAGTGCTCTGCCGGCAGGCATCATCAAGAAGACGAGGAGAGAAGTTAAGAGCCGACATGCAGCGACGCAGGGGAATAGTCCCAGGATTGGCTTGACACCAGCCCCTGGCGGTGATAGGATAGACCCAAGAGGAGCCAAGTTGCAGAAAAGATTCTATGTCACCACACCTATATATTACGTGAATGACGTGCCTCATATAGGCCACACCTATACCACAGTGGCTGCCGACGCTCTGGCGAGGTACAAGCGGCTGAGGGGCTACGAGGTTCTCTTCCTGACCGGGACCGATGAGCATGGGGAAAAGATTCTGGAAGCGGCTACAAAGAAGGGAATCCCACCCATTGAGTTGGCTGACCAGGTGGTGAAGCGATTCCAGTCTCTCTGGAAGACTCTTCATATATCCAATGACGATTTCATCCGTACCACTGAAGAGCGTCACACTCAGGTGGTGAGGGAAGTCTTCTCAAAACTCTATAAGCAGGATGACATCTACAAAGGAACCTACGAGGGATGGCATTGTACGCCTTGCGAGACCTTTTGGCTCGAGTCTCAACTGGAAGGGAAAAGAGTCTGTCCAGAATGTGGCGAGGCTTTAAAAAAAATCAAGGAGGAAAGTTACCTCTTCCGCCTTTCCAAATACCAGGAAAGGCTCCTTCAGCACCTGGAGAGGAACCCGGAGTTCGTCCTTCCCGCTACCAGAAAAAACGAAGTAGTGGCATTCATCAAGGGAGGCCTGAAAGATCTCAGTGTAACGCGACTGAAACTACCCTGGGGCATTCCCTGCCCTGTGGATGAGAAACACAGCATATACGTCTGGGTCGATGCTCTCTTGAACTATATCTCCGCCCTGGGTTATCCTTCAGACTCTCGTCTTGTCTCCTTCTGGCCGGCTAATGTTCAACTGGTGGGGAAGGACATTTTGAGATTTCATGCAATCATCTGGCCCGCCCTTCTCATGGCACTGGGGATGGAGCCCCCTGGGTTGGTTTTTGCCCACGGCTGGTGGAAAATGGGGGGAGGAAAAATGTCCAAATCCAAAGGCAATGTGGTAGACCCGGCTCCTCTCATAGAAAAACACGGGGCGGACGCTTTGCGCTACTTTCTTCTCCGCGAGGTTCCCTTTGGGCAAGACGGCAGCTTCTCGCCCTCTCTTTTTGTTAAGCGAGTGAACAGCGACCTTGCCAATGATTTAGGAAATCTCCTCAATAGGACTATCCCCTTGGTGATAAAATTCTGTGGGGGGAAGATTCCTCATCCTCAGAATGGGAATAGTGCAGGATTCGAGGATTTGACAAAGGATGCCCTCGAACGATTGGATCAGTTCATGGATAGACTATCTTTCTCCGAGGCCCTCTCGGAAATCTGGCGAATAGTGAAAGCGGCTAACCTTTATGTAGATCGATCCGCTCCCTGGAACCTGGCCAAGGATAAGGCAAAACAGAAAGAGCTCCATACGGTTCTCTACAATCTCTTGGAGGTTCTGAGGATTCTTGCTCTTAGCCTTTCTCCTTTCATCCCTTCCTCGGCACAAAAAATTTGGAACCAGATCGGAATAGGGGAAAATCTGGATTCTCAAATTCTAGAGGTGCGAGACCTGTGGGGGAATCTCACGCCTGGACTCACGGTAAAGAAGGGGCCTCCACTTTTTCCCCGGATCGAGGGGTGAGCTGTGTTAAGAAACGCAACCTCAGGCTAGGGGAAAGTGCAGGCAATGAATGAAACTAAAAGAGAAGACCGAATGGCTCTGGCAAGAATACCATTTCACTCCCAAAAAAGACCTGGGGCAGCATTTTCTGATAGATCCCCGAATACTGGACAGAATCGTAGAAGCCTTGCACCTCAAGAGGCACGACGAGGTGCTGGAAATAGGAGCGGGTACGGGGACCCTCACGGAAAGGCTGGCTCAAGAGGGGATCAAGGTACTATCCGTCGAGATTGACGACGAACTCTGCCAGATTCTCAGGGACCGCCTCAAAGACCACCCCAACGTGGAGATTGTCTGCGAGGACATAACTCAGTTTTCCCTGGAGGGGCACTTCAAGGGGACTTTCAAAGTTGCGGGAAATCTTCCCTACCACATTGCCTCTTCCCTTCTTCTGGATCTGGTCCAAAGAGAGGATATTAGTCTGGTGGTGGTTATGGTGCAAAGAGAGGTGGCCGAAAAACTCCTTTCTCCGCCAGGGTGCAAGAGGCGGGGCGCCTTAACTGTGCTCATGGAGCACTACGCCCTAACAGAAAAAATCATTGATGTGCCCCCTCATGCCTTTATTCCTCGTCCTCGGGTGTCATCCAGCCTCCTTCAAATCGAGAGAAAGACAATGCACGAGTCTGAGGGAGCGGAAGCCGTCTTTAGAGTGGTGAGGGCTGCTTTTTCCTCCCGCCGCCGCATGATCGTCAATGCTTTGTGCGGAGGACTAAAGCGGGAAAAAGATTTTGTCAGGAAAAAATTGGGAGAGGCGGGAATCGATGAGAGACTTCGGGCTGAAGATTTACCTCTCGAGGATTTCCGGAAGCTCAGCCGGGCCTTGAACGAGGCAACTTGCCTGAAGAAAAATTCCTAGAACTCCCAAGGATAAGAAATTGCCTATAACCACCATAGAATGGGAGAATGGAAAAGTCAAAATCATTGACCAGAACAAGCTACCTCACGAGCTTGTTCGTATTTACTGCCCAGATGTGAAAACCCTGAGAGAAGCCATTTGTTCTCTCAAGGTGAGAGGTGCACCTGCCCTGGGTATCGCTGGAGCGTTTGGAGTAGTCCTGGGAATTCAAAACTCGTCCACCACTGATTTTCCAACTTTTGCAAGGGAACTAGAGGAAGTCATTGACTACATTGGCTCCTCCAGGCCTACGGCCGTGAATCTCTTTTGGGGTTTAAGTAGAATGAGAGACTGCGCAGAAAAGAATCAGGACCGGGAGGTATCCGAGATCAAAAGGGCCCTGGAACGGGAAGCTCTTCAGATTATGGAAGAGGATAGAATTCGCAGCCGCCAAATGGCAAAAAAAGGAGCTCATCTTCTTAAGGATGGAGATAGAGTCCTTACTCATTGTAACGCCGGAGCACTGGCCACCGCTGATTACGGCACAGCGCTTGGACTTATCTATCGGGCCAAAGAAGAAGGGAAGAAAGTCACGGTTTACGCCGATGAGACCCGTCCTCTTTTGCAAGGGGCTAGATTAACCACATGGGAACTCCTGCAGGGGGGGGTGGAAGTCACGCTCATCTGTGACAACATGGCAGGGGATCTCATGCAGCGAGGGAAGGTAGATAAAGTCCTGGTAGGAGCAGATAGAGTGGCCGCCAATGGTGATGTTGCCAACAAGATAGGAACCTATACCCTGGCTGTACTGGCCAAGGAAAACGAGATTCCCTTCTATGTGGTATGTCCTATTTCCAGTATTGACCTCCAGATTCGTTCAGGCAACATGATTCCTATTGAAGGGAGAGATTCCCGGGAGGTCACGGAATTTGCGGGAAAAAGAGTTGCGCCGAATGGAGTGAAGGTTTATAATCCCGCTTTTGATGTCACTCCTGCCCACTACATCACGGCCATAGTCACGGAGAGGCAAATTTTCAGGCCTCCCTACAAAGAAACTCTGGGGGAACTCAAAAAATGAAAGGAAGTATTGATAGGCAGCAGGTAAGATATATTGCCCATCTGGCTCGACTTGAGTTAAGTGAGGGGGAAGAGGAAAAATTCACCCGGCAGCTGGGAGAAATCCTGACCTGGGTAGATAAGCTAAAAGAGCTGGATACCAGCAATCTCCCCTTTACTTCCCATGTTCTTCCTCTCACCAACGTGTTTCGGGAAGATGAACTTAGAGAATCCCTGTCAGAAAGAGAAGCTCTCTCAAATGCTCCCCAAAAGAAAAGGTCCCATATCCAGGTACCTAAAATCATAGGTGATTAGTACCCCTTGCCTCTCCACAAGCCTCTTGCCAAAAAAATCAGGAAAGCTAGCCCGCAGTTATACAAAGCAGTAAGAAGCACGAGATAGGTTAACCTACCAATGACAAGAGAGGACAAACGGAAGAGGAAAGACAACAAAGACAGAGTGAACCCATCCAAAAGAGAACAGATCCCCACAGTCACGAGAAGAAGAACCACATTTCGCTGATAGACCCTCTCCCGAATTTCCCCGCTAAGATACCCTATCAAGCTGAGACTAAAAGCATTTAGGCCCAACAGCGGGGAAAAGAATATATCATTGATGAGACCGATAGCAAAGCCAACTAAAAGTCCCTCTTTCCAGCTCCTTTCCCATCCCCAGAGGACCACCAGGATGAGAAGGAAATCCGGCCTTCCCCATTTCCCCCCTCCCGCTACCACAGCTACCTGGATGACGAAGGCAAGCGTAGTCAAAATGGCAAAAATAGCTAACTTTTTCATTCTTTAATGACGAAAAGTTCCTCCAATCTCCCGAAATTCACCGTTGGGCTAACCTCCACCTCCAGAAATAACCGATGGGGATTCTCCCTTATGTGGGATATGGTTCCTACCAAGATACCCTTAGGGAAGAGGCCTCCCACCCCCGAGGTTACCACCTCATCGCCAACCTCGATGGGGGCCTTTTTCAGAAGGTACTGGAGCTCACATACCCCCTCCAGCCCCTTTCCTTTGAGAATTGCCAAATCTCTGGTTCTTTGATCTATCACCCCTACTTTACTTCGCTCATCCAGGATAGTCATAACTTTGGACTGATGGGGATGAGCCTCGATTATCCTGCCCACCAAACCCTCAGCGTTAACCACCACCATATTCCTCTTCATTCCCTCCCTTTCTCCTTTGCTAATAAAGACAACTTTGAAGAAACTACGGGGAGGGTAGGCAGCGACTTCCACAGGCAAAAGTTGGTAGGTGCCTTCCTGCTTGAAGCCCATCATTCTTCTTAGACGCTGATTGGAGGCGACAATCCCCTGGTAGTAGCTCTTTTCTCGGAATTCCGACTCAGCCAGCTCTCTTTTCAGCAGGCGATTCTCCTCCCGAAGCTTCTCGTTTTCCTGGAGGCTCCCTAGAAGTCCAGTGAACCAACTCTGGAGGTGAAGTCTGGCTGAGTGCAAGCCGCCAACTGGCAGATATATCTTCTCTCTAATAGTCCGACTCGAAAGTCCCCCTTCGAAGCCTGAGGCCACCATTAAAACAAAAGATAGGATAAGAAATCCTATCAAGTAAGCCATCTTGAAATGGACCTTCAACCTTGACCTTCCGTAGCTCTAACAAGACTTTTTTTCAGCCTTTTGGGCCAGAAAGAGCCTTGTTCATCAGAAAGCGTACACTTTTTCTCTTGACAATCAAGAAGCACAGGTGGTGACTTTTTTTATAGGAAAAGGTCAGTGTTTTGATGACGGAGTTATCTCCACTGCAGATAAGAGGTGCCGATCCTCCAGGAGCTTCCCCACCCCCATAACCACACAAAGCAGAGGATCTTCAGCCAAAAAAACCGAAAGCCCGGTTCTCCGTGATATATACTTATCCAGCCCTCTAAGACAGGCACCCCCCCCGGTGAGGCATATTCCTCTTTCCATGATATCCCCGGAGAGTTCCGGAGGGCTCTCTTCCAAGGTGGCCTCGATCATCTCACAAATGGTGTCCACAACTGGAGAAAAAATACTGCTTACCTCCTCCGAATCAATCTCTATTTCATGCGGGAAACCAGTATTCAGATCCCTGCCCCGCACCTTCATCTTCTCATTGTGGGCAGGCACGCCGACACAGCCTATTTCTATTTTTATTCGCTCCGCCATTTGCTCTCCAACAACCAAGCTATGATGATTTCTCAGGTGCCGTATCACCGCCTGATCCATTTCATCCCCAGCAACTCGGCTCAATCGGCCAACGACCAGGCCACTGAGGGAGGTTATGGCAGCCTCGCTGGTACCCCCTCCTATGTCAACAATGAAATTCCCCAAAGCTTCAGAGATAGGCAAATTTGCTCCGATAACAGCCGCTACTGACTCAGCTACTAGATGGACTCGACGGGCTCCTATTTCTGTCGCGATTTCCACCACCGCCCTTTTCTCCACTTTAGTGGCCTGAAAAGGAACCCCAATGATGAGCTTTGGCCCCACAAGGAAACGATAGGGCTGAACCTGATCAACAAAATATCGTACCATTTTCTGGGCAATATCAAAATCTGCGATAACCCCATCGTTCATAGGTCTCACCGCAATAATGTTCTGGGGAGTCTTGCCCACCATCTCCTTGGCTTTGGCACCTACGGCCAGGATTCTTCCGTCTTTGCGTGACACAGCCATTACGGAAGGTATGTTGAGAACCACCCCCTTCCCTCTGACATACACCAGAGTGTTGGAAGTCCCAAGATCTATCCCTAAATTGCTACCCCATATTCGAAAGCTAAACATATCAGCCCCCTGCAGACTATCACTATATCGAGAGTAAGAAAGAAAGTCAATGTCAACTCACCTTTCAGAAGATTCCCCGGGATTCGATATACCTTTCCCCCATGCACTAAATACGAGAGGGGCTCCGACCATGGGAAAGTGGAAAAGGGCCTTTCATCGCAGCAAGGAGGAGAGTGTCTTGATTCGTCCTCAAGGGAAAGTTCTCAGGACAAGATGGTAATTAGTACTCTTGAGGCAGGCTTTGCAGGTGGGCAACACTAAATACCGGGCCATCTTTACAGACATAAAGCTTACCTATGTTGCACCTTCCGCACATTCCTATTCCACATTTCATTCTCATTTCTAGCGAGGTATAAATTCTCTCTGGAGAGAATCCAAGGGAGGTGAGCTTAGGAAGGGTGAATTTTATCATGATCGGCGGACCGCATATGACGGCAAAGGCGTCTTCTGGACTTGGTGCCTTCTTTTCAACAATTGTAGGAACAAATCCAACCAATCCCTGCCATGCCTCACTCCCTTCATCAACAGTTGTATAAACCTTCAAATCTTTGCGTCTCTCCCACTCCTTGAGTTCGTCTTTATACAGAAGCATCCCAGGATTTCTTGCTCCATATATTATGGTTATGTCCTTAAAATCTTTCCTGAAGGCGAGTAGATATTTTATTAAGGCCCTCAGCGTCGTGAAGGCGAAGCCACCACCTATGATAACGACATTTTTGCCTCTGAAGATATCAATAGGATACTCGTTTCCCAGCGGCCCCCTTATTCCCAACTCATCCCCCTCTTTAAGATATTGCAGGGCCGTAGTAAGGACGCCGGCTCGGTTTATGGTAAATCTCAAAAAACCCCTCTCCGTTGGAGAGGAAGCAATGCCAAAAGGAGCTTCTCCCTTTCCCCAAACAGATATCTCACAGAACTGACCCGGCATAAACTTGAAATTATCCTCATCTTCCTTGTTTAGAAACAAAAGATCCAGAGTTTTCAACATTCTGTCCTCGGACTCTGCAAGAATGCTTCCTACCTTCACCGGTATAGGTAAATATGCGTTTTCCATACAAGAATCTCCCAGGTCAAAATCTCCTAAGTCTTCAGTATCTCTTGTAATGCATTTCTGATATCTACATTAACGGGGCAGTTCACAATGCACCTTCCACAACCAACGCATGCCGGCTCCTCATAATTTTCAACAAAGTAGTTAAACTTGTGCATTATTCTCTGCCTCATCCTTTCCTTCCCTGTCGGCCTTGGATTATGCCCGGATGTTTGCAGGGTAAAAAGAGGAAACATGCAGGAGTCCCAGTTTCTAACCCTTTTTCCCTCCGAGTCTACTACCTCATCCGCGATATCAAAGCAATGACAGGTCGGACAAAGATAAGTGCAAACACCGCATCCTATGCATTTCTCAGATAGCCTATTCCAAAACGGATTATCGAATATCCCATCAAGCTTGCCCTTAATGCCTTCCATTTCGACTCGGGACTTAATCCTTTTCTCTGCTTGAGTCTTAATCTTCTCTGCCAATTCTACTTCTTGCCTGGTAGCCTCGGCGAATTTCCCCGTCAAGACCTCCCTTGCTTTGTCTGTAACTACTTGAGCAACGTAGCTGTCCCCTATATCAATAAGAAGAACATCTAGACCAGCCGTTGAAAAAGGTCCACCCCCAAACCAGGTGCAAAAACAACTGCTAAGAGGCCGGCTGCAGCCCAGACCCATAATGATGCTGTTGTCTCTTTTGTTGGTATAGTAGAGATCCTTATAACCTGGTCCTGCAAAAACATGATCCAAAAGAAGATTGGCTCTGGCATCACACGGCCTAATACCCAGTAGAAACCTTTTCCTGGTCACTTTCTCAGTTGATTCTACTTTCCCATTCTTGTACTCAAACATCGTCTCCGACTGGGGAAAGAATACCTCCTTGGGTGGTATCTTTGAATTTTGATAGTCGCGATCTATTTGCCGAAAGCTGCAAATTGGCCTGAAGGAAAAAATACCATCAATATTGGCCGGTGCAAAGACTGTATAATCTGCCATTAAAGATCGGATAAACTCAGTCATACCCTTCTTGCTGATTTTTTTCATAGTTTACTCTGCCCCGGGGATTTCCCCGTGCACTCTTCCCCGGAATCAATAAAATCTTGCCTGTCGTCCGCGCTGAAGACAGCCAGTGGAGGAGATGCTTTCGCATCCACCCCTGTCTCGAAGTCAAAGCAGTCTTTTACTTCCTTATTGATTTTCTTGGTCAAGAATCTGAGGTCTATTTCCATTGGACAAGCCCTTTCGCAGGAGCCACAATCAACGCATCTACCTGTCTGATGATAGGCCCTCATGACGTGCCAAAGAGCAAGATCGGAGGGATCTAGCCCCTTCTCTATCCACTTTGGATAAGAACTATCAACGAAACATTCCTCACAATAACACATGGGACAGGCCTGCCTACAAGCGTAACACCTGATACACTTACCTGTTTCCCTGCTAAAATACTCCCATCTTTCATTGATTGATTTCTTCTCATATTCATTGACTTCAGCGTATTCAGCTACCTCACTATTCTCTTCTATCTTTTCGCCAATCAAAATATCCGAGATCGAAGGATTGCGGTGCCTGCAGTTCCTGCAGGAAGGATAGAGATTATCTTCCTTCTCAAAAACCTTCTCAAAGTCATCCCCTTTGACTAAAACCTCATTATTTCTTTCCTTTGCCTCCAGTATCTCACCCTCGACTCCTTTCTCTATTTTTCTTCTGTCCACCATCCCCTGACAGGGCATGCCAATAACCACAATTTGTTCTCTTTTGATTTGTCCCTCAACAATAAGAGCCACTATGGAACGAGAATCGCAACCCTTGGCAAATACTCCGACCTTGCTACTACCTACCTTGCCAAGATATATGGCCAAATTATTCTCACAAAAACAGTTCCATACGAGTTTTTCTGCATCATGCTGACTATGAATAAACACGGGCGAGGCTCGAAGAGGCATGGTTCCTTCCTCAAACCCAATTATGAGATCAACACTTCCTTTAGCAAGAAGATTTTTTGCCTCATCCCTTATTTTTCTCTGAAGATTTTGCATTTAGTACCTTCCTCATCTTCACCAACTTCCCTATCGGTCCTAATCGTCCCACCTTCTCGGTAACTTCCTTAACAACCTTGGCAAATCGTGCTCCTTCCGCGGCCGAAACCCAGGCAAATTGAACTCTATCTTCTTCAATTCCAAGATACTCGAGAAGGCTTTTGATGATAGCAAATTTCCTTCTGGCAAAGAAATTGCCGGAAATATAGTGACAATCACCAGGATGGCAACCGGCTACCAAAACACCGTCTATGCCCAGCTGAAACGCCTTCACAATAAAAAAGGGATTTATTCTGCTGGAGCACGGAACACGAATCACCCTAACATTTGGTGGATATTGAATTCTGGAAACACCGGCAAGGTCGGCGCCAGCATAAGAGCACCAATTACATAAGAAGGCAAGAATCCTAGGTTCCCTTTTCATATCACCGCTCCTATCTGGGCAAGAATCTCTTCATTAGAAAACCCTTTCAGGTCAATTGAACCTGATCTACAAGATGCAGCACAAGCACCACAACCCTTACATAAGGCCACATTTATCTCTGCCACTTCTTTTTCTTTTCCAAATACCTTCTTGAGCTTCACCTCAACTGCCCCGTAAGAGCAGACTTCCATGCAGAATCTGCATCCCACACACTTCACTTCATTTACCTTAGCCACGGTGCCTTCCACCTGAAGCTCTTCTCTGGATAAGATTGTACATGCACGGGACACACACGCATTAGCTTGGGCAATGGCCTCTTCGATGAACTTTGGAGAATGCGCCAAGCCACAGACGAAGATACCCTCTGTAGCAAAGTCTACCGGACGAAGCTTCACGTGAGCTTCCAAGAAAAAGCCATCTTCATTTAAAGGAACCTTCAGCAGTTGAGACAACCTCTTATTATCTTCCGCAGGATAAGTAGCTGTACTCAAAACAACTAAGTCTGGGGAAATCGACAATGTCTTGCCGAGTATTAAATCTTTTGCCACTACTTCGAGCTTCGTTCCCCTCACTCTTACCTTGGGCTTATCATTCTCTTCATACCGAATAAATATGACTCCTTCCTCTCGAGCCTTTTGATAGTAATCTTCCTTGAAGCCGTAGGTTCTCATGTCCCGATAGAGAATGTAGACATTGGCTTTCCTGTTCATTTTTTTGATTTCAAGAGCATTCTTTATCGCTTCTGAACAACAGGTCCTGCTACAATAAACACGATCAGTGTTTCTTGAACCGACACATTGAATCATAACTATGGAGCTTCGAGAGGCGGGATCCAACCCTTTGCTGGAAACCAGTTTTTCCAGCTGTCTTTGAGTAATTACTCTTCTTTCTTCACCATAAAGATATTCGCTCGGCTGATACTCTTGTGCTCCGGTGGCTACAATGATAATTCCGTGCTCAAGCTCCTTGAGAGAAGAGTCCACCTTGATGGTAGTTTTGAAGTTACCCACGAACCCTTCCAACTTTTCGATGGTTGCAGCGGTGAAAATGTGAATTTGGTCCCTTGATTCTACCTTATCTATTAGCTCTCCTAAGAACTTCTGAATATCCTCACCTTGTAGGTCATAGTAAATCTGTTTTGCCTGACCACCAAGCTTATCATCCTTTTCCACCAAATATACCTCATATCCTTCCTCGGCAAGACGCAGAGCCGCTACCATTCCCGCCAGACCTGCACCGATTACCAGGCCTCTGTGCGTAACCTTCAAAGTCGCTGTCCCCAGTGGCTCTATCAACCGAGCCTTTGCCACCGCCATTCTTACTAAATCTTTGGCTTTTTCCGTGGCTTTCTCAGGCTCTTTCATATGTACCCAGGAGTTCTGATCGCGAATATTAGCCATTTCAAAAAGATGAGGGTTCAAGCCTGCTTCCCTTACTGTCTCCTGGAAAAGAGGCTCGTGGGTTCTCGGAGTACAGGAAGCAACAACTACCCTGTTCAACCTCTCATCATGTACGGCTTTTCTTATCCTATCCTGCGTATCCTGCGAACAGGTATAAAGGTTATCTTCAACATAAACTACATCCGGGAGTGTCTTAGCATACTCGACAACAGCCGGAACATCCACCACTCCTCCGATATTTATTCCGCACTGACAGACAAATATGCCCACCCTTGGCGCCTCTCCACTCACGTCTATTTCCGGAGGATACTCTCTTTCCTCCACCAGAGTTCCCCTGGCTTCAGATAAGATACTTGATGCCTCTGCGGCAATACCGCTTGCCTGAGCGACAGTGTCCGGAATATCCTTAGGGCCGGAAAATGCGCCACCCACAAATATACCTGGCCGAGATGCCTTGAGGGGCTCAAGGCTACTAACCTTGGCAAAGCCGTAGCTATTTAGTTCTATGCCGAATTTTTCGGCGATATCTTTTGCGCTTCGTGACGCCTCAAGACCTACAGCTAGAACAATCATCTCAAATTCTTCACTAACCAGTCCTCCGTCCCTTGCCTCATACTTTACTCTTAAGTTGTGATTCTCGGGAGCCTCCTCTATTCTTGAGATCCTGGTGCGCACATACCTTACCCCATATTCGGATTCTGCCCTCTGAACGTATTTGTCAAAATCCTTACCGTAGGCTCTCATATCCATATAAAATATGGCTGTTTCTGTACCTGGAGCATGTTCCTTGGTAATCAAAGCTTCCTTGGTAGAATATACGCAGCAAACCGAGGAGCAGTATCCTCTTCCAATCTTGGGATCTCTTGATCCAACACATTGAATCCAGGCAATTTTCTTTGGGGGCTTTTTGTCCGAGGGCCTTAATACGTGACCCTGGTGAGGGCCTGAGGCAGATAAGATCCTCTCAAACTCAATGCTGGATACAACATTAGGAAATCTCTTATGACCGTATTCTTTCTTTACTTCAGGCTCAAATTCATCGAATCCCGGAAAAAGAGCTATGGACCCGACGTTTATCTCCACTTCCTCTTCAAGCATCTCATGGAGGATTCCCTCCGCCTCGCAGGCTTCCTGGCACTGCATACACTCGGAGCATCCACCACAGGCAAGACATCTTTTTGCCTCGGCAGTTGCCTCTTCCTCGCTAAAACCCAGAACCACCTCTTTGAAATTACCCCTCCTTTCCTCCAGAGAACGGGTAGAGGCCTTCGCCCTCTTCCTAGGCTCTACACCTTCATGCTCTACCTCAATTTCGCTCTCCTGGGGCCCCTCTCCTTCCCGACCTCTTCGCATATCTTTGCCGCTAAGACAGCGGGCAATGGAGATAGCTGCACGTCTTCCTTGAGCCATGGCCGCAATAACCGTATCAGGCCCTGTGACTGTGTCACCACCGGCAAATACACCTTTTATGTTCGTCTCCAAAGTTAGCGGATCCACCTCAAATCTTTTTCCCTGAACAAGATTAAACACGTTATCAGGTCCTAAGAACGACAAATCAGAGAATTGACCAATGGCAGGAATTACCATATCTACATCAATGGTAAACTCCGAGCTTGGTATGGGAATAGGTCTTCTCCTGCCCGAGCCGTCAGGTTCGCCCAATTTCATCCTGACACATTCCATCGCCACAGCCTTACCTTCCTTACCCAAAATCCTTTTAGGCGCAGCCAGATAAAGTATCTTAATTCCCTCATTTTCCGCTTCCTCTATCTCCTCTTCGTTTGCCGGCATCTCCTCTCTGGATCTTCGATAGACAATGGTAACCTGGTTTGCCCCTAGCCGATAAGCTGATCTCGCCGCGTCAATGGCTGCATTTCCGCCTCCAATGACCGCAACTTTTTCTCCCACCTTCACCTTCTCACCCAGATTCACTTTTCTCAAAAATTCTACTCCGTGGCATACACCCTTCAAGTCTTCTCCCGGAACCCCAAGCCTCGTACTGACGTGAGCACCAGTAGCAATGAATACGGCGTGGTATCCGTCGTTTTCGAGATCCCCAACTGTTAAATTATCCCCTAAGGGGGCATTCAATCGTATCTCAACGCCCAGCTCTTCCAAAATGCTGATCTCTTTTCTCAAAATATCCCTAGGAAGACGATAGTCAGGAATACCTACGGCAAGCATTCCCCCAGCAACAGGAAGTGCTTCAAACACGGTGACTTTATGGCCCATTTTTCTTAAGTCATAGGCCGCTGTTAGGCCTGCGGGGCCAGAACCAACTATGGCAACCTTGGTATTCCTTTCCTTCTCAATTTTCAAGTCAAGACTGACTTCTTTCTCGCAGTCCGCTGCAAACCTTTTCAAGAGGTCAATGGCAATAGATTCATCCACCTTTTGCCTCTGGCACTCATCTTCACAAGGATGAGTGCATACCCTGCCACATATCCCCGGCAGTGGATTCTTTTCCCGAATAAGCTCCAGAGCTTCCTTGAGTTTTCCCTTAGACATCAAAGCAACATAGCCCTGGACATTAACATGCAGGGGACAGGTAGCCCTACAGGAAGGAATTCCTCTCTTATCAATGCCGAATGCACTGGGAGTTGCCTGAGTGAAGGGTCTGTATATTGCTTTTCTATTTGTCAAATTCTCTTCGTATTCGTTGGGAATTTCAACGGGACAGACTTCAGCACAATCTCCACACCCTGTACACTTAGCCAAGTCAACAAAGCGAGGGCGCTTCCTTACTCTTACTTTAAAATCACCCGGCTCTCCTTCAACACCTTCCACCTCGGAATTGGTAAGTATCTCGATATTTCTGTGCCTTCCACATTCAACCAGCTTCGGGGAAAGGATACACATAGCACAATCGTTGGTGGGAAACGTCTTGTCGAGTTGAGCCATCACCCCGCCAATGCTCAAGCTTTTTTCCACCAGATAAACTTTGAAACCGGATTCTGCCAGGTCTAAGGAAGCCTGAATACCACCAATACCACCGCCAACTACCATAACGGCCCCAATTTTCTTCTTGTTGCTGCTGCTCATGCCCTACACCTTTATCCAAAAGCTACAAAGGGAAAAATCTACCTCTCATCATGCGGGGAGTATCCGTCACACCTGTTGACTCTGCTATTTTCAATAAGTCAAAGGGGGCAGAAAAATGTAACGTTTTTTTTAGAAATAGTTAAATCTGGCGGGGATAAAAAAAGGAAGCTCAAGAGGTCTTGGCTAGATCCATTCCTCTTTCAAGAGCTTTGAGATTCATTTCCTCAGTCCCTTTGGGCACAGATGTTCTTATGGAACTCTTCATTGCTTCGAAAGAGACAACCGCTGTAAGAGTAGTGAGAGTCCCCAGCATAATGACATTGGCTACAATGGTACGCCCAAATTCGTCATTGGCCATACGGGAAAAAGGGAACCTATGGAGAGCAAACTCACGCTCCGAGGGCAAGTTCTTGACCAATTCCGAATCTATCAGCAGGACACCGCCAGGCTTTAGGTCCCCCAGGTATTTATCTAAAGCCTGCTGGGACATTGCCACCAAGACGTCAGGATGCCTCACCTTAGGATAGTCGATGGGATTATCCGAAATGATAACCTCTGATCTGGCCCCACCACCCCTGGCCTCCGCACCATAGGACTGCGTCTGAATAGCCTTATTCTTGTCATAAAGAACTGCTGCCCTGCCAAGGACTATTCCCGCCAAGACTACTCCCTGCCCTCCAAAGCCGGCAATCCTTATCTCAGTTTTCCTCGCCTTACTCATCATAGGGTTTTCCTCAACTTTTGTATTTGGTCGGTAAGCTCCGGAAAATCTTTATCCACAAGCTCACCCACTACGATCTTATTCTTGAGCTCCTCCTCATTGAGAGATGACGCTTTCTTCACGGACAGGGAATTTTCTTTATATCCCTTCATCATAGCCACCGCATTCCCCACCCCTGCTCTCCGGCCGTAGTGCAGGGGACATTGGGAAATCACTTCAATAAACGCGAATCCTTTCTTTTGCATAGCCTTCTTGATTGATCGGGTAAGACCTCGAGCATGATAGGTGGTCCACCGAGCCACATAAGAAGCTCCAGCTGAGGAAATTAGAGCGCAAAGATCGAAGGCTTTCTCCACATTCCCGTAGGGCGTGGTAGATGTCTTCAGGCCCAGAGGAGTGGTAGGAGCCACCTGGCCCCCTGTCATACCATAGATGCCATTATTGGCGCAAATCACAGTCAGATCAATGTTTCTCCTGGCTGCGTGGATCAGATGGTTCCCACCGATGGCCGCCAAATCTCCATCTCCGCTGATAACAACTACCCTTCTATCAGGACGAGCGATTTTTACTCCGGTGGCAAAGGCGATGGACCGCCCGTGCGTAGTATGAAGAGTGTCGGCGTTGAAGAAGGGGCTGGGAATCCATCCCGCACAGCCTATGCCAGAGACAAATACAAAATCGTCTATATCAAGCTCCAGTTCGTCTACAGCCCTGAGAACCGCCTGACCAATGATTCCGTCACCACAACCAGCACAGGTAGCGGTGGAAATTGCCCCGGGCCGCACATATTTTGCTAAGGGATGACGTAGCTTCATCGGATGACCTCCTTCACTTTGTCTGCAATGGCATGAGGATCATGCAAGGTTCCCAGAACCTTGGGAGGTAGAAAAATAACCTCAGCCTCGCCCCCTGCCGCAGCTTCCACGTAAGGGGTAATCTGACCGAGGTTGTTCTCCAAAACAATCACGGATTCTACCTTCCTTGCGAGCTGCTC
>SDBT01006098.1_pt1 | contig 20102 bp, 28 predicted proteins | sample 2277101 | NCBI WGS metagenome assembly SDBT01 (sample SAMN10404973, study PRJNA504765) | marine sediment metagenome | isolation source: marine sediment core GS10_PC15, 103 cmbsf | place: Arctic Ocean: Southern Knipovich Ridge | collected 2010 | reverse complement strand
TCTAATGTAAACTGATTCATCGCTTGACTGGCTTGTTTGATAGCAAACGGAATAACACTTAAAAATGTTTTTGTTGCAGTTTTTGCAATCTTCTCGAAAGTTTCACTTGTTTTATTTGTTTCCCTTCCTATACCTTTAATGCTATTTGCTACTTTCTTATTAGATTTTGCCAATTTTGTATTCACATCTATTGCATCATCTTTTAATTCATTTGCCTCTTCTAATTTTTCTATTTCCAAATCATACCATTCATTAACTTCCTCAATAGACATCCCTAAATCAATATAGGATTGTTTCTCCTCATCTAATTTTTTTATGGCTACTTCCATAACGGTATGAGTCAACTCAAAAATCTTATCAGCTAAACTTTTTTGAGCATTTTTAAATTCATCTGTAGCTTCGGTTAAACTTTCAATCGATTTTTCTGTCTCTTTTGCCACTCTTTCTACTTCGGCTAAAGCCAGAGCCATTTCCTCTTCAGATTCAGATGCTTTTTTAGTTGCAGGTATCAATTCTATGCCCATCATTTCAGATACTGAAGTACCCGCTTTTTGAAATCCCTTCAATTCTTCTACGGTAATTCCTAATTTTGTGGCTAAATTTTCTTGAGCCTCTGCCAATATATTATCTGCTGCTTCAATATCTTTTATCGTGGTATGGTGAGAGCGTAGAATTTTATCTATCTCTTTAATGACTTCATACCAAATAATAAAATTGGCTATTGCCAAACCTATTGTAGCGGTAAGTGGAGTAATTGCTCCTTTTAACAAGCCAATCCCTGTTACCAATCCAGGCAATATCATTAATAGCGGACCCAACACCAACATTAAAGCACCTATACCTGCCGTCCATTTAACGATAGTTGCGGTTAATTCAGGATTAGCTTTCATCCATTCAGTAACCTTTTTTATCCCTTCAGTTATCCATTCAATTGTACCTTTTAAAGCGGGCATTAAATCTTGTACTAATGTAATCTGTAGTTCTTCAAAAGCTGATCTTAAAAGTTTTATAGCACCCTGAAAAGTGTCTATTTGCATTGCAGCCATTTCGGTTGCTTTATTAGTTCCTGTTACAGCTTCGGTTAATTCTCTTATTGCCCCTTCACCTTGGGATACCAAAGCTAACATTGCAGGTCCAGCCCTTTTCCCGAATATGTTCATAGCATCCGCAGTTGACAATCCTTTTACAGCCAACTCATCTATGATGTCGGCAAAGGGTTTCATTTCACCAGCACTATCACGAACCGAAATTCCTATATTATCCAGTGCAGCCTGTCCCTTTTTGGTCGGCTCGATTAACATTGTAAAAGCCATCCTTAAAGATGTTCCTGCCATAGATGCATCAAAACCAGCATTGTAAAGGTTGCCCAATATTCCTACGGTATCTTCAAGGGTCATTCCCATACTTTTAGCCATTGGACCAACATAAGACATCGAAGTAGAAAGTTTATCCATTGTAGCTTGAGACATTGAAATTGTAGCGGCAAATACATTAGCTACCCTATCAGCTTCAGAAGCATCCAATCCAAATTGAGATAAAGTTGCAGCAGTTGTTTCGGAGACAAAAGCCAAATCAGATTGCGTGGCTGCTGCCAAATCCAATGTACCTTTTAATGCACTCATTACTTGGTCAACGTTCATACCTGCACTTGCTAAATAATACATTCCGTCAGCAGCTTGAGAGGCCGAAAACACCGATTGTTCACCCATTTCACGGGCATAATCGGATAACCTTTTAAGCTCTTCAGCGGTTGCACCTGCAACGGATGCAGTATTAGCCATAGACTGCTCGAATTGTGAGGCTGTCTTGATAGCCATTCCAAATGCAGCAGTAATCGCCGCCCCTGCAATAGCCATACTTCTACCAATGGCCTTCATAGAAGTAGCGACATTATTTTTAGCTTTATTTAACCCTGCAGTTAATTTAGTTTGGTCGGCTTCAATTGTTACATATGCATTTCCTAATTCCAACTATATCACCTACTTAATTGTGGCAGATAGAGTAAGTTATCTCAACCTCTGGGGTTGCCATACTGCCTCAGAGTCACTTCCTTCCCTACCCTATCTGTTAATAATGCTTAGGAACTCTTAACCCTTTTTGCCTTGCCCGTTTAACTAATTCTTTATTGCTAAGAGATTCTTTTTTAGTTGATTTGCCACCTGAAAATATTTTCTCAATTTCTGACATATTATTTAGATACGAGCTAAATTGGTACATAGACATATCGCCAATTTCAGTAATTGAAAAGCCATAATATCTTGATAATAAAGCGAAGGAAAGAGCCCAGCTTAGCTCTTTACTCCCTTCACTTTTGGGGAGTTTTTTACTTGCCCCCCTATCTTCATTATCACATTAGATATTTCGGCAACATTATCTAAGTCTATCAATTTATCTGCATCCTCTAAGGTCATCTCTGGCTGATATTTTTGCAAACTTTTCCACAGCATAAAGCAGACTCCGTCCATAGTAGATAATTCTTTGGTCTCGTTTATATTGCCATCCAAGATATTGTCTATTATTGCAATTCTTTCAGCATTATCAGCTACCGTTTCCTGAATTATCTTGATCCGTTGTCCCTTTATATACTGCCGGAAGTCTGCTAAATCTCGCATACCAAATATGCCAAGTTTATATTCTTTGCCCTTAATTTTTATAGGAATACCGCTGCCAGCGATATTTTCTAATTTGTCATCGCTCATAATAGCCTCCTATCATTATTTTTTTAACTTATTGAACTGTATCTTAAATATTAACTAATTCCACAACTCCAAGGGTCAGTTTGAGTCTTAAGTGTCAAAGCCCTATCACCCTGGAAACTGATACTCTGATTAATTAATGCATCTACTGGGGTTGTCTCATCAAAACCGGTAACTACGGTATCACCATCCCAAAATTGTGAAGGAGCTCCCGTAGTAGGAGTCGCAACATAATTGAGGTATAGCCTTATTTCCACTGCAGTCCCTAACCAGTCTTCGGTTTCTCTAACAGTTGATAAGAAATGCTTCTCTGCTGTAGCTGTCCAACTGGTAAGACCAGCTAAATAGCTTCTGCCACCCGTAGAATCGTCAAAATTAGTTTTCTCCAATACATCCCCAGTATAATTTAAAGTCCAATTATAAAATCCAAGCACGGGAATACCGGGTTCGGCCTCTGTAAAGGTTACTTCTGCTGCCTCAGGGGCTGCCGCCGCCACTGCCTCGCTTACAGTTATCGAATCGGTACTTACTGCCGAAATAGTGAATATCCTGTTATTGCCACTTGAAGTAGCACAGTCCTCAACCGTAACCAACATACCTGCAACATAACCTTTATCTTCAAAATTTACATCGCTACCGCATGAAGTTATAGTCTTGCCGGTACTAAAAACAAGAGTCCCTGAAGTGGCCGTATCAGTCAGCTCTTCATTGTAATAAACAGCTCCATTTTCGCCACTAATCTCTGCCATATTATTTCACCTCTCTTTTTATCATGTAGTAAGTGATAATGCCCCAGTTCCCTGGAAAGTATAATTTTGGGTTGCTATACCATCTACCGGATTACCAACATCCATTCCGGTAATTATTACCCCACCAGCAAATAATCCAGCAGTTCCAGTTGTTGTCCTTAACACAATCGAGCCAGTACTACAGGCAACATTAGTATTCCCCGTAGAGTAAAAAGCATCAAAACTACCGCTCCAGCCAGTTAGTCCTGGAATATAACTTCTGCCACCTGTAGAATCATCAAAGTCAGTAGTTTCAAGTGCATCTCCCGTATAAGATAATGTCCAACTCGTTATTTGACCCGAACTACCACTAAGTTCAACACTTCCTAATTTTCCGCTCACTTCTGCCATTTAAATCACATCCTTTCTTTATTTTTAGAATTCTTCTCCCACCGGCAATATCGCATAATTCCTTAATGCAAGCATATTCCTATCTTGCTTTGGAATTAGAGAAGCCAATCCCTTTTGTGGAACCTTCTCACGATATCCGGGGAAGTTGCCTTCCTGTTTAGTTTTCATTACATAACTTTCTTTGGTATTCTTAAGTGGAATTCCCATCCCTTTTGCCACTCCACACCAGAAATCCATAGTGCCTTTTTCATTTATAAGATGCTCTATGTCTGCATCTGGTCGCATGTCCACGCCATACATGTCGATTGATTTAGGTTTTTGCAGTAAAGCTGTGGCCATCATCCAGGCAATGACATTCAGGAAAAACCCTACTTTAAATTCGTCTAATATTTCCGTAACTGGTATTCGAGCATTATTCACCAAAGGCCTGTATACTCCCATAGTGTAAACTGGCACACCTATTTTGTTTAGGTTTTCAAATAGATTCATATCATCGTCAAAGAAATGGTCTCTTATATCATGTGCAAAAAACAATCTATCTACGGCATGGTCACGGTAGATCACATTTGATCCCCAGATTTCCACTCCTTCTCTTCCGGGAACTAAATCGGGGCATTGATACCAGCTTGGTCCCTGTGCTAATATTATTATTTTGTCAAGATCCTTTACAAATTCTATACTTTTTGTCATTCTATTTTAACCTCCCTTAAAGATTATGTTCTACTTTTACAATCTTATACTTTAAAGCACTCTTATCTTTTCCCTTTCTATAATCTGGTTCAAATCGCAATGTTTTGGTATGATGTTCATCTCTTTTTACCAACAATCCATAATAGTTCTCCCTGCCTTTTCTCCGCATCAAAGTAGAACCGCGACTCAAATGAAATTTAATCTTTCTTCCTGTTGCCACTCCCAACCAATGTTCTACATTTGACTTTTCATTCTGCATATATTCTTTTGCGGTGCCGAAATCCATGTCAACCCCAAATAAATACAGATTTTTAGGTCTTTGCATTATGGCCAACGCTAACATATAAGAAGGGTTAGTCAGGAAATATGCTTCATCAAATTCCTTTATAACTTCCTGCATGGGATACTGAATATTGTTTTTCAAGTCGTCATACTTGCCCAAAGTATATACTGGGAAGCCCTTTTTGTTTGCTTCTTCAATTATTTTAGTTTGCCTATTGTATTGAGTAACATAGACATCGTGTATAATGAATAGCCTGTCAACTTCCCTTGCTTTGTATACATTATTGCATCCCCAATATTCCGATTTGTCAGGCTTCTTTTGTGGGCTATATCCAAGCGATTGACCCCTGCCCAAAATAAAGATATTGTCTAAATCCTTTACCAGCTCCATTTTGTATACTTTTTTTGGCTCCTCCTTTACCTCTTTTTTCTGTTCTACTTTTTGTTCTAATTTAATTTCTTTTTCAGTTTCTTTCATACTTACTCTCCTTTATATTTTATTTATTCTATCTGAATCTCTAATCTATATCCGATCATATAATTCCAAACATCACTTTCCCTTGTAAGTAAACTCATCTCTCGCTTTATATATATATTAGAATACCCACTCGTACTCAAATCACACCAGTCATATAATTTTGTCAATGCCGTATATGCTGTATTGACTTCGATGGAACTGGTATTTTCGCTATATAAATTAAACTGTATGATACAATTTTCCATAGTATTCTCATCATCACCGAATATCCACGACGGTACATCTGATATTAAATGATATACCCCATAGGGGTATGTTTGCCCCTGTGGTGCTTCGGTTAAATGCATACCGTTTATTGCCGCCTTTAAACCAGTTGTATCATTATTATATTTCGAATAAATGCTCTCAAATAATGCCTGCATATATTCTCCTTAATTAATAATAATTAAATCATCAAAAACATAATCTGCTGTCGAATCAATATCCAATTCATCAGCACCCACAACCCAGTAATCTGGTAATTCATATATTATATCCATTTTATTCCTCCTTTATTTAACAATATTTTTAAACGCACCTAATATCCTGCTCCGATTTTTCTCAAGAGCTACTCGCAAATAGGCTCGTGGGGCTTGGTTATATTTACGCCCCAGTGAATCCATTCCTACAAATCCCATATCGTATCTACGGGCATACTCGACATTACTACCTACAACCCCCGTAAACTTGTCAGGTTTCTTATCTGGCTGACCTACCCCGTCATTAGTTTTGGCTGTTTCGCTTACCTTCCCCTTTGCTAAACCGCTTCCACTCCAGTTTACAGATGTCGAACCCCTTAACCTGGTAGTGATAAAATGAACCAGCTTTTTTGCGTCTGTTTCCACCCAATAGCACGCCCTTTTTACTGCCTTGCCAGACCCGTCTAATACTTCTTTTTTGACTTCCTGGTCACGCCATTTTGTGATTGCCATTTATACTACCTCTAATAAAGTTATTCGTAATCGCTTGTCCTGTACATTTCCCATATTATTAATATATGTTATCTTAAATTCCCTTATACTCCACTGGAATATATCCTCCTCTGTGATAGTTTCGCCGATTGGATAATCAATGTAAAAATTAAAGTCAGCAATTACAGTCAGCTTATCCGCTGACAATCTTTCCGCACCTCTGATAGTAGATAATACGCCTGTAATATTTCGCAAGCCAGCCCAAGTAATTGTAAAGTTCCCCATACCATCGTCGGTTTCTGTTTTCCTTCGCAATTCCATTGTGACCTTTTTTCCAATCAAATCAAAACCCTCCTATATTTGCTCAATAATGCTACAGCTTCCTTTGGTATATCCCCAGCTTCACATTTGACTTTTACATCGCCAACCCAATATTCCGAAGTGCCAAATAATCCCTCTGTCCGCCTGTCATATATTGACTTGACTATAATTTCAATTGCAAGCTGTAAATCCTCTGGCATTGTAGTGCTTGAATAGCCTGCCGTATATTCTACAAATATATTCCTATCACCGTCTGGCCAGCCCATGCCTCGATACATTTCACCCCTTGCCGGAGCTACTTCAAAATCATCTATCGCTTGGTCTGGCATGTCCAGATAAACCCAGTTATCATCTATGGCACTTTTGCCAAACATCTCCACCAGCTCACTTGACTTGAAGTTGGTATAGTCGCTACTTTCTATTACTGCTGACCAACTATCCAAAGCATCTATAGCCGTTACTACCGCACTCATACTTGTAGAACCCGTAAAGGTTACTCCTGTTGAATTCGAAACACCATCTTTGGTTAATATTAATCCTCCTGTAGTAACGCTTATGCTGGCCATCGTATAATCAGCAGTATTTTTTACCCTGATAGCTGACCGCCTGCCCGTTGCCACCCTGATTAGTGCTGTAATGGGGTAGTCATCTAATTGAATATACTGCTCATCATTGCCGTCATAATATTTTGCATAGCTTGCCGACTCAAAGGTTCGATGGCAATAATTTTCCACCCAGTCCTCAACGCTATCCCTAATAGTTTCTAATATGGTAGACGGATTACCTGCTGATAAATCTGATGTGATAGACACGGCTGCCGCATGGTCTTGATTAAAACCGAAGGTCAGGCCAGCGTCACTTCCCGTATTTGTATATTTTATTGTTGTGCCTGTGCTTCCTGTGCTTGCCGCCGTTATGGTAAATTTTTTATCATCAGAATCATCATAGGTTACAGTCAGTTCTGTAGCTGATAAATCAGTTCTGGCTTGAGTCTGTAGCTCTGCAGCCAAACCATCACCGTTATATGTGCCGTCTGTCACATCTACAGGAGTTCCAGTAGTTCCAGTACTATCATAAGTTAATACTAAAACATTATGTGAAGCGTCGATTACAAAATAGCCCACATCGACTGAACAAAATAACCTTAAATCGTCCATTGAGACTATACTCATTTGTGTTTCTCCTATCTTTTAATATTTATCATTTAATTTATTTCTAAAATATTTTGTCCATTTTGTTCTTCCATGATTCGCTATGGCATTACATTTTTTACAAAGAGCTATTAAATTACTTGGTAAACAATTATTTTTATCATAATCAATATGATGAATATCTAATTTAAAGATATTTTCACATTCGGGCATCCCACATAATTGACATTGAAAATTATCTCGTTGTCTTATAAGTTCTTTTAATTCTCTATTGAATATTACAGGATAAGGTTCAAAAGATATTCCACCTTTCCACATAGGAGAATCTTCCCCACGAAGAGAATTTTTATGTCCAATTAATGCTTCGCTTATTTTTCTTTTATGTTCTTCGGTAAAAGGATATCGCTTCCGATTTCTTTGTGCTTCTCCTATCTTTCTTTTTGCTTCTTCAGTATGATGTCCTCCTAAACGATAAGTATTACCTTGGTTTAGTTTAGCCATATTTTTTAAATTTCTTATTCGTTTCTCTGAAAGTTTATATGTTATTTTTGGCATTTTATATTCCTTTTTAATAAAAGGGAGCACCTCATAGAGCAAGGAACCTGACACATTTTTTTTATAAAGGAGGCGTGCCCGGTAATGAATCTCCACTCGACGCTCCCCCTAATCCCCCTTTTCATTTTAATTGTTCCCTATCCACTTATTTGCTAAATAAATTTGCTGGCACTCTATTCCCGATAAGCATTTATTGAGAATGCGAACCATTTTAATAACACCAACAACCCACTTGGCAGTATAAGTATAATTGCTTCCAATAGCTGATTCACGATTTGAACCATCAATATCATAAAGGGGTTGAGTGCTAACCCCATCTACAACACAATCTATAATATTTTTAACAGTGGCAGACGTCTCTTTATCCCAAGTCCCTATTGTGCAATGATATACATTATCATCATATCTTGAAGATGAAATGCTTGAGGGTGCACTACTACTACCATCAATGTTGAAAAAAATCTTACCATCAGATAAAAAACCTAAAAACCAAGCCCCCTCTATGTCAATTAATAGCTGGGTACCAGACAAAGTTGGTGTTTTATGCACAACCACAAAGCTACCACCATTAACAAAATCTGCTTTAGCTAAAAAATCCTGTGCTAATACTATATAGTCTCCACCATCAAAATATAAACTATTCCTTTTCCAAGTAGGATTTTTAGCAAAATTGATTGTTTGCAGTTCTATTCTACGAACACCCATAAAAGTAGCATCACCTTGATTGTCTGCAAACTTGAAAGCATAGTACCTATATGCTGTAGTATTTGTTACAGTTATATATTTTGGGTCTGCTACATTAGAGCTAATATGTTTATCAAATGCTGTTGGTAAAGTCGTAATTCGCACCCACGTTCCATTATTTGCATAGACTAAATCAGCGAAATCCCCTGCTGTATTACTTCCCCAAAAAGTAAAGTTTTTGAGACCAAAATCTGTATAAAACCTGCTACTGTGAAAATTTTCATAATATATTCTTTTTACTATTTTTGAAGAGCCTAAATCAATATGAAAACGTTGTTCGGTTTTTTCACCTGATGCCGAAGTCCAAGATTGCCCAGACGAAGCACCCAATAATGGTAATGCAGGGTTAGTAGCATAATATGCCCAATAACCTGTATCACGTATCGTAGTTGCCTTCACATAAGTATCACTATGTGTAGGTGGGTATTGACTCGTGTAAGGAAATGTACCATCATTTCCACAATGAGATTTATCTTTTATAGTAGTTCCGCTTCCTTCTTTGAAATCAAAGATTAGTTTATCATTACCGATGTGGCGAATAAATGGCTCACCACCAATTGCATTATGACTTAAAGGAACTCCTATTGCATTTAAACCACCAATACTATTCATATTTATTTTACCTCTCCCACCATTCTAATTACTGTATCATTCTTAATCCTGCCTATCCCTTCACCACTTGCAGTGCTGGATTCATTACTCTGCATAACTACCTTCATTTCAAGTGGCATCAATTCTGCACCTGTCTGGATGTCCAGGTATCCCTCAATTTGTTTGGCTGTGCCAGTAGTTCCTATATCAGCTTCAGTCTGCTCGGCACACATATTAACCCAACCTGCCGTTGAACCCCTATCTTTTGCTTTTAATCGCCATTTTACGTCAGCGGAGGTAGAACCTGCCCATAACTGCATACTGATATTGTAATAGCACCAGGCTAAATCACCTGCCAATCTGGGATAGTAATCATAGGAGTCAAAAGTCCACAAATCTATATCGGTACCTGCTCCACTACTGCTAACTCCTGTTGAATCATATTGAACCCCATCTGTCGTCCCTTGTGCCCTAACGGGATATACTGACACGTCAAATTCTTCACCCTCTTTTATTACCCAAGAAGTGCCATTATAGAAAAAGGTCTGCTTGGTATCAGTTTCATAAAATGTTGATCCCGCTGGTGGAGAAGTTGGTTTGGTATCCGAACTTAAACCACTATAAGTATTAATCACATATAAATTTTTTATTGCCATAATATCACCTACTTTACATTAATTTTATTTTTAGACTTATGTGCTCGGTCCAGCTACCATAGCTCCCCAAGTAACGCCGTCACACAATATATATCCAATCTGGTCAGCGTCAATTACGGCTATACAACCAGATGAATCATTGTTTATAGTTAAAGCCCCGCCTGTTGAGAAATTGACAAACTTAAATTCTATCCCAGCAGAGTCAGTTTCCGCAGGTAAAACCCATGTTACGTTTTGCCCACAACTATCTACAAATTGCATTCTATTACTTGTGGCAGTCAGGGTTGTACTACCCGTAGAATTGGTAGTGGTCGGGTCTGGATAAAACATACTAGTACCATCCACTATCCCTTCAGTGCCGTTTTTAAGCCTATAAATTTCCTGTGTGCCATCGTAAAATATTAAATCGCCATCTAACCATCGTGTTTGTAAGGCCATATACATCACATCCTTTTACTTAATTATCATTTTTTGGGTTCTTTTTCTTTCATAATCGGCATATATTTCATAGCTAACCATCCGTGAGGTACAATATATATCTCTCCCTGTTTTGTCATTAACTGATGAGTATTTATTTTGTTTACTAAACATTTTACTGCATCATTAATAACCAATGTATTGCCATTAGGGAAAAAATATGTCCTTGATGTTTCATTCAAATCTAACATGCCTATATCTTTATTGCCTTTCATAATTATCTCCTTTCATTTTTTTTATGAGGGAGGAAATAAATCCCCCCCTCATATTTTAATTTTACGTACTTCCTACTATGTATCTCCATTCAGTTGCATTACTAGCTACTATTGCACTTTCACCTTGTCCAATAGCTACAATAACTGTGCCGGTTGTACTTTCACAAACTGTACAAGCTCCACCAGTAGAATTAAATAGTTTAAATTCTATCCCGGCAACGCCAGTGCCACTTGATGTTGGAACGATTAGATTGAATGTGCCACTCGAGTTTAAGAATTGCGTCCTGTTAGATGCTGCAGTTAATGTTTTATTGTTTCCAGTTGAAGTTATTGAAGTTGGTGTCGGATAAGTAATTTCTGCATTTAAGTATAAGGTTCCATCTGTTACGATATCCAATTGACCTGTAGTTGAAGCATTAATGTAATGATTGGTATCACTAAATTGTATCTTTTCGGTAGTCTGCATTTCTATCGTTGCGGTAACATCTAGTTCATCTGATGCGGAAACCCATTTGAGATGATGAGCTGCATCATTTCCATATATAGTTATATCAACAGATTTATCACCCGCAGTCGAACCGAAATTTATGTCAGATTCTTCGGCAGCCGGTATTATCTGAAGAACATTTCCGGTTGAACAAGCTATTGTGAAATCGTCGCCATCACCAAACTTAATGTAATCGGTATCGCCCATAGAGATATCAGCTAAATCGAATATCAGTTCTGCCCCGGAAGAATCCCACTGCATATTTGCTGTCGTCCCACTAGTTCCAAAGAACTTAACTTTTAAGGGAACTCCTGTACTTCCAAGGTACACTTCGGAATTCGCACCTGTAGGTAATATCTCTAAAGCGTCTCCGGTAGTCCAACGTGCTGTAATTTCAGATGCATCTCCGAATTTGATATAGTCAGCATCACCTAATTTTATGTCTACATTATCGAATTGTAATGCATTGTTTGCAGAATCGAATAGAACATAATCAGCACCGGTACTTCCAAACCATTTGAGGTCTAGACTGTAATCTCCACCACTGGAACCAAAGAATATATCGGTACCATCAGCGGCAGGAATAACATTTAATTCAGTGCCGTCAAAATCTATCACTATATCTCCTGCTCCTGTGCTTCCAAATCTGAGCTCGTCATCATCACCTAATAATATATCTACATCTTCAAGTTGTAATAAGTTATTACTAGAATCGAATAATACGTAATTGGTACCAGCATCTCCAAACCAGGTCATATCTACAGATAGACTTCCCCCGGTAGAACCGATATAAAAATCGGCATGATCGCCGGCAGTAACCGGTTCAAGCATTAATTGTGCTGCATCAAAATACAATCTCCAATCCCCGCTGGAGCCGTCGCCCAATTGAAGCTCGGAACTATCTCCAAGCACCAAATCTATATTAGTAAAGGTAACGTCATCACTAGCACCACCAAAAGTTACAGTATTTGAACCAGTTGTTCCAGTCCAGATAACATCCCAGCTGTAATCTCCACCGGTTGAACCCAGATAGAGGTTGTCAACATCAGTTGCTGGAAGAATGTAGAAGTCGTTAGCACCATTAAAGTACATATCAACATCTCCGCTTGAGCCTAAATATAGATGGTCATTATCAGCCATAGATATGTCTGAGCCACTAAAGACTAATTCAGAGCCACTGGAAACCCATTGCATATAGTCTGATCCGCCACTAGTTCCGAAAAATTTAACTTTCAGTGGAATGTTTGCAGTTCCTAATTCTACGTCTGCGTTGCCAGAAGTACCGACAATGTTGAAACTATCTGCATCCCATTCCAAAGTAATATCAGCGTTATCTCCGAATTTGATAAAATCGGTATCACCTAGTGCTATGTCAGCTTTATCGAATGTTAATTTATCATTAGCCGAATCCCATTGCATAAAAGTAGTACTGGTGGTTCCGAAAAATTTGACATCAACGGCTAGGGTTCCAGAGCCAAATTCTATATTTGCATTATCTGCTTTAGGTATAATATTAAAACTATTAGCATCCCAAGATAATGTCATATCATTTTCGTCACCAAAGTTGATAAAGTCAGTATCTCCAATTTTGATATCACCTTCGTTCATTACGAGACCAGCACCACCCTCAAATAATAGGTCATCTTCGCTTTCATCCCATAACATATAACCACTACTAGTCTCACCATAAAATTTTACGTCTACGCCCTCATCATCTTCACCAAATATTACTCCTTCATCGTTGTCTTTGATTTTAAATACATCCTGTGTGCCGTCGTAAAATGTCAAGTCACCACTTGTCCATTTTGAATGTAGTGCCATATTGTTTCACTTCCTTTCGCTTTTCAAAAAAAGCATTTTATTTTATTTCGATATAGGAGCAGCCTTGACCATTTTGTCTTTGGCTGCCCCTTTTAGATTCTTCATTATCTCTTTGGGCTTTTTTTCTACCGGCTTTTTGGGCTTTACATAGCCGCCTATGCTCTGTTCAACGAGTGCATGTGCAACCACTTTATTAACTGTAATCGTTTCACCTTTATTATAGCCTCGCCAGTCGGAAAAAAGCCTTATTCTCTCTTGAGAAGACATTATGTCCTCCTTTCTAATTTAGTTTATTAAAGTATCGCAGTACCTAATGTACCCTGTGGATATCTTGGTTCGCTCAATACGGCTACGACACAAGCATTTATTGCTGTTACATGATTTGTTATACTTAATGCAACATGATCGTAATTCGCTGCTGCTGCTGCCACCGTTGGTGCATCCACTTCTATAATATGATATTGATTTGCAGTTGAAACGGTCAAGTTAAATCCTGTACCCGCTACTGCATCAGTTAAGTCTCCGTAAGTGTCTCCGGTTGTTGTACTCCGATATTTAAAGGCAATTTCAGTTGTTGCTCCAGTACTTGTAGCCCCTGCCTGAACAGTAACTGCACCAATTCCAGTAGAAGTAGCCCCAGTCATTATCAGAAACGTACATTTTTTATAACTTTCCATGTCTACAATATCACACTGATTTGCCCCTGTACTACCCCATTGACTTGCTGGTGGATCAGCATTGACCACTTTATTTATTTCACTCCATACTTGAGACATATTATTCACATCCTTTCAATTTATTTATTTTATTTTATGCTCTTACTGCTAATGATACATATGGGCTTCTCTCTACATCACCCTTATAAGAGGTTATAGTATCATGCCATAATGGCTGTCCATCTAACCTATAAGTGAATCTAAAAGTCTGTTGATCTGTCAAGAACTGTACATGAATTGAACTTGCACCCTTAACTCCACCAGCTTTTTCGATTATTAGGTATTGGCTTAAATCGAGGAATAATATATCACCTACAGTACCCAATGCCTGACATTGCTCGATGGTCTGAATTGGTCTATTGAATAAAGTCCCGTTAGGGCTTCCGACCAGTCCACCGCCACCTATACCTGTTGGAGGCATAAATACCGGTACTGCAGCAGTTCCCATTTTATATGCCATCTTAAATAGTTGAGGTTCTACATCCTGTATAATATACCATTTAGCTTTTAGTCTATTTTTTGCAGGCATTAGATTCCACATACCAGCTATATTTTCTGCTACAACGGTTTCAGCATCCTGTGAATCTTCTATAGCTTTACTTACTATGGCATTACAATTCAATACACCTAATGGCTGTCCAGCGCCAGTTCCATTAATTATTGCATCATCAATCATGAAGGCAAATTCCTCACCGAATCCCTGTGTTGTAAGTCCCTGCAGTGCGCTTTGGTCAGCAAGTAATTCTTCGGTTGCATAATTGACACCCATCAGCTTATTGAGCTTCAAATCAACCTGTCTTAATGCTGGTTTAGTTGCAGTTACAGTTCCGCCTTCAGCTACCCAGTAACCCTGGATTCCACCCCATCTTGTTTCCCTATCAGTTTCGTTTATTGCATTAATTATAAGCCTGTTACCTTTGATGCTTAAATGCCTACAGTCTTTGGCTACTATTCCTACATCATGAGATATCTTCAGGATTTCTTTGGAGTATTCAGGAAGGACCAAGAATCCACCTTCTGCACCCACTAATTCGTTTTCGCCAAGTATGGATTTTGTTGCAACTAATCTTTTGTCTACTGTACCCATAGGCTGACTTGCTCTTACGACTGCTTGCAACTGTTCGCCAAAGCTATCCCATACTGGCTCTTTGTCTTTATCTTCTACTGATGGATCTACTTGCTTTAACTTGTTATCTTCTTTTTTGGTAAGCTCTTCAAGTTTTTCGTTAAATTCTTCCATCATTGAGCCTTTGATTTTTTCAGATAATTCAGCTATTTGCTCATCGCTTAATTGCGAATTTGCTTTTATTATTGTTACTAGTTCTTCTTTGCTTATTCCTGCCATGTTATTTTCCACTTCCTTTCTTTTTATTTTTTGCGATTATTCACTATCTCCAATGGATATGTTTCTCTGCCTGATATAACTTATATATCTCCAGCTAAAACCCGTATGCCACCTGACAATAAATAACACTTTTATTTACTTCTTATATGACCTTCCCGGTCAATTTTTTAAAACTATCATCAATATCTTGTTTAAGATTTTTACTTATATTTTCAGCACTTTTATTAAGCTGTTCTTCTAATGTCGAATGAATTATCTTAACTAATTCCTTTTTATCTATATCGAATGTTTCCTCTTTTTCCTCTGTATCATCTTTTTGTTCCTGTTCTTCCTTTTCTTCAATCTCCAATTCCCTGTCATCCTCTATCTCCAAGCCGTCAGCTTCCTTGCCTTCTTCTGCAGGTTTGGCAGTTTCAGCAGAATCGAGGACGTTTTGGATTAATTGCTGGGCATTGGTTAAATCAGTTTTATTTTTACGATTCAAGACTGCACCAGCCTTTAATTCTGCTGTCATTTCTTCTAATGCCTTTATAAGCTCTTTGTTCTTTTTAACAATTTCATATATCTCATCAAGGTTAAAGCCCTTATCCGGCTCTTTTTTTTCATCGGGCTTGTGTGTATCGTCATTTACTAATTCGGATTTTTCTTTTTCTATTTCAAAATCTTTTATATCAATATCATCATATTCCTTGCCGTGATCCGCTACCCACTTTTTAGCTTTTGCCATTGTCCATCCTTTGGCTTTAGCAAATAGATAGGTGCGTATCTTTTTAATCTTACCGCAATATAAAGCCTTAATGCCTTGATCTGCAGAAATGGTTATAGTAGCTGTTACTTTGCAATCCCTTACCGGGATACGGATATAGTCATCTGTTTCTTCTGGCTTTAAAACTACTTCTTTTTCTTTATCATTTAAGTCATCTGAATCTTTTTCTTCCTCGTCTATAATTTCAATCTCCAAGTCATCTATCAATTCCTGTGATTTAATTTTAAGCCCCTTACCTACTGCAATATTAAGGGCATTGATATTTGAAGGTATCGGCACATCTGAATGCTCAAGCAATAGACTCTTGGTATAAATCCTTTTAACACCATCTATTAGTTTTCCTTTAATACCCCATTCAGATATTAATTTATCTTTCAGCTTATCCCACTTTTTGTTATCTGGTTTTACTGATTCTAAAGGGATAAATCCAATCGAAGAAGTATTTAAAAATTTATCTTTTACCAAATTGTATACATCATTAGCTAACAGATGAGAAGCATATAATGTTTTTGCCAACCATCCCTTTCCCTTAATAAGTTTAAGCCAAAGGTCTCTTCCAATAGGCAGTCCTTGATAATTATGAGCATAAAGAACGGTTTTACTCTTTTCAAAATCTCTTGTTTGTAATCCATCGGGCATCACAATCTCACTATCTCTATCTACGTCTGCCGTATTAATATATCTTATCGCAGCTCTTTCTCCATCTTCTATCTGTATATCTTTTAAATCGAGAGGATTATTTTTTCGGATAAATTCAATCTCATCTTCTTTTATATCGTATTCTTCTGCAATAGCAGAAGAAAGTTCTTTGAAATCTTCACATTTTTTTTCTATGCCTTTTTGCTTTGATTTCTCCAAGGCTGTTATTACATCTTTAAGCAACATTCGTTCCGTAAATAGCTCCATAAATTATCACCTCACTTTCAATATTATTTTTACAAATAAAAAAGCCATAGCAAGGCTATTAACCTTTACTATGGCTATCGTGTAGCTCGCTTCCCCTTAATATTTAATATCCAATGTTGACTTTGCAGGGAATACTATATTCTATTTTAATTATTTTATCATTATTTCACGCCGAATACAAATCATCCTTTTTTATCATAAACGAATTAACGCCAACCTTACCGCCAACCTTATCGCCATCATCTATCACCCTGACCCTTGCACGCACGCCCATCTCAATTATAACCTCATTCAAGCTACCGCATTTAGGGCACTTTATCACTTCCCGATACAGCCTTAACGGTTTAGACGGCGATATATAGTACATGCCTGCCCCGACTTCTATGTCCTTCGATAGACAGTGCCCGCAGGCTTGGTTTTGACAGCGAATTTCCTTCATAATTATTTCTTTTCAAACTTTTTTATAAAAGTATATAGTTTTTTTTGGTCTATTTTTATTCTTCCCTTATGGTCTGGTGTATCAAAATATACATCACCATCTTTATTAAAAACGTTTATTTGTATATCTTTGTTAAAAAAGATATCACCTGACGCAAACCCATTTGATATGAGTTTACTTTTATCTTTCATTTTTCCTCCTTCATCTTACTCCTTGGTTATTTTTTATCTTCACATTCGAATTCTAATTTTTCACATTCTGGATCTAATTTAACGGCATCAATTTTATCAAGTAAAGTGCGTGATTCAGCGAATAACTTATTTATCATTTTAGCATTTTTGATTAATTTTTCTTGGTGCTTCTGAATCTTATTTAATCCCTTTAATTTTATTGTTACAAAAGCATTACCTAAATCTACCATTCATTTTACCTCCTTTTTATTGCTTCCTTCATTTTATCCCTTTAATGTATATTTCTTTTGTTTCTATAAATTCCCTTTCTATCCCATCAAATTCTACTTTCCTAACGTTTCCTTTATCTCCAAGTTCTAAGATAACAGTTGTCATCTCACCTTTTTTTAAAGTAAATTCACCAGTTAAATAAATAATTACACAATCTTTCTTTGTTTCATACATTTTTTTACCTCCATTCATTTTACTCCTTAACTATTCTGGCTCAAAATAAATATCACACATTCCACCAACATGAAATGGTGGGCTATCAAACCCATCCCATGTATCATTTAAATCGATTAGCCCCATGCCGTAAAAATCTAAACATATAGAACATGGTCGTGGTCCAAGCAGTATCCCCTTCTTGCCCGTTAGACCGCTTTGTTTATATCCTTCGAGGCTTCCCTTACCTGAGGCCGTTTTTGTTTCAGTCATGGCAATTCTTTTGGCTCGCCATTCTTCCAATTCTAAATGCTTATATTCCGCCTGCACCCGCTTGGTAAGCTTTGCTATGCTTTCGCCGTTCTCTATCCCCTCAAGCAATGTTTTCTTTAAGGCAACTTTGGTAGTATCACCTATGCTCGTTACAGCTTCTGCGGCATGCTCTTTTAGCCAGTCTACCACTCTGGGGTTTAACACATCAAAGGCCACAGTGACCCCAACTTCAGCCAGAGCAACGTTACCTGCCACCTCGACTATATGCGTTATTTTAGGCAAGGTATATTCGGTAAGCTTCTTTATTTCTGCTTTGCTGGCAGGGATAGCTATTGCCTTTTTGGCATTATCCTTTATATCTTTCTCAAGACTTTTACTGCCACCCCGCAATGCTGCAATTACTTTATCTCGCTGCCTCTTAAATAATACCACAATACCTGCCCTAAAATCAAGCTCAAGTGGTTTAATTAATTCATCCCGCTTTTTTTTTAACTTATCTAATTCATTACTTCCCCCACCCGCCTTGGAAGCTTTTTGTAATGTTTTTCCCTGACTTTTGATGTAGTCCACTATGCTATTAGCGATATCCTCTATGGCACTTTCGGTTATTTTAAGCATATAATTTTATAGTTAGTACGAATTGTATCTGTTTTATTTCCGCTATTGAGTTGTTCTCCCCTATACCAATTTGGCGTTTTATTAGAAGTAACAGTTTTACTATTTTCAGTTTCTGTTCTTATTTTCTCACTTTTTATATAATTAATCATTTCATCCCACTTCATTTTAATCACTACCTTTCTTATCTTATAGGACTATGGTTTATTTCTTTGTTATCGGTTGTCAAATATATTTAAACTTCTTTGTTTATTTCATTTATATAAAACCTTATAGAATATATACCTTTATGTCTTTTAAATATTTCCGTTACTTCTTTTCTTATAATCGCTTGTGGACTATCATAATAATCTTTAGCTTTGGTATATTCATTAATAATATAATTCTTAATATGCTTTATTGTTTCAGTTTTTTCTTCATTTACCTTTATTGGTTTCCCATAATATTTTACTTCTACTTTTATCATTTTCTACCTCCTTAAAATAATAATTCTGGGTTAGACATTTAATTTCTCCTTTACCCGCCGTGCAATCTTAACACTAACTTCCTCTAATTGCCTCTCTTCTTCACCTTCGGGTCTTGTGCCAATCGGCACCAGTCGACTGTCAATATATAACTCATCTGCCCCTTCTATATCTTCCAACCCATCTTCTTTTCTTGCTTCGTTACGGGTGATAATCCCGGCAGTAACATTTTCTGTTTTACTTTTTTGCTTAAATGCCTTATCCTCTGGTACGCAGTTTTCATAGGCACAGAATAAATGCTCGTCATATCTCGGCAGTAGTTGTTCATTGATCTTCTGCTCCTGCCGTCTATGCCGTGGACTTATAGTATCTCGCATATATGTATAGCTTGCCATTTCACTGTTAGCTCGGTTGCTTTCCTTGTCAAACAGCCCCAGCGGTAGCCCGAAGGCATTAAATATTTCCTCTTTAGTCAGCTTACGCCCGGCAAGGAAGGATAGTTCCCGTGGGGAAAAGGTGATTGGTTTATATTCTAATCCCTTCTCTAATATTGCAGTCTTGCCAGCATTCTTTACACCGCCATATCCCTGACCCCACTGTGTCTTTAACCTTTTAAATTCATCCTTATTCAAATTCTGTTCAGTTCGCAATACCCCTTCAGGCTTGGCATTATTTTTAAACAAGGCACTTTCATACCGGTTCATATTCTCA
>SDBT01006097.1_pt1 | contig 20108 bp, 19 predicted proteins | sample 2277101 | NCBI WGS metagenome assembly SDBT01 (sample SAMN10404973, study PRJNA504765) | marine sediment metagenome | isolation source: marine sediment core GS10_PC15, 103 cmbsf | place: Arctic Ocean: Southern Knipovich Ridge | collected 2010 | reverse complement strand
CCGCTCCAGGTAGGTGCCCACATAGGCTGAATACCAGTCATGCGGGTCGATATCCCTGTCGAACACGGCCGGGTAGGAACCGGCGACCAGGAGCTCGTTCAGGCTGCGAGGGGCGTTCGGGAACCGCCACAGCTCGTCCAGGCTCATCGGGAAGAGGTTCACCAGGGCGGTCCGGCCGGCCAGGGACTGGCTGATTTCCTTCAGCAACCCGAAGTTCGCCGAGCCGGTCAGGATGTACCGCCCCATCCCGGGATTTTCGTCCACGTCGACCTGGATGTAGGAGAGCAGGTCCGGAACCCGCTGCACCTCGTCCAGCACCACGCCTTCCGAGTGCTCGCGCAACAGTCCGCGAGGATCCTTGCGGGCGTACTCCCGCAGGTCGGGCGCCTCCAGGGACACGCGGGGCAGATCCGGAAACGCCATCCTGCAGAGCGTGGTCTTGCCGGACTGTCGCGGCCCGGTCACCGTCACTACCGGGAATCGACCAGAAAGGTCGGAAAGCTTGGCCTCCAGGTTCCGTTTGATCAGCATGGATCTCATTCAATTAGAAGCCGGGCTAATTGTCAATCAAACTTGCAATCAGCACACATTCAACAATAGTTCTAATAATTCAAATACTTTTCGCAGATCGCAACTGATCCGAGCCATCTCGCCCAGATGACCTCTTGACTGGTCAATTGATCATTGATAGTCTGGAACAGATTGGACAGGTTGGGAGGTGTCATGGAGCCATTGCGGCCTTCAGATGAAATCGTTGCGGTGAGCGAGTTCAAGAGGCGGTGCCTCGAGCTGCTGGAGAATCTGCGGCGGGGAGGCAACGATATCGTCATTACCAAGCGGGGTGAGCCGATCGCGCGGGTCACCCCGCTCCGTGTGAGTTCCGGTCCGCTTCGGGGATCGATGAAAGACATGATCGTGATCCGTGGCGATATCGTCGAGTGCGACTGGTCCGATGAATGGGAAGCCGCGCGATGAGATTGCTCTTGGATACGCACGTACTGCTGTGGTGGCTCATGGAGGAGGGATCGCTTTCCGCGGAGCAGGTCGAGGTTCTCGAGCTGGCCGAGGAATCCGGGGAGCGGCTTGCAATCGCAGCCATAAGCCTGTGGGAGATCGCCAAGCTGACGGAATATGGCCGGATTGAACTTCGTTGTTCGGTGGACGTTTTCTTCGACCAGTTGGAAAAGAACCCGCGACTCGAAGTCCTCCCCCTCACCCCGCGGATCGCGCTGGAGAGCATCCGGCTGGGTCCGGACTTCCCCAGAGATCCTTCCAACCAGCTTATCGCCGCCACCGCGCGAGTCCACGGGCTACGACTTGCCACCGCGGATGACCGGATACGCCGTTCAGGTGTTGTCACCGTTATTTAGCCAAGATTTACCGGTTCAGCCCGGCGGGTCGGTCAGGGGCTTGCCGATCACTGCTGCGTCATGAATCGCCTGGGAGTACGTGCTGGCGGAAGAAGGTGATTGTCTCGTCCTTGGAGATCCGGCCCTCGGCCACGCCGAGCGTCAGCTCTTGAAGCTCCTCGTTCGTGGCGGCCAGATGCATCTCGTTCAGCAGCACGAACATCTCCGCCGATGCGAGGGCGGTTCGCTTGTTGCCGTCCATGAACGGGTGGTTCTTGCAGAGATGGAAAAAATGAGCGGCGGCCATGGCGGGGATGCCGTCGTGGAGGAACTCGCCGCCAAACCGCGCGGCGGGCATCATGACGGCGGACTCCAGCAACCCGTGATCGCGCACCGTCGCATCGCCGCCGAACTCCTCGATCATCCGGCGGTGGATGGAAAGTACGTGATCCACGGAAAGAAAGGTGGGGTCATCAGTCATTCCGCGAGCCGCCTCAGCACTTCGCGCCGCTCGGTCACCACCCGGTCGAGGCAAGCCTCGAAGCGTTCCATGTCCACTTGCTTCGGATGCGCCGGGGTGATGATGATGGACCCGTTGTGCACGGTAAGCTGCACATCGCCGTTCTCCTCCAGACCGACCAGTTCCATGATGGCCCTGTCCAGGATCAGGGCGTTGCTGTTACCCACCTTCTTGAGCTGCTTGATCATGAGCACACCTCCCGATCATGCCGTTTATACCATGTTATTACGGCGGCCCTGGTACGTCAAGAGCGCCACAGACTGTATCGGATGCGGACCATCTGCAACCATACTTGCGAATAGTGTCACTATTCGCAAGTATGGTTGCAAATAGTTCACTTATGCCTGAGGGTCGGTCAGGGGGAGGCAGACGGTGAACCTGGTGCCCTTGTTCGGCTCGGACACGACGTCGATGGAGCCGTTGTGGGCCTCGATCACCTTCTGGACCAGGGACAGGCCCAGGCCGTTTCCGGTGATGCCTCGGGTGGTCTTGTCCCTCACCCTGAAGAAGCGGTCGAAGATGTGCGGGAGGTCTTCTTTCGAGATGCCGATGCCCGAGTCCTCGACCACTATGCGGGCCAGGGAGTTGCCGGCCCAGGAGGAGACCGTAACGCGGCCGCCGTCGGGGGTGTACTTGATGGCGTTGTCCACGATGTTGGTCAGGACCACCCTGATTTGATCGTGGTCCACCGCCGCCCACCAGTCTTTCTCGGGCGAGCCGTACCGGAGATCGATCTTCTTGCCCGCGGCCTTGGGCCTGACCAGCTCGACCACCTGATCGAGGATGTCGTCGCCCCTGGCCGGCTCCAGGGAGAGCACCAGGGCGCCGGTCTCGAGCCTGGAGAGGCTGAGAAGGTTCTCGATCATCTGAAGCTGGTCCTTGATGCGCACGCTGATGCGCTCGAGCAGGTGGGCACGGCGTTCGGTGTCGTCCTTGCATGCGCGGATGGCGTAGATCATCTGGACGATGGAGGCCAGGGGCGCGCGCAGGTCGTGGGCCACCATGGCGACGAACTCGGACTTGTGCTGATCGATCTTCTTGTGGGTGGTGATGTCCTCGAACACGGTCACCGAACCCAGCATTTTTCCATTTGCCCGGACCGGGGCGCAGTGGGCCCGCAGGTACTGGCGCGAGATGGCGCCGGGCGGGAACTCGCGGGTGACGGCCCGGGCCTCGCGGATTACCTCCTGGACCATTTTCACCGCCCCCGGGTCCTGGATGGAATCGGCCAGGGGCTTGCCGATCACCGGGTCGGTCTGGATCTCCAGCAGCCGGATGGCGGCCGGGTTGTGCAGCAACACGATCCCATCGGGGTCGGTCACCAGGATGGCCCCTTCCATGCAGGCGAAGACCGTCCTGAGCCGGCTCTGCTCCTGGGCGATGGTCGCCAGGTCGAGGTCGTGCTTCTCGCGCAGCTCGACGGTCTCGGCGATCAGCGAGCGCTTCTCCGCCGCCCGGCCGACCACCAGGCGGATGTAGTCCGGGGTGAAGGGCTTGCCCACGAAGTCGAAGGCGCCCTGCTTCATGGCCTCGACCGCCTTGGCCACGGTGGCGAACCCGGTCACCACGATGACCATGATCCCGGGCTGGTGCTCCTTGACCCACTTCAGCACCTCGAACCCGTCCATGCCGGGCATCATCAGGTCCAGCAGCACGATGTCGAACTGCCCGGCATCGAGGCGCTCGATGCCCTCGGTTCCGTTCTCGGCCTTGTGGATCTCGTACTCGTCGCAGGCCAGCGACCGCGCGCACCCGTCCCGGATGACCTCCTCGTCATCGATCAACAGGATCCTGACGGGATCCGATGCCGGCATGGGAGAACCCCCTGGATTGGATTCAGATTCAGATCCAGTCCTTGATCCGGCTCAGCAACACCTCGGGCTCGACCGGCTTCGCGATGTAGTCCTCGGCCTCGCTCTCGAGCATGTCCCGGTGCGTGTAAGTGCTGGAGGTCACCCGGGAGGCCACCGCGGTCAGCAGGATGACCGGGATCTCGGCCGTGGCCGGATTCGCCTTGATCGCGGCGCAGGCCTCGTGCCCGTTGACCTCGGGCATCATCACGTCCAGGATGATCAGGTCGGGCTTGAACGGTCCCACCTTCTCCAGGGCCTCCTTGCCGTCGTAAGCCACCTCGACCTCGTATCCGTCTCCCTCGATGACCGATCGGACAGCGTCCACGAAATCCGGATCGTCGTCCACCAACAGGACCTTCTTCTTGCTCATCGCGGTTCCTCCCTGCGTGCCGTCCGTATTGTCAACGTCGTCAAACCGTGCGGTCTTCCCGTCACTACGAACAATATATCACACATCCGGCCTGGGCAGCAGGCCGGCCTTGGATACGATCTCGGGCACCTTCCTCTCCCACTCGATGGCCATCACGTGCACCCCGCGCACGCCCTCGATCTCCCGAAGCCGCTCGATCAGTTCCACGCACATCTCGATGCCCAGCTTTGGCTGCTCCTTCTTGTCCACCGAGGCGATGCGGCTGACCACGTCGTCGGGGATGTCCATGCCGGCCACGTTCTTCTTCATGAACTTGGCCATGCCGGCCGACTTGAACGGGGTGACGCCCGCCAGGATGGCCACTCTCTCGTGCAGGCCCCGGTTGCGTATGTCCTTCATGTACTGCTCGAACTTTTCGAAATTGAAGATGCACTGCGTCTGGACGAAGTCGGCCCCGGCCTTGGCCTTGAGCGCGAACCTCGGCACCCGGATCTCGTACGGGTCGGCGAACGGGTTGACAGCGCATCCGATGAACATCTCGGGGGCGCCCTTGAGCTCCTTGCCCGAGGGGAACTTTCCCTCGTCGCGCATGGCGCGCACCAGGTCGATCCACTGGATCGAGTCGATGTCGTGGACGTTCTTGGCCTGGGGGTCGTCGCCGAAGGTCTGGTGGTCGCCGGAGAGGCACAGCAGGTTGCGTATCCCCAGGGCGGATGCGCCCAGCAGGTCCGACTGCAGGGCGATGCGGTTGCGGTCGCGGACCACCATCTGCATCAGAGGCTCGACGCCCGCCTCCTTGAGCAAAAGGCAGCCGGCCATGGAGCTCATCCGCACGACCGAGGTCTGGTTGTCGGTCACGTTGCAGGCGTCCACGTTGCCCTTGATGTACTGGATCTTCTTGCGGACCTCCTCGGGGTCTGCCCCCCGGGGCGGCCCGCACTCCGCCGTTACTGCGAAGTGGCCGGCGGCCAGGACTTTTTCCAGGTTGGAGCCGGATTTCATTATATCAGGTCCTCCCTGAGAATCCGCCGCGGACCGCCGTCGCGGCTGGTGCGCCAGTTCTTCATGGGCCTGAGCTTCTCGTACATCTCCATCCTGTCCAGGGCCTTGAGACGATCGACGATCAGCTGCCAGCCGCAGGCCACCGACTTGTCGATCTCGCAGTGGCCATCCACCGACCCGCCACACGGCCCGTGGAAGATGCTCTTGGAGCAGCGCGTGACCGGGCAGATCCCGCCGGTCATGTGCAGCACGCATTCGCCGCACGCCTGGCAGCGCTCGGTCCACTCGCCCTGGCGCTCGGTCACCCCGATGAAGCTGGTGTTGATGCCGGGAAGCAGGGGCGTCCTCGAAAAGCGCTCGGCCAGAAACTGCACCCCCGCTCCACATGCGAGGGACAGAACCGCCTGGTAGTCCTCCACGTACGGCCGCATCCGGTCCGCGTACTCGGGGTCGCACTGGCGCTCCAGGGTCTCTTCGCGGATCTCGATAGGCTTCTTCCCCGCGGCCTCCCGGGCCAGCCGCAGGGCCGAGGCCGTGATCTCGACCTCCTTCTGCCCGCCCGCCCGGCAGACCGTCACGCACCCGTTGCAGCCGGCCAGAACGATCTTTTCGAACGGCTCGAGCATCTCGAGGATCTCTTCAAGAGGCTTGGCGTTGCCGATGATCATGCCCGATCTCCCATGCGTAGCGAAGTTTTCGTCTTAGTGTCCCCCGAGCGGACCCTGTTGACGGGGCCCAGAGACGAGATGTGCTGAACCATCTCGGTGGCATGGGCCACGAACTTGGCGCCCTCGCCGGCGCTCAGGTTGTACATCCGCACCCGCTCGCCGCCGATGCCGGCCGCATCCAGGAGCCCCGCCACCCGCCCCACCCGCGCGCGCGCGCGCAGGTTGCCGACCTGGTAGTGGCAGTCGCCCTCCAGGCAGCCGACCACCATTACCCCGTCGGCGCCTTTTTCGAAGGCGCGCAACAACATGATCTCTTCCACCCGTCCCGTGCACGGCACCAGTACGATCGTGGTGCTGTCGGGATACGAACGTCGCTCCGAACCTGCCAGGTCGGCCGCGGTGTACGCTCAGTACCGGCAGCAGAACAGCACCACGTTGGGCTGGAATCCGCTCATTCTTTCCTCCGTCAACCGCCCTCGTGGCGGAGAGTGCGTTCGTCCAGGGCGTCCACCTTGGCAAGGATCTGGTTGTCCGTAAAGTGGCCCAGGCTGATGGCCTTGCCCGGGCACTCGGCCGCGCAGATGCCGCAGCCCTGGCACATGGCCGCGTTTATCTCGGCCACGTGGTCCTCACCGATGATCGGCACCCCGAACGGGCAGGCCCGCACGCAGGTCAGGCAGGCCGCGCAGCGCTCGGGGAAGGAGACCTCGGAGACCACCCCCGACATCTTCAACTTGTCCTTGGCCAGGATGGTGGCCGCCCGGGCCACGGCCGCGGACGCCTGGGCGATGGTCTCGGAGATGTTCTTCGGCCCGTGGGCCAGGCCGGCCAGGAACACGCCCTCGGTGGCGAAGTCCACCGGCCGCAGCTTGGCGTGGGCCTCGATGAAGAAGCCGGTGTCGGCCCGCGGCACCCGCAGCATGGAGCCGAGCTCCTCGTTCTCGTTGGCGGCCACGCCGGTGGACAGGACCAGGAGATCCGGCCGCAGCGCCACCCTCCTGCGGATCGAGGTGTCGTCCAACTCCACCCGGATGCTCTCGCCGTCCAACTCGACCTGCAGCGGGTTGGTCTCGGGATCGTAGCGGATGAAGTTGATCCCCGCTCTCCGGGCAGCCAGGTAGTTCAGCTCGTGCAACCCGTAGGAACGCACGTCCCGGTAGAGGATGTCCACCCGGGCGTTCGTGAAACGCTTCTTGAAGGCCAAGGCGTTCTTGATGGCCTGGTTGCAGCACACCCGCGAGCAGTACGGCCGCTCGTCGTCGCGCGAGCCCGCGCACTGGACCATGACCACGTGCTCGTGCTCCAGGCCAAGGCCGGTGGCGTCGTGCAGGCGTTGCTCGAAGTCGGTCTGGGAGAGGACCCGCTCGTGCTCGCCCAGGCCGAACAGCTCGGGCCTGACCTCGTGGCCACCGGTGGCCAGCAGGGTGGCGCCGTGGCGGATGATGCGCGTCGCTCCGGTCGGCGTAATGACCTCGGTCTCGAAGTTGCCCACGTAGCCGGTGTGCTCGACCACCTCCGACCCGGTCAGCACCCGGATGTCGGGGTGCTCCTTGATCTCCTTTTCCAGACCGCGCAGGAAATCGCCCACCGAACGGCCGTCGCTGGTCCGGCGCAGATCGCGCGCCATTCCGCCCAGCTCGCTTTCGCGTTCCACCAGGTAGACCCTGAAACCCTGGCGGGCGGCTTGCAGGGCCGCGGTCATTCCGGCCAGGCCGCCGCCGACCACCAGCAGGTTGGAGTCCACCTCGAACTCGCGCTCGACAAGCGACTCGGCCATGGATGCGTTGGCCACCGCCATGCGCACCAGCCGCTTGGCCTTCCCGGTGGCCCGCGCGTTGTCCGTCCGGTGCACCCATGAACACTGGTCGCGGATGTTGGCCATGTCGAACAGGTACTTGTTCAGACCGGCCTGGGCCAGGGTCTGCTGGAAGAGCGGCTCGTGGGTGCGCGGGGAGCAAGAGGCCACGACCACCCGGTTGAGCTCGTGCTCGGCGATCAACTCGCGCATGGCGTCCTGGGTGTCCTGCGAGCAGGTGTACAGCCAGTTGCCGGCGTAGACCACCCCGGGCAGGGACTTGGCGTACTCGGTCACCTGCTCGACGTCCACGATGGCAGAGATGTTGATCCCGCAGTGACAGACGAACACGCCGATACGCAGCGGCTCGTCTCGAGGGATCTCGCGCTCGGGGGGTAACACCTCCTCGACCACCAGCGAGCCCCGGGAATCCGCCAACTCGGCCGCGGCGGCGCCCGCAGCGCCGCTGGCCTCGGAGACGGTCTCGGGGATGTCCTTGGGGTCGTTGAACACCCCGCAGGCGAACACGCCCGGCCGGCTGGTGGCCAGGGGCGTAAACGATCCCGTGCGGGCGAAGCCGAAGGAGTCCAGATCCACGCCGAGGCGCCCGGCCATCTCCCGCGTGGCCTTCGGGATCTGCAAGCCGACCGAAAGCACGACCAGGTCGAACTCCTCCTCGACCCGTTCGCCGTCCTCGCCCACGTATCGCAAGCCGAGATTGTCTGTGACCGGGTCCTCGAAGACGCGGCTGACCATGGCGCGCACGTAGCGCACCCCGTGGTGCTCGCGGGCCCTCGTTACGTAGTCGTCGAAGCCCTTTCCGAAGGCTCGCAGGTCGATGTAGAAGATGGTCGGCTCGATGTTGGAGTCGTGCTCGCGGGCGATGATCGCTTCCTTGGTGGTGTACATGCAGCAGACCGAGGAGCAGTAGTCCCTGCCGCAGGAGTGATCGCGCGAGCCCACGCACTGGATGAAGGCCACCTTGCGGGGGGACTGGCCGTCCGAGGGGCGCTTGACGTGCCCCTCCGTGGGCCCCGAGGCGGACAGCAGCCGCTCGAACTCCAGGCTGGTGACCACGTTCCGGTACCGGCCGTAGCCGAACTCGGGCCGCTCCTCGGCCGGGAAGGTCTCGAAGCCGGGCGCCAGGATAATCGAGCCCACCTCCACCTCGACGGTCTCCTCTAGCTGGTCGTGGTCGATGGCCCCGGCCTCGCAGGCCTCCACGCACTGGTAGCACTCGCAGCAGATCCCGCAGGCCAGGCAGCGCTTGGCCTCGGCCTTGGCCTGCTCCTCGGTCAGGCCCTGCTCGACCTCGTCGAAGCTCTTGGCGCGGGCCTGCGCCTCGAGCATCCCCGGCCGCTGGCGCGCGGCGCGTTGGACGTTTTTTATCTCGATCTCGGCCACCGGCGGCTCGTGCGGTCGTCCCTCTCTGATGTCCTGACCCGTCAAGAAGCGCTCGATCGAGATGGCCGCTTCCTTGCCGGCCGCGATGGCCTCGATGGCGGTCGCCGCACCCGTGGCCAGGTCGCCGCCGGCGAACACCCCGGGGATAGCCGTCTCGAAGGTCACCGGGTCGGCCACCAGCCAGCCGCGGGCCGTAGATGCCGGATGGCTGCGGCGCTCGTCCTCGGGCAGCCAGTCCAGCTCGGCCCACTGCCCGATGGCCGCCAGCAGGGTGTCCACCTCCATGATCGTCTCGGAGCCCTGGATGGGAATCGGCCGGCGCCGCCCCGACTCGTCCGGCTCGCCCAGCTCCATCTTCAGGTACTCGAGCTTCTCGAGCTTGCCGTCCTCGCCCAGGCAGCGCTTGGGCGCGGCCAGAAGGTGCATCTCGACGCCCTCGGCCTCGGCGTCGGCGATCTCGTGCTTCTCCGCGGGCATCTCGTCCCGCGAGCGGCGGTAGAGGATGGTGACCTTCTCGGCGCCCAGCCTGAGCGCGGTTCGGGCCGCGTCGATGGCGGTGTTGCCTCCGCCGATCACCACCACCTTCTTCCCCACCGAGACCGGCTCGTTCTTTTCGAAGCGGGACAGGAAGTCGATGCCCTGCTCGACGCCTGAAAGATCCTCCCCTTCGATGCGCAAGGTGCCCGCGATCCAGGCGCCGGTGGCCAGGTAGATGGCCTTGAAGCCCTGCTCCTTGAGCGACTCCACCGAAAAATCCTTCATGAACCGCTTGCCGGTCCGGACCTCCACGCCCAGGTCGAGGATCCCCTTGATCTCGCGGTCGAGCACGTCCCCGGGCAGGCGGTATGCGGGGATGCCGTAGCGCAACATGCCCCCCAGCTTCGGCAGGGCCTCGAAGACCGTAACCCCAAAACCCTTCAGGCGGAGGTGGTTGGCGGCGGTCAGGCCGCTGGGCCCGCCGCCCACCACGGCGATCTTCTCGGGGCGCTCGGGCTCCGGCTCGGGCAGCACGGGCGGGCCGCCTTTCATCTCGTAGTCGGCCGCGAACCGTTTCAGCTGGCGGACGGCGATGGCCTCGTCGGCCTTGCCGCGCGAGCAGTTCGCCTCGCAGGGGGCGGGGCACACCCGGCCGCAGACGGACGGGAAGGGGTTGTCGCGGCGGATGAGCGCCAGGGCCTCGGCGAAGCGTCCCTCGGCGATCAGGGCCACGTAGCCCTGAACGCTGATGTGCGCCGGGCAGGCATCCTTGCAAGGCGCGCGGCCGGCCTTGTCGATGGCGAAGGCGCCCGGAATGGCCTGGGGGTAGCGCTTGTACATGGCCCGGCGCACGCTCAGGCCCAGGTTGTGCTCGTCGACCACCTCGATGGGGCAGTTCTTGACGCACTCTCCGCAGCCGGTGCACTTGTTGAGACTGATGTAGCGCGGGCTGCGGGTCAAGCGGGCCCTGAGACGGCCCACCGGGCCGGTCACCTCCTCGAGCCGGGTGTTGGTCAGGATCTCGATGTTCTTGTGCCGGCCCACCTCCACCAGCTTGGGCGAGACGATGCACATGGAGCAGTCGTTGGTGGGGAAGGTCTTGTCCAGCATGGCCATCTTGCCGCCGATGGCCGACAGGGCCTCGACCAGGTAGACCTTGAAGCCCGAGTTGGCCAGGTCCAGGGATGCCTGCATGCCGGCGATTCCCCCACCGGCCACCAGGATGGCGCCCACGGGCTTGCCGGGTTCAACCTTTTCGCTCTCCACCGACATCGCGTCCTCGCGTCTACCGCTTTCAGAGCCCGTCAGATGCCAAGTTCACCCAGCACCGATCGTGGATCCACCAGGTGCTCCTTCCATCGCCTGGCCCTGGATTCCTCCGACAGGGCGTAGGCGACCAGTTCGGTTCCGAAGAACACCGGCAGGCCCGCGCCTTCGCCAGCCTCGCGCAGCAGGTCGAGCTGGCGAGACTCCAGGTTGGCCTGGCACATGGGGCAGTCGGTCGCGATGGCCTGGGCGCCGCCGCGGCGGGCCGCGGCGAGCAGGTCGCGGATCAGCGTCCGGGCTATGTCCGGCCGGGCCATGGTCAGGCTGCCGGAGCAGCACTCGGTCTTGTGCGACCAGCGCACGCTCTCGGCGCCCACCGACCGGACCAGCAGATCCAGGCCCTGGGGGTCCTCGTGATCGGGCGCGCCGGTCACCGCCGGCGGGCGCACCGACAGGCAGCCGTAGTAGCAGGCCAGCTTGAGACCACGAAGCGGCCTGGCGACCGTCTTTTCGATCTGTTCGAGGACCTCGGACCGGGACAGCAGGCGGGTCAGGTGGATGACCTCGAACTCCGGCTCCCAGGCTTCGAGCCCCCAGCGTTCCGGAGCGGCCCGCCGATCCCGGTCCGCGGCGCGCAGCCGCTGGAAGCAGGCCGAGCAGGGTACCAGCAGGTCGTGTCCGGCCCGGCCGGCCAACAGCAGGTTGCGGGCCGACAGCTTCACGCCCAGCTCGTGGCTGGTCATGTGGGCCGAGGACGCCCCGCAGCAGTTCCAGCCGGGCAGCTCGGCAAGCTCGATCTCGAGACGGCCGGCTACCTCGCGGATGGAGCGATCGTACTCGGCCGCGGTGCCGGTCAGGGAGCAACCGGGAAAGTAGGACAGCTTCATTCCTTACTTCCCCTTCCCGCCCTTGGCGAACAGGGCCTTGACCTGCTTGCGGCCCTTGATCTTCCGGGGCCACAGGTGCAGCTTGCCGCGCCTGAACATGGACCAGCCCAGCTTCAGATCCCCGAACAGGTCGCCCGAGCGAGCCTTGTAGGCCGCCAGCATGCCCACCTCGTAGGTGCGGCCCCAGCGCCGGACCGAGCGCAGGAACGAGCGGTGGAAGGCGACCACCCGCCTCTCGGCGGGCTTTATATTCTTCGCCAGAGCCAGTTGCCGCAAGCGATCCATCAGGCCGGCGATGTCGATCCCGTTGGGACAGCGGGTGGTGCAGGTCTCGCACGAGGCGCACAGCCAGATGGTCCGGGATTGCAGCAACTCGTCCGCGAGCCCGTAGGCGGCCAGGCGGACCACCTCCATGGGAAGCAGGTCGAAGAACGGCGAGACCGGGCAGCCCGCAGAGCAGCGTCCGCACTGGTAGCAAGCTTGCACTTCCAGTCCGACCCCGGCCAGGTCATCGAGAAGCTCCGCGCAGGCGGAGTCGGGAGTTACCGCAGGCTGGCTCATTTTTCAGACTCCACAGACTCCACGGAATCCAGGGACTCCGGGGGTTCGCCACACAACACGGGGAACCGCAGCGTGAAGGTGGTGCCCCGTCCGACCTCGGAGTCCACCCGGATGATACCCTTGTGCTCCTTGACGATGGCGTAGGAGACCGACAGCCCCAGGCCGGTGCCCCCCGAGTCGGCCCTGGTGGTGAAGAAGGGATCGAAGATCTGCGACAGGTTCTCCTGCGCTATGCCGGGACCGGTATCGGTGAAGGTCAGCTCGACGATGCCGCGGTTTGAACGGTGCCTGGCGGATATCGCCAGATTGCCGGCGCCTTCCATGGCCTGGGCCGCGTTGACGATCAGGTTGGTGAACACCTGGTTCAAGCGGATCGGGTTGCCCCAGATTCGCGACAGCCCCTGCTCGATCGAGAGATCCACCACGACGTTGTGGAACAGGGGCTGCTTGGTGAAAAGCTCCAGGGCCTTGCGCACCTGCTCGGCCGGGTCCACGCCGGTCTGCTCGTACGAGGTCTGGTTGGAAAATTCCAGCAGGTCGGACACGATCTGCTTGCAGCGCTCGGCCTCGTTTACGATAACCTCCATGTCGGCCGCGGCCGGGTGGTCCGGCCCCAGTTGCTCCTTGACCAGGTTGGCATACAGCATGATTCCGGACATGGGGTTGTTGATCTCGTGGGCCACGCCCGCGGCCAGGCGGCCCAGGCCGGCCATCTTCTCCGACTGCATCAGCATCTTGTGGGTCTGCTGCAGGTCCTCCTCGACCTTGCGCATGGCCCGCAGGTCGGTGAAGATGCCGTAGGTGGCCATCTCCTTCTCGCCGTCGTAGATGATCCCCCCCGAGATGCTCATCGGGATCTGCTTGCCGTCCTTGGTGACGGCGATCAGCTCGTGGCGCAGCAGCTTGCCCTTGCCGCCGTACTTGTCGCTGCGCATGCGCATGAGGATCTCGCGGGCCTCGCCCTCCGGGTACATCTTGGTGGTGTGCAGGTGCAAGAAGGCCTCCTCGCGAGTGTAGCCCAGGATCTTCTGCGCGCCGGAGTTGAACAGTATGAGGCGGCCTTTCATATCGGCGGCGATGATCCCGTCCACCGACGAGTCGATCAGGTTGTGGAAGAACCGGAAGACCGGATCGTGGGTGCCCAGCCTGTCGGCCAACGCCGCCAGGAGTCTTTGCGGCGGACCTGCGGCAGCGATCTTGTTCATCGTCCCTTATAAGCCTATCGCCCAATGTGATCCAGGAACTCTGGCAAGCGCGTTCCCCAGCCCAGTGCGATCAAGACCGCGCCCCGGCAGCGGTCCTGGACGTCCTTGACGAGGCTGGCCGCGATCTCCATGCCCGCCTGCTTCTTGACCGGCGCTTCCATCATTTGCTTGAGGAACTCGTGGGGCACGCTGGGCACGCCGGGCATGTTGTTCAGGTAGCGGACCATGGCAACCGACTTGAGACACATGATCGATGCCAGCAACTCGACCCCGGTGTCCTCGGCCTGGCTGGCGAAGAGGTCCAGGATGTTGACGTCGTAAGTGGGCGCCAGCACCATGAACCTCACACCCTGCTCGGCCAGCTCGCCCAGCCGCTCGGCGTTCTTCCGGTTGACGTTCACGTCGTCGGACAGGTCCTGGTGCACCCCCGCCAGGAAGTCGCTCTTTCCCTGCAGCAGTTCGCCACCCAGGTCGCGACCGTCGTTCAGGGCAGCGACGCACCCGAGCATGACGTTTAGGTCCAGGTCTCCGCTGTCCGCCGCCATGGGCTGATCGCCCACCGACGGGTCCTGACCCCGTCTCAGCAGGACGCTCTTGACGCCCAGGGCCGATGCAGCCAGCAGGTCGCCCTGGAACGAGATCCGGTTGCGATCCCTGCCGTTGATGATCATGACCGGCTCGACGTTGCGCTCGATCAGCATCCGGCAGGGCGCCAGGGGCGTCATGCGCATGATGGCGCTGGCCCCGTCCGTCACCGCCACGGCATTCACCCGCCCCTTGATGCTGAGCACCTGATCGAGAAAGCCCTGCAGATCGGCCCCCTTGGGCGGGTCGACCTCGGCCAGCAGGGCGAACTCCTCGCTGTCCATGACGGAAGCAAAGCCCATTCGCGTACCCGACCTTCCTGGCTATGGCCCCCCAGCGACGGGGAAGCTGGATTCATTGTAAAAATTCGATCGACGGTAGCAGCCCCCCTCCCCACCGTCAAGACCAAAACACCGCCTCCGACGACCGCATCCCGAGTCGGTCAGTCTTGCAACCTGCTGGAATTGATAGTGAAATTCAGCCAAGATCACGGCTCGCCTTCACGTGTACACGTCGACTATCCGCCCATGTAGTAGCTTCGCTGGTACAGGGGAAAGGCCTCGCAGAGCTCATGGACCTGGTTCCTCGTGGAATCGGCCGTGGGAGCGTCGTCGGGGTTGGAGAGGGTCTTGTGGATGAGCTCGCAGATCAGGTCCATCTCGGGTTCGCGCATCCTGCGGCTGGTCAGGGCCGGGCTGCCGATGCGGATGCCGCTGGCCTCGGCGGGGGGCCTGGTGTCGAAGGGGATCAGGTTCTTGTTGACGGTGATCCCCACGCTCTCCAGCAGGTCGGTTGCGCGCCTGCCGGTCAGGCCGCTCGAGGTCAGGTCCACCATCACCATGTGGTTGTCGGTCCCGCCGGCCACCAGGCGGTAGCCCCGCCTCTCCATGCCCAAGGCCAGGGCGCGGGCGTTGTTCAGGATCTGCTCCTGGTAGATACGGAACTCGGGCGCCATGGCCTCCTTCAGGGCGATGGCCTTGGCAGCGATCACGTGCATCAGCGGGCCACCCTGCATGCCCGGGAACACCTGCCTGTCGATCGCCGCGGCGTGTTCCTGCCTCGACAGGATGATGCCGCCGCGCGGCCCGCGCATGGTCTTGTGGGTGGTGGCGGTCACCACGTCGCAGTGTGGCACGGGATCGGGGTGGAGCTTGGCGGCCACCAGCCCGGCCACGTGGGCGATGTCGGCCATCAGCCGGGCGCCGACCTCGCGGGCGATCTCGGCGAATCGGGCGAAGTGGATCGTCCGCGAGTACGCGCTGGCTCCGCAGACGATCAGCCTGGGCTTGTGCTCCAGGGCCTGGGCGCGCACCTCGTCGAAGTCTATCTGCTCGGTCTCGCGGTTCACGCCGTAGAAGACCGACCGGTAGGCGCGCCCCGAGAAGTTCAGGCTGTACCCGTGGGACAGGTGCCCGCCCATGTCCAGCTTCATGGCCAGGATGGTGTCCCCGGGCTCGAGCAGGGCGAAATAAACCGCCATGTTGGCCTGGGTGCCCGAGTGGGGCTGGACGTTGGCGTGCTGGGCCCCGAAGATCTCCTTGGCCCGCTCGACGGCCAGCCGCTCGGTGGTGTCCACGTGCTGGCACCCGCCGTAGTATCGGGCCCCGGGATACCCCTCGGCGTACTTGTTGGTCAGCACCGACCCCAGGGCCTCGAGCACGGCCAGGGAGACGAAGTTCTCGGAGGCGATCATCTCCAGCGTGGTCTGCTGGCGGCGGACCTCGGCGGTGATGGCCTCGAACACCTCCGGGTCTACTTGCAGCAACGGACTCAGCATGACGAGCTCCTGGTCGAGGTTGGATGCGCGGGCAGAAGACCACCCTGCACGCGCGATGTCAACACGTGTAGCTCTCGATCAAGATCCCCTCATCTTTCTTCCCATCCTCGCTCGAGTTCGAGCAATGCCCAGCGCCATGCTGGAACGATGCGAATCGTCTTTTCTCCGCTCTCGTACCGGCCTTCATCCTCCAGGCTCACTACCGTGGCGGACGACATGCCCATCTCGTCCATGGCCTCTACGAGGGCGCGGAATTCCCGCTCCCTCGTCTTCGAATCGGTCATGACTGCGCAGACCTGGACCAGCATTCGCCTGCCCTGCTGGTCGCTCACCAGGAAGTCCACCTCGTGGCCGTGAGCCGTGCGCACATACTCGATCAGGTGCTCCTGCCGCCTGATCTGCAGAAACACGAAGTTCTCGAGCAGGTGACTCCAGTCCGGGCTTACGCGGCGCGCGCAGGCGTGAACGAGGCCGGTGTCGATGGCGTAGACCTTGCGCGGGTTCAACTGGCGGGATCGTTCCGAACGGGTGTGAACCGGAACCGTGAAGAACAGACAGGCGTCCGACAGGTATTCCATGTACGCGTGGAGCGAGTCCTTGGATGCGCGGATGCCCTGGGACTTCAAGCTGCCGTAAAACTTGTTGACCGAGAACAGACCGGCGGAGGCGTTGACCAGGTGACGGATCAGGCTGCGCAGCGAGACCGTGTTGGTGATCTTGTGGCGCTCGATCAGGTCCCTGAGGATCACCACGTCGAGATACCCTTGCAGGATACGCCTTCTGTAGTCCTGGTCGATGGCCTGCACCTCGGGGAACCCGCCGGCCAGCAGATAGTCGCGCAAGCGGCCCTCGAACAGAGAACGCCTCACCTTCCCCGGCCGTCCGTCCATGTCCGTGTCGATCCCGGCGTGAGACAGGGATTCCGCGAACCCGAACGGAAACACCTCTGTTGTGATCGAACGTCCGCGAAGGCTGGTGGCGATTTCTGCGCTGAGCAGCTTGGCCGACGAGCCGATCAAGCAGATGTGAACGTTCTCGGTGTCGACCAGCCGGCGAACGAACCGCTCCCAGCCGTCGACCGCGTGGATCTCGTCGAGGAAGAAGGCGCACTCGCGTTCGCGCATCAAGGGGTAGCGCCGGTAGTAGACGTCGACGATCCGTTGCAGGTCCTTCGCAGCAAACGGCCACAGGCGTTCGTCCTCGAAGTTGAGATAGAGAAGCGACTTCTTCGGCCAACCCCCCGCCAGCAGATCACCGATGGTCTGATAGACGAACCAGGTCTTGCCGGCGCGGCGCATGCCGACCACACTGTCGATCTTTCCCGCCAGCCACGGCAACCGGGCGTCCCGTCGCGTCAAGTCCGGCAAGGGACGCTCATGGAAATCAGCGATGAGTTGCTCTATGACCTCATTCATCGTATTTGTCCCTCCTGGAAGGACAAATTACCCCAATTTTGTCCTTTTTTCAAGGACAAAGTCAAGAAAACAAGGGGAAGAAAAAGCAACCCTTTTCGCGCTATTCCTCGACGAGTGCAGCCGATGGTTCGGCGGTCTGTCCGTCAGCAAGGTCTTGCCGGGTTTTAGCTTCACCCGTCTGATCCTGGGACATTCCACCCATTCCCTCACGAGGCGTTGTGCCCGGGCTGGATCGACTCGACCAGATTGTTTGCCATTCTTACTCATTGGTCTCCAGGAACTTGTGAAGTTTCCTACATGTTGCATCATAGGAGTTCATCTCCCGTTCCGAATCGATGTGTCGGCAGTAGGGTCCACCGTCCGAGTAGACGGAGTCTCGGAGTGCCTTGATTGGTGGAACGTGGTATTGATCGTCTTCACTCACGTCCCGGATGATCTCTCCTCCCAACAACCAGAGGTTGTCCATGTGGTTTCTGATCGTTCTCTTCTTCAGTCCCTTTGCGATGAGGTGCATTACGAATGGCCTCATCACGTCGAGTATCCCCTGACCGTACGGCACGTCCTGCTCGACCCCTCGCCATCGTTCAGGCCACTCAGGAAAATCAGGGCAGATGTCCTCTGGTGCTTTCATGATTCCGTTGCCAACGTAAAGTTGACCCGCGCCGTCTTCGGCGTCGGGTCGAACGACTTGTTGGCACTTCCGCAACCCTACTCGGGAACCTCCTTTGCCACAAGCCTCTTTCCGCTTCGCTCAATAAGGAGGAGAGGGAGGAGGATGTCTCTCCAGTCCTGGATCGCGCCGTTGACGCCGCAGATCTCGAGGCCGTCGTCAGCATAGTGTATCTCAAGTTTCTCTTCGCAGCAGCCGCATTTCAGAAGATAGCGGGGCATCTTCTTGCCCTCGCCTTTCTTGTGGTACACCCTGATCTGGGGCTGTCCGTAGCGCGAGGTGTCGTAGAAGCGATTCGACCGTTTAGGGATCTTCAATGCGCACCTCCCACAGTGATCTTCGTGTGCCAACGGCGCGCTCACCGGACAATGGAAGACGCACATCGCGCGGCTTTCATTGGTACGGTGCAGCAGCTGGTTCGGAATTCTTTCATCTGTTTGCCAGCATCCGGTCAATGATGTTCATTGCCCGGTGGAGATCTTTCTCCTCGTCTGGTTGCAGTTCATCTCGACACAACGCCCTGGTGTCCGCCAGGGCAGTATGGCAATCTTCCCATCCGTCCGTCAGGCCATTGGGGGAAAAGTATGCTGGCATGAACCTGAGCAAGCAGGAGTAGGCCCGGCGGTTGCAGAATCGGTCGGCCAGCGACTCAAGCAATTTGGGGATTTCATCATTCATCTTCTATTCCGAACGTTGCGGATCAGGCGCGGCTATCAGCCGTCGCCTGCATCCGGCTTGTTGGATGGTCCTTTCACTGATTCAATCCTATATCGATCGGTCGCATATCCATGCGGCTGGGAAATGATGACATCAGCTGACTGCCCGACGCTCAGCAATCCTGTATTGATGTGCCTCGGCAGAGAGTCTGCCGTGACGACAGTTCCGTCAGCACGTTTCAGCTTGAGCTCAAACAGGTAGGCAACACCGTCACTTTCCCAGGGTTTGACTGACTGCACGACCACTCGAGCCCAACCCGCTCCGGACTGCGCGACCGGTGGCACCTCGTGCCGCTGACACGAAATGAGCGAAAGACATTCAACTGCTGCAATGATGAAGGCTGCTTTAATTTCAATTCCTTCCATCCAACGCTTCGGTTCAGCGGCGGCGCGAAAGCGCCGTCCGCTGCAACCGATTGTTAGCTTCTTGCTTCATGCCTCTCTGGGTACATCGTCAAGCGAAATGCCCAAAGCGTCGGCCACGCCCTTTCCATAAGCCGGATCGGCTTTCATACAGTTGCCGATATGGCGGATCTTAATCTCCTCGGGGGCATCGCCAATGGCCCGGGCGGTATTTGCAAAGAGCGCTTCTTGCTGTTCAGGGCCCATCAGTCGGAAAAGTACACCGGGCTGGGTGTAGTAATCGTCGTCATCACGATGGTTCCAATGATCACCAACCCCGTCCAGACTGAGGGGTGGTTCTGAAAACTCTGGCTGCTGCTCCCACTCACCGTAGCTGTTAGGCTCATAGCCGAGAGTGCTGCCATGGTTGCCGTCGACTCGCATGGCGCCATCGCGGTGGTAACTGTGGAAGGGGCAGCGCGATGCGTTGACCGGAATCAGGTGGTGGTTCACACCAAGCCGGTAACGCTGGGCATCACCGTACGAGAACAGACGGCCCTGTAACATTTTATCGGGTGAAAAACCAATACCAGGTATGATGTTGGCCGGGTTGAAGGCGGACTGTTCGACCTCAGCAAAATAGTTTTCGGGGTTGCGATTCAGCTCCATAATACCGACCTCAATCAGCGGGTAGTCCTTGTGGAGCCATACCTTTGTCAGGTCGAATGGATTGTACCTGCAGTTGGCGGCTTCTTTCTCCGGCATTACCTGGATGAAAAGCTTCCACTTCGGGAAGTCCATCTTCTCAATGCTTTCATAGAGGTCACGCTGGTGGCTTTCCCGGCACTTGCCTATGATGGCCTCGGCCTCAGCATCTGTGAGGTTCTTGATGCCCTGTTGGCTGACCAAATGGAACTTGACCCAGTGCCGTTCGTTTTGGGCATTGATGAGGCTGAAGGTGTGACTGCCAAAGCCGTGCATGTGGCGATAGGAGTATGGAATGCCGCGGTCGCTCATGGTCATTGTGATTTGGTGCAGCGCCTCCGGTAGTGATGTCCAGAAGTCCCAGTTATTGCGGGCGCTGCGCAGGTTTGTTCGAGGATCTCGCTTCACCGCGTGGTTAAGGTCGGGGAACTTGAGTGGGTCGCGCAGGAAGAAGACGGGCGTGTTATTACCCACCAGGTCCCAGTTGCCCTCTTCGGTGTAGAATTTCATGGCAAATCCACGGATATCACGCTCCGCGTCT
>SDBT01006096.1_pt1 | contig 20109 bp, 21 predicted proteins | sample 2277101 | NCBI WGS metagenome assembly SDBT01 (sample SAMN10404973, study PRJNA504765) | marine sediment metagenome | isolation source: marine sediment core GS10_PC15, 103 cmbsf | place: Arctic Ocean: Southern Knipovich Ridge | collected 2010 | reverse complement strand
AGCTAATCGGAAATCTAAATACTCAGCAAGATTAAGTTTCTCTATCTTTTCTATTGAAATTGCTAATTCATCAGCTAAGGAAGATTTTAATAAAAAATTAGAGGAAAAAGCACTAAAAAATCCCAACAAAATTGCTCCCATAATAGCCAATAAAATAAAGAGGATAAAAAAGCCAGCTATTTGTTCTGAAGACAAACCCAAAAAAGCCGGCTTGAGAAAAATAAAAAAAAGAAAAACTGCTAAAATAAGAAATAACCAAATCAGCCCTCTAATAATCTTTACGGGAAAAATTCTATTTAATTTCACTGCTTTATAAATATTGCTTTTTTCGGGTTTGAAAATCATATTATTAAACTAAGAGCTAAAATAAAAAGCCCTATAAAAATTAAGGGCAAAAATAACCAAATAAGAAAAAACAAAAGTCCTAAAACAACTATTAGCAAAAAAAATAAAATTCCTACAAAAATGGTGATGATTCTTATACTAAAGCCAATAGTTCGAGAAATTAAACTAAAAGAAATATATTCAAAAAGCTTTTTAAGGTCAAGACCTCTGGGTTTCTTGGTAATGTCTCTTTTCCAAGGCGCAAACAAGGTCTTAAAAAGTAAGGGAATAGAAAAATATTCCGAAGCAAAAATAATAAAGTTCTTCCACCCTTTCAAAATATTTCTTATTGCCTCTTTGTAATACCATCTCCAAAAAATTGGGATAATAGCCATCATAAATGCGCGTGGTTGGAATCGAACCAACCATCTCTGTCGTGTGAGGACAGCGTTTTACCACTAAACTACACGCGCAAAACCTACCACAAATTTATTCTTTTTATCAAAATTTCACTTTCGCCATCTAATAAATCGCGAACAAAACGGTCATACATATCATAACGATAATCAAATTCCTTTGTAGTCATTATTGCACAATTAAGTTCTTTTCCTACTTCAGCTTCCAAGTCTTTAATAAAATTATTTAGCTTTCTATGATTAATTTTATCTCCAATAATAAGTAAGTCAGCCCTGGCTGTATCATCACCAGTAAAAACTCCGGTTAAAGCCAAAAGCTTTATGTTCCCTGTTTTCCTGGCCCTGTCTACTAAGTCACTTTTAGAGGCAACTGCTGTTTTTAAAATCAAATCCCGTAATTCACTAAAAAAGTCAAAACCTGGATTTAAATAGTAAACTAATCTCTTTTCTTTCCTTATTCCTCCTCTTTTCTTTTCAAAACTTAGCCAGGCCTTTTTTTGCTTTAATAAACCAATTTTTTCCATTTTCTTCATTTCCTGACGAAGCAAAACTGTATTGCTTCTCAATCTCTTAAAAATCTCTTTGGGCTGAAACAGCCCTTCGGCATTTCTAAAGAAAAACCTTAACAATTTTACTTTTGCCTGAGATTCAAATAACTGATCCAGGGTTCCTTTACCAATATAAACCCTGGGTTTAATAATCTTTTTACGTTTTGGTTTTCTCTTAATTGGTTTCTTTGGCCTTCGGCTAACTTTTCCGCCTACGCTCTTCCTTCGTCGAGCTACGGCGGATTTCGGCTTACGCCTCAACTTTCTAACTATCTTCTTTGTTTTTACTTTCCTTATTGGCTTCTTTTTAATAATTCTTTTCTTTGCTGGTTTTTTTCTTTTAATAGTCTTTTTCTTAATAACTTTCTTTGGCTTTGCTCTTTTTACCATCCTCTTCTTCGGCTTAGTCTTCTTAATTATTCTTTTCTTTTTAACAACTTTCTTAGCAGGCTTTTTCTTTGTTGGTTTCTTCCTAACAATCTTCTTCTTTATTGGTTTAGTTTTTTTCATACGTCGAGGTTTAGCCACTTTTTTTCCCGACCTCTGTCGGGATCCCGATTGCGGTCGGGACTTTTTGGGTTTTAGCTTCTTGCTTCTTAATTTTTTTAATGCTTCTTTATAAGTTGGCATATGTTTTTACCCTGTTAAATAAAAATCTTTAGATTTTTGATTCATGCAGTGAATCATTTAACAAGGTGAATTAATTATTACCTATTCTCATCATAACTTCTTCTATGTTCCTTGTAAAGAGCATTCTTTTTTTGTATCATAACGTATATGGAACCTCATTTTAATCTCTATTTCAGAGAAATTGTTTATCATAGACCCAAAGCCAAAAAGGACTCTGTCTGTGGAGTTTTTTCTTATGAAGCCATTAATGTTGAAGAAGCCCAATTGGGCAATCTTTACTTAGTAGGAAAAATCTCTGGTTTTCCATCGAAAAAATATAAGAATTTTGATTTTCTCTTAAACTTACTAGCATCAGCAGTTAAAAGAGAATTCTATTCTGATCCTCAAAAAAGCACTCTGGAAGCTCTTGAATCAGCAGTCCAGAGTGCTAATGTTTATTTGGCTGATTTTGCTAAAAAGGGTCATAAAGAATGGATTGGAAACATTGATTTTTCTTGTATTGCTTTTTCCAAAAACAATATTCATATAGCTCAAGCTGGCAATATGCTTACCCTTCTTTTCAGAGGCGATAGCATGACTAATATTGCCAGGAAATTTTCAAATAAATCTAAAAAATCTCAGTCATTAAAGCCCTTTTCCAACATTGCCAGTGGCAGTTTGGAGGAAAATGATAAAATTATTGTTAGCACTCTTGATATTTTAGACATTGCTTCAAATCAAAAAATTAAAGGATTAATCTCTCAGCCCACAAGTGAACAGCTCTATGATTATCTAAAAGATAACTTAAAAAAGATTAGTTCTTTGGCTTGTTCAATTTTAGAAAGCAAAAGCAAGCCACCAGTTATAGAGAAAAAAGACCCTTCAATTGAAAGAGTGCCAAAAATAGAAGTTCTTAATTTAGAGATGGTTTTTAATTCTAAGTCAAACAAATTTAATAATATAATAAAAACTAAAATTCCTCCCTCTTCTAAATATTCTAAAGTATTAAATCCCTTGCTTAAATATCATCTTACTAAATATCTATTAGTTTTCTTTCTCTTTTTACTCTTAATCCTCTCTCCTTATCTTGTTCAAAAAATAAATTACGATTTAAAACTAAGCCAAATAGATAATTTAGTTAAAAGAACAAAGCAAGCAATAAATAAAAGCGAGATTTCCCTTACTTATCAAAATCAATCCGAAGCTCAAGCTCTGCTTCAACAAGCCAATGTCTTAATTGCTAATGCTTTTTCTCTATTAACCAAGCTTCCCGAGGAAGCTAAAAAAGAACCAACTCAAAATCTTCAATTAATTCAAAGGAGTTTAGATACTCAAAAAAACAGCATTAATAATATTGTAAACATCACTCAGCCCGAGCAAATTGCTGACCTTTCAAAAAATAGTTTTACTTTTAACCCCCATGGAATTTTAAAATTAGAAGACAATCTTTACCTCTATGAATTAAGCTCTGGATTCCTCTACAAGATTGATTTAAATGACATTGAAAGTCCTACTCTTATTTTCCTTTCTTCAAAAGATACTTTTAAACTTGGTGCAATTCAAGACAACGCTCTGGTTCTCTTATCTACTCCGGAAAAAATCTATATTTATGATACAGATGATAGCTATAACACTCGCCTCTTGAAGCCTGATCTAGAAAATACTCATTATATCAAAGATATGGCCAATTATGATGACTATCTTTATTTCTTAGATGCTGAATACTTGAATATCTTAAAATACACGCCTCAAGCAAATTCTCTTATTGGCAGTAATTGGCTAAATGAAGAATTTGACGAGAATTTAATTGGTGCTCAGTCATTAGCTATTGATGGCAGTGTCTATGTTTCCAGAATGGACGGAACAATTATTGAATATACATCGGGCAGGAAAGTAGCAGAATTTAAACCAAACGTCAGCCCTGAAATTACTAAAGGTGGTCAGATATTTACAAAAAAGGGTATGAAAAATCTCTATATCATTGACTCAAAAAATAATCGGATTATAGCTATGAATAAAAACGACGGCTTAACTACTCAATACGTCTCTACCCAATTTACTTCTCTTCACAACCTCTGGGTCACTACTGATGAAAGAACTATTTATCTATTAGACGGACTAAAGGTTTATAGGATTAATATATAAAAAACAAAAATAAAAAACCCCGCAGCTGCGGGGTTTTTTAATACAAGGAATTATTTAAGTTCTACCGTAGCGCCTGCTTCTTCTAACTTTTTCTTGATTTCTTCTGCTTCTTCTTTCTTCACGTTTTCTTTAAGAACTTTTGGAGCGGCATCAGCAATGTCTTTAGATTCTTTTAGGCCTTTGCCAGTAATTTCCCGAACAATTTTAATAACCTGGATTTTCTGTGCTCCAGCATCTTTTAATTCAATATTGAATTCAGTTTTTTCCTCTTTAGTATCTGTCGGGGCTCCGACCGCGGTCGGAGCGGCTGTTGCGACAACCGGTGAAACTCCAAATTTCTTTTCCAGAATTTTCACTAATTCAGCTAAATCAGTAATGCTCATTTTTTCAATCTCATCAATTATTTTCTTGAATTTTTCAGGAACTTCTATCTTTTTATCTTTAACTTTTTCTGCTACTCTTGGTTCAGGTTTTGGCTCGGGCTTAGGTTCGGGTTTTTTCGGCTCCTCTTCTGGCTTCTTGTCCGCCGGTGAGGCGGATTCTTTTCCCTCCTCTTCGGAGGGCTTCACTTCGCTTGTTTCTTCTTCAGTCATATTTTTATTGATTACTTATTACTTATTACTTATTGCATTAAATATACCGACCAAGTTTCTAATGCCTCCTCCCAAAACATTAACAAACCCATTAATTGGTGCTTTTAAGCTTCCAATAAACATTGCTAATAATTCATCTTTAGAAGGAATCTTAGCTAATTCTCTAATGTCTTCTATGCTTAAAATTTTTCCTTCCATTATTCCTCCTAAAATTTTTAAGTTTTTATACTCTTTTGAAAAATTATCTAAAATCTTTATGCTTGAAATTGGATCTTTATAACTAAAAGCTAATGCTAAAGAACCATTAAATTCAGAAATGTCTAAATCCTGCTTTTCCTTTTCCAATGCTAATTTAATTAAATTTTTCTTAGCCACTTTATATTCAATTTCTTGCTCTCTTAATTTTCTACGTAAATCTTGAATTCCAGATACATTAACTCCAGTAACATCAGTAAAAATCAAAGATTTCTGACGCTTTATTTTGTCAGCTAATTTTTCAACTATTTGCTCTTTTTGCTGTCGAGTTAACATAAGTATAATGCAAATCTGCAAATGAAATGCTAATCTACTAACTGCGAATAAAAAACTGCGGTAGCGCCGCAGACATACTAAAAACTACTTGCCTCAAGCAGGATTTATTCTAAGACCTACTATCTACAACAACTATTTTAAGTTTAGCATATTATAAATACCTGTCAATCCTCTTTCTTTTGATTTAATTTTTTCTCTACATCTCTAACTTCTCTTCTAATATATTTCTCAGCAGTATTAAGATCTTTTTTAAGCTCTTTTTCAATTTTCTCCTCTTCTTGTTTCAATCGCCGTTGGTCTTTAATTTTCTTCAATTTGCCTAACTGCTCCTCTACATCTTGTTCCAAAAGATCAAAAGCTCGAGTAAGAACTTTGCTCACCTCTTCTGTTTCTTTAATTAATTTCTTTCTAAGCAATCTAAATCTATACCAACCCCAATAACCTCCAAAAATCATCATTCCAATAAGGGCGATTAAAACTATTATTACAGTAATGTAGTCAATTACAACGCCCCAAATTACGAAAAGCGGAGGAAGGGAAACCAATACTGTAACCTCATTGCTGGGATAACTCTGAGCCCCTCTTTCATCTACTGCTATGGCATAAATCTTATATGCTCCTTTACTCATGAACTTATCATGAATATAAAGCCAATTGCCATCTTCATCAGCTTTGGTCTGACCAAGTATTAGCTCCAGCCCTTCTTTCTGAATATAAATTTTTATAATTACTCCTGGTAAAGAGGTTCCTTTTACAATTAAATTCTCATCTAAAGACAAACGCTTATCATATTCGATAATTTTAGAAGTTTCGATTGCTAAAATATTTACCTCGCCAACCGCTGCCGTACTATTACCAGCTTTATCAAATGCTTCAACAACCATTGTATGTTTGCCTGGCGAACGAGACGGCATTTTAAAAGGACCAGCCAACACTTCCTCAACAGTTTCCAAGGCACTATCTCCAAATAGTACTGCCAAAGAACCACTCCCGTTAATTCTAATTTTATAATGGCTAATTCCTGAAACCTCATCCTTGGCTTCAAAAATTAAAGTTGGCTGAGGATTGTCAGTTTCTTCTCCCTCTTTGATTTCAACAATAAATGATAAAGGGGGCGCAGTATCAACTTGAACCCTAAAATGCCTGATTGGGCCCCAGCCGTATTTATTTCTTAATTTCAAATGTAAATACCAAATTCCATCTTTAACATTTTCATAAATTTTAGAGTTAAACAATCCGTCAGATAATGGTCCAGGATTACTGCTCGGCTTTTCATTAAAATATATACTTACCCCAGTAATCCCTTCAGCCAAGGGCCAAGAAAATTCAACTCTTGAATTAGCATACCATTTACTTTCATCAGGGTGAGTTGATGAAGAAACATCTGGCTTGGCCGGTGTCCCAGTAGGAGCTGCTGGCTCAGGCAATGGACTTATTATTGTTGCTCCTAAGGTATAAGTTCCGCCACCCATCGTGGCTAAAATATTGGTTCCTTTACCATCATTAGCTAAAACAGCTCCACTACTCCAGTTTACAGAGCCAGTGCCGCTAACTCTTGCTCTAAAAGTAATAGTAATAATTTTCCCTGAAGCACCAGTAAAACCTGGGTTTGGCACGCCGCCACCAAAACTAATTGTTCCTGAAGAATTAGAATAAGTTGGTTCGCTAGTCCATAAACTAAAAATTGAACCCGTTTTGGAAATACCTACTACTAACAATTTATCTGGCGAAAAAACCAAGGTTCCTTGAGCAGCATTAATTGATATTCCGCCAGTGTTAACCCTCACAGCAATTGAAAAAGTATTGCCAACTGTATAACTAGCACTGGAAGGCGATAAATAGAAAGAACCATTAGCCGCCCGTGTATATGGACTAAAGCTAAAAAACAATATTAAAATAAGTAAGATTGAAATTACCCTCCTCATAATTTCTTAATTCTATTACCTATTATTATTATAACTAATAATCCAATTAAAGCCAAAATTCCGTATAAAATATATTGCCAGAGCGGCTTTCGAGAAGCTTTAACAATTTCTATCCATTCATTACCAGCTTTATCTACTGCTTTAACCCAAATATCATCAAATAATTTTTGATTTTCTAAAACATAAGGGCTAACACCTCTTTTCCAATCTCCTTCCCCTTCCTTTACTTCATAATAATCAATCCCGGTTTGTTTATCAGTAGTAGAAAAGCTGATAAAATATTTTCCTTCAAAAATTGTTGGGTTTCGGCTGATTTCTATGTTAAATGATTCAGGTGGAATATCATCCTTTTCAATTTCTTCTTTCCATTCATCTTTAGGAGGAAGTTCTAATTTTTCTGTCAAAATATTAAAAATCGCTCCTCTAATAATAAGTTTTGCTTCTGTTCCTTTACCATCATTCAAAAATACTTGAGAATCATCCAAAAAATTCACCTCTCCCAATTTTCCTGATTCACCCACCATCATCTCAGGTACCTTAAAAATCACTTTCCCTAATAAATTACTTGTTTTTGGATCACCAAGCACTCTCCCGCAATAACCATTAGGAATTCCGCCACTAAAAGAAATCAAGCCTGATTCCTGATTAATTTCTGGCTGTTTAACCCAAAGAGTTATAATTGAATTACCCTGACTAAAATCAATTCCTCTTAAAGTGTCTTGGGAAAAATTTAAATTACCTTCAACAACATTAATACATTCTCCTTCAGTATCAATTTTAATTTCCAGTCCAAAAGTATCCCCTGGTTGATATTCCCCGCTGGATGGCTCTAAATACAAAATCGCCCCTTGACTAAAATCAAAGATAAAAAACAAAAAACCAAAAACACAAACCAAAAACACAAAAATATTTTTACCTTTTAACATATGTATTTTTTATATTTAGTATTTTATTTTTTATTTTAACTCACGAAGTGAGTGCTTATCCTGTCCACCAATATAACATTATACTAAAATCAATTAAATCCACTTGGCCATCGTTATTCAAATCAGCCATTGGATTTTTTGGCACGCCCCAGTTATAAAGAAGGATGCTAAAATCAACTAAATTAACTTTCTTGTCATTGTTTATATCTGCTTCTTTTATTATGCCTATGCCCACTCCAACACCAAATAATTTTATCTGGCTAAAGGTACTCAATAATCCATCAACAGTACTAGCTTTTGCCCGAGCACTATGAACCCCTTCTTCTAATTGACCAGTATCTAAGTTATAAAACCAATTTCCTGAACTGGCAGCTATAACAGTTTCCACTATTTCGTTGGAATTAATATGAATCTCCACTTCAGCTTCAGGAGCGGTCTGCCCTAAAATATTTAAAATTTCCCCTTTTCTTACGCTATCTTTACTTAAATCAATGGTTGGTGGAATAAAGATACCACCAATAGTAGTGGTTGCCCCAGAAACAACATTAACAGTAAAACTAAAAGTAATTGACCTTACTCCATTTTTATCTTCAGCCCAAATGCCAAAAGTATATATACCAGCAGTTAGATTAGAAATCTCAACCTTAAAATCTGCCTGAGAATTAGCTTGAGTATTAACTATAACCTGACCATCTTTCAAGGCTGTTAAATAAGCAGCTGGAGATGCCTTGCCTTGAAGAATAACTTTATTAGTGGTTGATGTTGGAAGGGCACCACCACCGCCTCCGCCTCCACCACCACCGCCAGTGTCACAAGCTCCGCAATCAGTCGGACAACTGCTGCAGGTTTCAGAGCCATTGCAAGAGCCATCGCCGCAAGAAGGCGATGCATTACCTATAAGAGCAAAATCACTAAATTGCTGAGTGGTTGCTGTAACTTTATTTAAACTGGTGTCAACAGCACTATCACTTAAAGCAGTCCACGCTGACCCATTCCAGCGATAGGCCGTCAAAGTGCTCTCGTCAATTCCGCTAATATCGGAATCAGTATAATAAAAAGTTAAAGTAACAGCTTTATCAAAAGAGGAAACCGTGCTGTTATCACTGACTTTTTTAAATGAGATATTATAGAAAATATCAGCTCCCAATTTTCCGCTCGGCAATGGTTTATCAATTGTAACGGACTCTTCGGGGGTAGAATACATAGTAAGCTCTATTGCCTCGCCTGAACTTAAAACATCTGCTGGAGAATTTATTTCAAAACTTGAGTTATTGGGATTTGATAAAGTTTCTGTAAAAGAGGATGTGGTATCAATTTGATGGCTCTCTTTTGCATAAAAAATTTCTATTTGGAAATTAGCAGTCCCGCTTGCCTTTGCGTTTTCAAAAACTAAATGAAAAGAAAAAAATGCAAAAATAAAAATTATGCCGATAAAAATAAAATTCTTAAATTTTGGATTGCTATTTTGCATTTTTCATTTTGCATTAATTTAGCGGAGCACCTATAACGCCGTGACTGTTAATGTCATATTAATACTGTAATCTGAAGCCGCTGGCTGTTCAGCCGGAATGGTTTGCGAGACGCTAACGCCAGTCAAATCCCAATAACAACCAGTATCAGCCGAGGCACCGGCAGTGAGCAATGTTACAGAATCGGTAACACCTTCGGAAAAAGAAGCTGAAGAACCTTTAGTAATATCTGTCGCAGAACAAGTTCCTCCCAAAGTCCCACCCGAAGCGTCAATTGTCATCTGGCCGCCTAAGCTGTCGGCATCGGCTCCGTCGCCGGCACTGGCGGTCGGATCGTTGAAATCATAGTCCGTGCCGGCGCTATCCCAAAAAGCGGTTGAACCGCCATTTGCCGCAATTGTCAAACTCCATTCAGAATTAGCAGTTGTATTCTCAACCCTTATCTTTTCCGTAGAAACTCCAAATGTGCCATTAGCGGTTTGATATGTAAAAGAAAAAGTTACCGCGCCCATTGCCATTGAAGGACTGGCAACTGAATCACCAGCAGCATCAACAATATCAACGGTTAAAGTGCCAGCAGAAACGGTATATGTTCCATTAAGTTCTGTGGCAGTAATTTTTAATTGGGCATTGTCTGGTCCTTTGGTTTTGGTATATGTCCACCGAAAATGAATGTGGGCCCCGTTCCAGATTGTTTTTGATCCTGCCGTGACATTGGTAAACGAAACAGTAATAAGTCCTGCGGCGGTTGCCTGCGTGGCCAATTGCATTTCATCAGACAAAGTTGTTGACTCATCCGATTGATACATTTGAGCATATAGAACAGCCGTATCATTGGCAAAGCCAATTGCTCCAAAATCAATCTTTATCTCCAGCGTACTCATAGTATCAAAATCGGCTGGAGTATTGGTGACCTCAAAAAACGCTGATGCAGCGATTTCATTCTGACTGTTGGCCACCCAGTCAGAGACGGTCGGCGAATCGGGGTCATCATCAATGTGGGTATAGAAAGGAGCGGCGGTACCAGCATCATGGACAACCTCCGCATCAATAGTACCGTCAGCAGTTGGTCGGAGAGTAGGAAGTGTGGCGGCATGGACTTCTTGGATTTGTGGCCAACCGGAAAAAAGCCACGCAAAAATAAGAAGAAAAATAAAAACTCTCCGCAAGATATGTTTTTGCGGCAAAAAAGCAAAAACTACCCGCCATTGGCTTTTAGCTCCTTTTAAGAATTGAGAGGCATTAAATATCAATAACCACAAAATTCTACTTATTAGCCGGCGGGGTTTTAATTTTTTGTCCTGCTCTAAGCGCATAAGGCGGTTTTAATTTATTGACTTCAGCAAGCAGTTTCCAAGACACATCAAAGCGCTTAGCTAGCGAATTGACATCCTCGCCGGATTTCACTTCATATTCTACCCAATTTTCTTTAATCCATTTCTTACGCTTTTTGGATAGCCAAAAAAGAAATCCAGAAAAACCAAGTAAAAGCAAAACAATAACTTCTATGGCTAAAGCGGCGGGTTTGGGCGTACTAAAAAACCAAACTGAAGGCCCTTCAAGTTGAATTTTTTGTATTCCTGTTTCTTTCCCAATTTCTGTTTCTAAATCCTCTCCATATTCCACAGCAAAACTTGATCGATACCAGCCGCCCCAAAATGGTTTTTTAAGCTCAAAGTTCCATTCTGATGTTTCGCCTCGCAGAATCGGATATTCTCCGCCGTGGCGAAAAAGAGTCGGACCGAAGAAATAGCGCGTTGTCACTATCACATCCGCGTCAATAGAAACATTGCCGAGATTTTTCACCAAAGGATGGAGCAGAAAACTGCCGTCATCGCGCTTAGTTACCGTAAATCCCACAACCTCAAGTTTCCGTTCAAGTTCTCCTGGAATAGTAATCGCCACCCGAAGCCCGGTCCGAAAACTAAGCGTAATCCCGGTCTGGCCTTCTATTTTTTCTTTTTTCTCTTGAATAACAATACAGCCATTATGCTCGCCAACACCGGCATTTTGAGGAACAACGATAGTAAAAGGCACGATTTCGCTGGTTCCCGAATCAAGCGTTACTTCGGATTTTGCAAGTTCAATCCAAGACCCGACTCCTTCTTTTGGTTCAGCCATTTGCCGGCAGGCAAAAGCGCCGCCGGAAGAAACCACTGAATCTACGCCATACACTGAAAGTGTTTTTTGTTCAGCAGTATTATTAACTAACAAGATCCCTTCTTCCTGAACCGCGCCCGGCTCCAGAGTGTGGATAAAGATGGATTCTGTTCTGGGATTATCAGAACGGGGATAAGCCGGCCTGCCGCCCATACCGCCATATTCCGTAGCCAGCGCGCTATTGGCAAAAACAGCAATTCCCATCAGAATAACAAAAATTGAAACATAGCCCCAAATAAACTGTTTTCTTTTGTGACAGCGAAAAATTGACATAATTTTTTTGACTAATTTTAGGAAGCTGTAACAGTAAGCACCATGTTAAGAGTGTAATCGCTGGCCGCTGGTTGCTCGGCTGGAATTGTTTGGCTGATTGAAACGCCTTCTAATGTCCAGTCGCCAATATCATCAGAACCAGCGGCTGCTGTCAGCAAGGTGACGCTATCAGTTACTCCTTCGCTATAAGCTGTAGAACCGCCTGGGGTAACATTGGTTACAACACAAACGCTACATTGACCCACGGCCAAAGTTGCTCCTGAAGGATCAACTGTCATCTGTCCGCCTAAAGTGTCGGCATCAGCTCCGTCTCCTGCCGAGGCAGTAAGATCGTTGAAGTCAAAATCCGTGCCAGCGCTGTCCCAAAAATCAGTAGTAGCTGCGGGTGCCAGAGTAAGCGTCCATCCGTTAGCTGCAGCATCAGGATTGGAGACATAAATTTGTTCAGAAGCTGTACCGAAAGTGCCGGTGGCTGTCTGATAAGCAAAACTGAAAGTTACAGCGTTCATTGCTATTGCAGGACTGGCGACTGTCGCAAAGGACGCATCAACAATATCTGTTGCAAGCGTGCCCGCGTTAATTGTCTGCCCGAAGGTACTGGTACCGGAAGCCAAAACATAGGTTCCTACTCCTATAGTGCCCGTGAATATCAATACCATCACAAAAGCAGTAATGATACTAAGTTTTCCAAGTAATTTGCGAATGATTTTGTGCATATAGTTTTAATCAATAATTATTGAACTTATTACATTTTTAATCTCTATCGACCTTAGAGATTTTTTGACCTTTTGAAAATAAAAATCCATCCGCGACAAAGTCGGAATGGATTGTGAATTATAAAATCTCCAGAATTTATCTGTGTAAGAGAGAGAGAGAGAGACGGGGGTTGTGACTAAATTTTGATGGTTATTGGACATACAAATTAATTATACCACTTGAAAGGGTATTTTAAATTTTACAGAACCACAATTTTATTATATCAAAATTTATTTACTCAAAATATTTTCTCTTATTTTCATTGTGTTCGTCTAAGGTTTTAGAAAATATAGTTGTACCATCAAGAGAATTTAGAAAATATAGATAATCAGTGTCTTCTGGATAAATTGCTGCTTTAATTGCATCTAATCCTGGATTAGAAATTGACCCTGGTGGGAGCCCACGATGAATATAGGTGTTATATGGCGAATCAATTTTTATATCTTGAGCTGACGGCCGTCTCTCTCCTTTTCCAGTAACATAATTAACTGTGGCATCTGACTGAAGCGCCATTCCAATTTCTAAACGATTGTAAAAAATACCAGCCACTATTTTCATATCCTTAACTGACATCACCTCATTCTGAATAATAGAAGCTAAAATTATTATTTCATTAAGGGTTTTTTCTTGTTTCTCTATTTCTTTTTTTAATTTCTCATCTACCTTTCTATCAAAGTTATCTCGCATTTTCTTAATTATCTGTTCAATTGTTGCTTCTTCATAAAAATAATAAGTGTCAGGGAATAAATATCCTTCCTCCTCTTTGGGTAATTTTTCTCCAGGTTTAATCAATCTCAAAGCAACTAATCGTTCTTCAATTTTTTTAATACTCCAACCTTCAGGAATAGTTACTTTTATCCAATCTTTAATTATGTCGCCCTCAAGTATTTTTTTAGCAATTTCTGAAATAGACATTGAAGGACTTAAATTATAGCCCCCGGCCTGAAGTTTTGTTGATTTGCCTCTTAACCAAACATAACAAAAAAAGGCCCATTTGTTACTAATAAAACCCTGTGTTCTAAGATTTTCAGCAATTTCTTCTGAACCTCGCCCTTGTTCAACAATAAAAATCCTCTCTTCTGCGCCTTTACTCAAAGGAGTTTCTACTTGATAAGCAAAAACAAACAAAGCAATAAAAAAAACAAGTAAGCAGGCAGTAATAACTATTAGAAATTGTCTACTTCTAACAAACTTCATATTACTCATCACTAATTAAAGGCACAAAAGCAAAACCAGGAAATTCTCTTTGGTCAAACTTCTTGTCTGATTTTTTAATTAAAAGCCAAATACTATCTTTAACTGGTGTTACTATTCTTCCTCTAATTCTTAATTGCTCTTTCCACTCTCGAGGTATTTTCTCAGCTGAAGCAGCAGCTATAATTTTATCAACCCCGTTAGAGATTTCATCTCTAATGGGGTCAAAAGTCGCTTTCTGGGAGGCGTCCCCACAAATAAACTTTACAATCCCCTTTTTCAAAAAATTATATTTAGCTACATTTTCTCTGCCAAAAGTGACTAACTCTGGAATTCTTTCCACTGCAAAAACTTTACCTTTTTGTCCTACACAGTGAGCTAAAAGAGCGGTTTGCCAACCAGAACCAGCTCCAATATCCAAAATTCTCTCCCCTGGCCTGGGCTGAAGCAGTTCTAACATAAAAGCCACGGTTAAAGGCTGGGAAATGGTTTGACCACAACCAATTGGCAAAGGAGCATTTATGTCTGCTTCGCTTTTCAAGGACTCTGGCACAAAATCTTCCCTTTTAATGGTTTTAAAGGCCTCAATTATCAAGGGTGTTTGCAAATACCCTTGTTTTATTAATTTTTCTATTAATTCTTTCATTATCTATATTATAAGCAAAGCTTCTAATTACTTCATTCGGTTGAAATAAGGATAAACCCTTACTTCTCCCTCACTAGTAATTATACCATTGACTTATTAATATAATAAATATATAATGGAAATAGATTTATAAGTCGAGATGCCTTAGTTTAATTTGTCAATTAAAATAAGTAGAGCGACTTAAGGATCGTTCAAGGTCGCTTTTTATTTAATTCGTAAATAGATTCGTTGTATGGAACCCAAAAAATTTGATGACCGTCCAAAAAGAGATGACGATCGTCCAAGAGGCGATTTTCCTCCTCGAAAGATGGTCCAAGGAAACTGGAAATGCGCTGATTGCGGAACAGAAATAACTGAACTCCCTTTTGAACCAGCTCCTGATAGACCAATTTATTGTAGGGAGTGCTGGTCCAAAAAAAGATCTCAAAGATTCGAAAGATAATCATAGAATGATAAAAAACCTCGTGATACTCTCATGAGGTTTTTTATTTATCTTGCAGGTCCGCCAGGACTTGAACCTGGAACCTCTGGTTTTGGAGACCAGTGCTCTGCCAATTGAGCTACGGACCCTTATTTTTTGCTTTCTTTGTGTAATGTATGTTTACGACAAAATCGGCAGAATTTTTTTAATTCTAATTTTTTCTCGATGGTTTTTTTATTCTTTCGAGTATAATAATTGATATGCTTGCACTTCTCACAAGCTAATTTTGTCATAAACTCTTTCTTCATGTTTGTGAAAGCCGACGGTGAGACTTGAACTCACGACCTACTCCTTACCAAGGAGTTGCTCTGCCACTGAGCTACGTCGGCAGAATGGGCCGGGCAGGATTTTCACCCCGGTACCAAAAATTTTACTAATGGGCGGAGCAGGATTCGAACCTGCGTAGTCCAAAGGACGCCAGATTTACAGTCTGGTGCATTTAACCGCTCTGCCATCCGCCCATATATAAATTGTGAAACCGCTCTGCCACCGACCCAGAGAAGCCAGCGGCAGGACTCGAACCCGCAACCTAGGGTTTACAAAACCCTTGCTCTACCCTTGAGCTACGCTGGCGCTTATTTAACCTTTTTTCTTTTTTTAATCTTTTCTCTCAACTTATCAGCTCTTTTAGCTAAAAAGTTATCAAGTTTTAAAAGAATAATTTTGCTTCTTCTTAAAAACTTCTCTGTCCTGGGAATCACTGTTTCGTGTAAAAACTCACTGGCTTCTACTTTTGCTTTTGCTTTTCCCAATTGTTTACGAATATTTTCATAAATCACATCCCCTTTTTCGCTGCGACGCGGGTGTTCTAAAAGAGCTGGGATTTTGCGAAAAACAAAAAACAAAATTCCCAAAACAGCTAAAATAAAAATGATTTGAAAAATAATAATAATCATAATTATAACTGGTATCTTGTAAATTTGCCTATTTTAATATTCTCGCCTAATTTAGTAATTTTTTCATTAATTAGGTCCTTAACTGTAATTTCTTCATTTTTAACAAAGGGTTCCTTTAATAAACTTTTTTCATCTTCTGAATCCATGGCAGCAACGTGCATGGCTAAATCATGGGCCAGTTCTTTAAACTCTTCATTGCGAGCTACAAAATCAGTCTCGCATCTTAATTCTAACAAAACCCCGATTTTTTTATTGCTATGGATATAGGCCTCAATAATCCCCTGTCCTACTTCTCTTCCTGATTTTTTCATAGCTATAAGCTGGCCTTTTTTCTGTAAAATTTTTAAGGCCTTTTCTTCGTTTCCTTTTGCTTCAGTCAGGGCTTTTTTGCAATCCATCATTGAAGCATTTGTTTTATCTCTAAGTTGTTTTACTTGATTAGCTTTTATCATGTTATTGCTTTAGTAATTTTATCTAACATAAATTTTAAAGCCGAAATAGCATCATCATTTGAAGGAATTGGATAATCAATTAAAGAAGGATCGCTATCAGTATCAACTAAAGCAATAATGGGAATATTTTTTTTCCTGGCTTCTCTAATAGCGCTCGTTTGCTCTTTTGCGCTTAAAACAAAAATTGCTTCAGGTAATTTCTCTAATTTTTTTATGCCCTCAAATTTCTTTCTTAATTTTTCAATTTCCTCGTCAATTTTTTGCTGTTCTCTTTTGGTATATTTTTTAAGCTCTCCTGATGATTTCTTTCTTTCTAGATCCAATAAATGCTCAACTCTTTTCCTGATAGTATTAAAATTAGTCAATAATCCACCAATCCAACGGGAAATGACATAAGGCATTTTGCATTTTTTAGCTGTTTCCTCTAGTAAATTCTGGGATTGAGGCCGGGTACCAATAAAAAGAATTTTACCTTTTTCCTTAACTATTTCTTTTATAAAATTAAGGGCTTTATCAAGCTGCTCCATTGTCTTTTCCAAATCAATAATATAGATATTGTTTCTTAAAGCAAAAATATAGGGTTTCATTCGGGCATTCCAGCTTGATTTTTTATGACCAAAATGAACACCGGCTTTAAGCATTTCTTCAGCCAAGGCCGTGGAAACTATTGACTTATTCTTTACTTTAGGCATAGAATTATAGTATCATATATGAAAAAAAATATCCACCCTAAATACTATCCAAATACTTTAATTCACTGCGCTTGTGGAAAAATTTTTAAAATTGGTTCAACTAAACCAGAAATGCAGACTGAGATTTGTAGTGCTTGCCATCCTTTTTATACGGGTCAGGAAAAAATTATTGATACTGCTGGAAGAGTGGAAAAATTTAGAAAACGATTAAAGAAAAAGCGACTATGAACAAAAACGTAATAATTGAAATCCGGGCAGGAGTAGGCGGCAATGAAGCCGCTTTGTTTGCTGCTGATTTATATAGAATGTATACTCGTTTTGCTGAAAAACAGGATTGGCGAACTAAACTATTAAATACTAATCGTTCCAGTTTAAAAGGTTTTAAAGAAGTGATTTTCCAAATTAATGGCGCGGATGTTTATTCTAAATTAAAACAAGAAGCTGGAGTTCATCGGGTTCAAAGAATACCAGAAACTGAAAAAAGCGGCCGGGTTCACACTTCTACTGCCAGTGTTGCGGTTTTGCCTCAAGTGGAAAGCAAGGAAATAGAAATTAAACCAAGTGATATTAAAATTGATACTTTTCGAGCTTCAGGACCTGGTGGTCAAAATGTAAATAAGCGCTCAACAGCAATTCGGCTCACTCATATTCCTACTGATATTGTCATTAATTCTCAAAATGAAAGAAGTCAGGCTGATAACAAAGAAAATGCATTAAATGTTTTGCGCTCCAAATTATATCTTTTAAAAACAGAACAAGAACTAAAAAAAATAGGCCAGGAAAGAAAAGCCCAAATCGGAACAGCTGACCGTTCAGAAAAAATCCGAACATATAATTTCCCCCAAGACCGCATCACCGACCACCGCATTAAAAAATCCTGGTACAATCTCGAAAAAATCTTAGACGGCAACCTAAATCCAATAGTCAAAAAGTTCCAAAAGGTAGAGAAATAACTTGTTCAACTATATGGTGCGGCCGCACCATTGGGTTGAACTTTTGAAGCTAAATTAGTAGATTTTTTTGTAAAAAAAAGAGGGGCGACGAGGAACCCCTTTTTTTATTTAAAACTCGCTTTCAACGAATCTGATTTGAGCGTGAGTTTTCCAAGACTTGAACACTGGAAAACCCATTGCCTTTGCAAGTCTCCACATGCTCCAGAAGCTGTTCTTGAGTTCTCTGATTACGCTATTTTTTAGCTTTAGAGGAACAATCTCATCAGCGTTTTTAAGTTCTCTTCCTAACCAAATCGCCAGCTTCTTTAGTTTCTCCAAAATCTCTTTTTCGTTCCTAGAACGGGGTAAAAGACAAAACTTTGCTATAAATCTTCTTTCTGCCCAACGACTTATTAATTCGAGAAGAGTTCCAACAACAAGAAGAAAAGTAATATATAAAGCAAGTGCGACAAGTTCTCCATATTTCAGAATACTTAAAATCATAACCACAATTCCAATAATGCAACCAGCCCCAAACGCGAACTCTGACCTTAATACAACTCTGGCGAATCTCACCATTTTCATTTGAAATTTACTCACGGCAAACCTCCTGAATTGAATTTGGCTGTTCTCGGCAGCCAGAAGGTTTACTCCTTAGAGCCTGTTCTCTGCGGGCTCTCAAATACTTATAAGTTTGCACTCATAAATACTCTTTGGAGCATCACCTTAATCGTTTCTCAGAAGCCTCGTCACATCCAAGAAACAAATTTACCGCATTTTCAAGTTTCTACCTATAGTATAGCATATTGACAGAAAAAGTCAAACCCTTTTAGGACTTTTTGGGTAAAATTTCAACGGCTCACACCTTTGAGCCGTTGAAAATAAATGGGAGATATCGGGTATACCACACAAGCGTGGGATGCCCGATATCAGCGGTCGCCGAAGGCGACCGCAACATCCTCCTTTCTAAAGAATTTATTTATACCTTCTGAAGACCATATCGCAGTCAAGCCTTGTAGGGGCAAAATAAAACACCAAGCTGTGTTGGCTTGGCGAGATAGAGAAGCGCTTAAAAACAAACATTAATTAATCTCTTCTCGGCGACTTCGTGGTCTGAAGGAAGTATAATAAATTCCGCTTATTCTCCTTCCAAAATGTCTACTTCTCTCTGAAATTGGGTAGCTAAGGCCATTACCTGATCGCCATAGAAAGCAAGATAAGGTTTATTCCAATTGGAACCAGCCAAATAAATCATGGCTGATTTCCATTCTACATAATGGGTTTGTTGGTTAGCTCCTTTATTTACCAAATAAAGAGCAGCAGCTACAAAAGCATCTTTAACATTCCATGGCGAAGGCGGATTATTTCCAGTAATTTCAATTACTCGGGTCTCATAACCCAACCAAGTGGCTGGCAAAAATTGGGCTGGTCCCATTGCTCCTCCCCAGCCATACCAAACTTTTTTAGAAACCGGGTATTTATCAGGACTAATCCCTAATTTATCACAAATTTCAATATAATACTTTCTCTGACTGGGTTTCATATCCACCCGCCATGTCCCAGTGCCAATATTTCTGCCCAAACCTGATTCCCGACTCAAAATAGCTAAAAGAAAAGCAGGTCTAATACCAGTATAAATAGAAGCAAATTTAGCAAATTTATAAGCATCTTCAAATCTTATTTCTCCATCAGCAATTATTCCTTTCAAAAAATAAAGTCGGTTTTTAATTACCTCTATATCAAGCTCGGTTTTTTGAACTAATTGAGAAAATAGATGCTCTTGACCCTTGGTTTGATCCAAAAGGGTCTTTCTTTGTTTCTTGCTGCCTTCTAAGGACAATCTCTGCTCGTCTTGAACAAATCTCAAAGTAATTTGTTCCTCTTTCTGTTCATTAAGAGTGGCTTTTTCCTGCTCTAAATGTTTTTTCAATTCGTAAATTTCTTTAAGACTTTCTTGAATTTGGCTTTGAAAATTTTCTAATGAACGAAGCTCTGATAAAAAATCAGAAAGCTGGTCCCTGCCCAAAATTATTTCCAAAAAAGAAACATCATCATATTTACTAATTTCCCTAATCAATTCCGATAAAGCGGTTTTCTCTAAATCAACCCGTCTCTCAATTTCTCGGATAGCTGCTTCTTTT
>SDBT01006095.1_pt1 | contig 20111 bp, 41 predicted proteins | sample 2277101 | NCBI WGS metagenome assembly SDBT01 (sample SAMN10404973, study PRJNA504765) | marine sediment metagenome | isolation source: marine sediment core GS10_PC15, 103 cmbsf | place: Arctic Ocean: Southern Knipovich Ridge | collected 2010 | reverse complement strand
TTAACAGTGTTTAATATCTCATTACGAGCATCAGTACAAGATAACTCGAACTCCAACATCAAGTAGTTAAATGCGTATGGTACACATCCCGCTATTTTTTTTCTTAATACACCGTACTCTTTATCGTCTTTTAATAGCATAGTTACCCCCTATTCATAAGATTACATCTATTAGATTAGAAGTAATTCCATTCATCGTTTCTGATTATTTTTATAATATTTAATCCTCCTCATAAATATCTTCCTTATAAACAATCTTAAACGCTTTTTCTAATTTTTTAGCTTTTTCACGTCCTAATACCTCTATCTCCATAGCTTTTTTAATATCCCCAATCTTATTAATTACTACATCGTCAGGATAAGGAAAATATAATAATTCTAACAGTTTAAAATATATTTTATCTAACATCCCCTGTTTATTTGTTATAGTAAATACATGTTTTGCTTTTGTTTTTGGCATAACATACCCCCTCCTTATTTTAAAACAATTTAGGTTAAGTTTTTATCTTAGTAATATTATATCGTATTATTAATCTTTTGTAAATAAAAAAATTACCATAAAGGTAAAAAAACACAGATTAATATAATTCCCTCTTTATTTTCTTTTATAATGGTTACTTTCTCCGTTTTCGTTTTCGTTTTCTAAATCTTTTTACTCTGGTTTCTTTAGGTTTTTGATATAGTTTCCATACAGCAACATAATCATCCGCAAAAGCTTTGTCCGCTATAAATATAATTAAATCACTTAGATGTGGATCCTGTGCTCTTTCTTTAAAAGCCTGTATACCAAACCCTTTATCTGTAAAACCTACTTTAAGGTTTAAAAGCTCACCTTTTTTACCTTTTATTAGTATTTGATAACCTGCATCAGATGGACCTAAGGTAATTTTTCTCGCTATTTTAGCTATCCGCATAATACAACCTTCCTATGGTGATCTTAATTTATAATATCCTATTAAAAATAACATTATAGATATAGGGACAATAACACTAGATAATGTTGTAGATTTATATAATAAATAATTTCTATATGTTTTATCAACATAGTCTTGATTTATATATTTGTTATCTTTAAATCTAACCGAACCAGCGTTATATGCAGATAACGCGTGTTTTATATTCCCTTTATATGTTACAAGCTTTTGTTTAAAATATTTAGTACCAGCTTCAATGTTTATTTCTGGTTTAAGCAAATCGTTTGCAGATAAATCTGGTTTATTTAATACCTCTTGTGCAGTACGTAACAATACTTGCATCAAACCCCATGATGTATCTTCAATATGGGGTTCTCGTCTCATTGCATATATATTATAATTAGATTCAGTCCTTATAATAGCTTTAATAAGGTTTTCATCTACCCCATATTTATTTGCTTTACTTACTATTATAGTGTCAATATTTACCATTGATAATATGCTCAATGTCGTCAATAAAATTGAAGCCTTTTTTAATCCCAGAAATAAATTCATCATAAAGACTCAGTTGTTTTATACTTCTAACCACAGTTAATGGGTTATGCTTAATAGCAACAGTGTGTTTACAACTACTATATTTTTTATCTGTTACTTTTTTATTTGATATAATATTATCTGATACATAAACGCCATCACTATTTAGTTTTAACTCTATAACCTCTTTATCAATATCATTCATCACTTTACCTGAAAAATTTTAAGGTTTTACTATACGTGATTGTTCAAATGCTTGAAACTGTATTGTAGTTATCATATTCTGTAAAAACTTAATAACATCTTGTGGTGGTAAATTAGAAACCAAATTCTGTGTGCCTCTATTATCTACACTAAAAACTAACATACAATTATTTGGATCTATTGTACCGTTCTTTTTTATATTTTTTGCTATATTGCTTACATTCCCCATTTTCAAATTCCTCCTCTGATTGTTTGCCTTTTATCTTCGTAAAAAATAAATACCAGCAGCTACACCCGATCCTATAAGAACCCAATTCCAAGGTATTTGTGAAATAATACCAGGTGCTACTCTGGGTTGTGCTTGTTCCATTATCTGTAATTGAGCTAATACTTCTAACTGTCTACGTCTTTCAGCTTCTGCTTGTGTAGCTCTAGCAGCTTGTTCTTTCATTAGCCTAATATCATAATACTGTCCAACTACTCCCGGTACTTTATCTAATAACCCAGTAAATAAATCAGCAAAACCAGATAGTACTCCCGCTCTATAAGGTACCTTATATGCAGGTATTTCATCAAATGGTATACCTTGCGCTAAAAACATTGTTGTCACCTCCCTTAATGTTAATGCTTAATAATAATAATTGTACAGTTTATATGCTCCATAACTTCCAGCTAAAGCTAAAAGTAATTTTGTAGCCGAAATACCTAAAATTTCGCGTGGCATTAATCGCTCTTCTCTCAATACAATATCCATAGCAGCTGTCTCTGCCTGAGCTTGTTCTATCTTTGCCTTATATTGAGCTGACATAACGTCAGTAACTGTAGTAAGAACCGATTGTAAATTTCCCCATGTACCTCTACTAACATTCTCTGAATCAGGTACAGAGTTATTTACTTGACCCAAAGTATCAAATGAAGGCATTTCAACAACAGGGTATCCTCTAGTAATAGTAAACGTGCTTATCTGCGGATATTCTTTTTTCATTCGTCTTGCCCAATAATCATCACCTGGAATTATACCTAATTTTCTAAATGTTCTTAACTTTCCAGGTAATCTTAACACATAACCCTGTGGTTTTTGTAACGATGCTTTTTTCCTAAACTCTGGACCATACTTAATAAGCTGTAAAGTCTTTCTCCTTATCTGCTCTTCTATACTTTCTCCTATTTTTTTAATAGGAACATACCGACCTTGATAAACAAGGTCAACGCGCTCTGGTTTTTGTATTTTTTTACCAATAGCTAATGGCATAACTAACACCTCCTATCTTTTTGAAGTAAAAATTATTACACCTAAACCAATTAATGCTATATATAATAACGGGCTTTGTACATCTATAACACCTACCGGTCTAGTAGGTATATTGTAAGGAGCTCCCGGTCTCAGTGTATTACTTTGATCTGTAAGATTGTAACCAGTTGGACTCATCCAATCTGATTCAGGATAACCCGTTGCCATTGCCCGTCTAGCTTCAGCAACCTGTAGTTTTTGTACTTCCAATTTACTATATACTTCAAGAACTTTAGGTGCAACCTTAATAGCTGTGGTTAATATTTTTGGAGCAACTGTTTTAGCTGCTCCTATCAATGTAGAAGCTCCACCTGCTATAGTTAAAGCTGGTTTAACAGCTATCAAAGCCTTTCCTGTTGTTACAGCCATACCTGCAGTTTGTTGTGCACCAGTAATAACACCAGTACTTAAAGTTTTAGAACCAACAAGACTTTTAGCGCCTGTAAGAGATTTACCTGCAAGAGTATTAGATAAAGAAGGTAATACTGCCGAAGCTGCCATAATAGCCATAGTTCCTATTACTATTGCCATAACAACTAACCGCCATATATTTTTCTTTTTATTTTCAATTTCTACTGACTCTTGTCTTCTAACATATTCTATCCATATTTTTGGTGAACCTGATTTAACATCAGTAACATGAAATACAAAATCATTAAATACATAGTAATATATTTTAGAATCATCTAATACTTTAGTTGTTTGAGCTTTAGGAGGAGGTATAAGCGCATTTGCTTTAATTGTAGCACCTCCTTTTAATTTCTCAGCCGCAGCTCTCAACAACGCTCTACCTACAGGTAATTTAATAAATAAATTGGCCCATAATTCAGGGTTATTCCAATCTATGTTTTCATCGTCCGGTAAAGGTACATTACCCCTATACGTTATACCTATTTCCATAGAACCTATTGAATTAAAATCAACTCCACCTTTACCTTTAAACCTAAATACGAATAGCTTACTCTCAGTATTTGCTTGAAAATAATTATACTCATTTATAGGAAATATGTTTGTCTTATTAATTACTTCATTAAATATTGTATTATGTACTTTATCAATTTGAGCTGGATCTATGTTAGTAGGAACACGAAACCGCTCCTGTATTGTACTATCACCAGGAAATGCTCTTCGTAATGCTCGACCAAAAAACCCTTCTGACCAACCACCATAACGTTTACTTGGTAAATACAAAAAATCTTGTTGTCTAACAAAAAGTGTTCCTGATAATCCTAATTCTTCCTCTACAATGTTTTCTATAACTTGTTTATAAAAGCTTATTTTCTGGTTAATATTTACTTGATGAATATATTTTAAAGCCCCAATTCGCCACCCACTAATTTCAACTTTAATACCAGCCTTAAGAGCAGTAACAGTATACAAACCTATCAATGTCATAAAAGCATCTTTAGTAGCAGGATATTTGCTAAGTATTTCCCTAATGGTTAAACGAACCCCTGGAACAGTAAGCATAGTTGTCTTTATACCTTCATCACCCATTTCTCCCAAACCGCTTATAACAGGTAAAGGTAAATTACTGTGCTTATTTGATAGACTTGCTATATTAGCATACATTATTAATCACCTAACCTTCCAACATTAGGTCTTATAACTACAAAATAACTAAAACCAATTACGCTGAGTATCAACGTCCAACTAAGTAACGATATACCCAAAAAAGCTTTATCTTCTAATGTTTGTATAAACCCTCCTTTAATTTCTTCAAGTCTTTCTTTACTAACTGCAACAGATATAGGAGGTAACTGCACTGAACCTGTTCTAGTCAATGTAGTTAACATAGCCGATAAATCATTATCAATAGTACCTGTAACAGACAGACTATTAGATACCTGAAATTGTACAACAGCTGCCTCAGTTATCGATCCAAATACACCGTCAATATTACCTACATTAGCTCCAGCAGCTTTTAAAAGCTTCTGATGTAACGTAACATTCGGACCTCTATCTCCTCGTTTCAACAACATAGCGTCACCTCCAATAAACTATTTATTTTATTTTCTTTGTAGGTGCTGTTATATTACTGTATAACCCACCCGCTGATAATCCTGTCAAAATACCAACAATAAACCCTGTCTTTGTAAAACCTATAACAAAAAACCCGCAAACTATACCTATTAATGTGGTTATACCTGGAACTGCTTTAGCTTTAATATTATCAGGTAACCATACCTTTATTAATGAAACTAAAGCTACAATAATTGGAATCAATAAAATCCCCCATGACATTGCTAACTCTTGAATAGCATTAATCTCCATAATATTACCCTCCTTTTTTTAATTTAACTTGAGTCTATGTGCTCATACCAAAGAGTGGTCATCCAAACGCGCTGGTTAGCTCCTTCTGATGTTATTTCTAAAAGTGTTATTACATCTCTTTGAAATAAATTCTCTATTATGTTACGTTCTTGTACAGGTTGATTTTTTCCAGCACTAAACTGTTGTTCCCATCTTATATCAAGTCCAGTACCTCCAGTATAAATTATTGGTGATGACCCAGTAAAACCTGTTTTACATAATTGATTTGACCCACCGTCTGCACCCTCATGATCCCTATTTCTAGGAATAAAATCTGTACCACCACTAGTAATAATAATATTTCTTCTAATCCTAAAAATACCATCTTGTAAAACATCAAATCCATAAATTAAATGAAACCTTTCATTAGTATTAGACGGCTTTATAGCTATTTGAATAACTTCATTATTACCTATATCACCAAATACCCATGCGGTAAACGTGTTTTGTTCATGTATATTATGATGAGGAAAATCTATATCTATTCGTCCTGCAGAAATATTATCAATACTTGCTTTAAGCCCAGTAACTGGGTCTACTTCTACAGTTTTTCTAAGTTTAGCCATAACTTATTTACCTTATATTTTCTTGAATATCAAACCAATACCACCCTTTTAATCTACCTGATATAGCAAAAGTTGTTGTAGTAGAATTATTAGTAACAACTAATTCCACCAAACTGTTAATAGGTATTTGTACAAACACTTCGGTTGGTTCTAAAAATGTGCTAATTTCTTGTGTTATACTACCGTATATAAGATCAGGTCCTCTATTAACTTTTATTTGCCAAGTAAGGTTAGCAAATCCTTCATCTGCGTTTGGGTCAACACCTTGCCCAAACCATTTAATTATACCAGGAGAAGTACTAGGCACTATAAACGAAATTAATGTAATAGTAACACTTGTACCTATTGTAGTACTTGCTATTTTATCAAACCATCTTGCATCAAACGGTGGATAGTTCCATGGAGGTAACTTATCGTATTTCAAACCCAATTCCCCCTATTCGCTATAAGATAACCATCTCTCTGATAAAAATACTCATGTAAAATCTTTTTATCCCGATTTTCTAAAACTCCCTCCATACGTTTACACTTACTACAGTCGTTACAATTCCCAAGATTATTAGGTACATTAGATATGGTAACATTATCCTTACTCTTTAAACTAAGTAAAGTTATAGTACCTAATACTCCAATCAGTATTAATAATAAAACAAATGTGTTATCTTTATCCACTAAACTTACTTTCCCTTGCAATTATATCTTTAATACGTTGTCTTGACTCTTTATAACTAGAAATTCTAGTTTCTACAGCTTCATCCGATATATCTTCACCAGATTCCACTGCTTCTTTTATCATAATCCCTAATGATGCAACTAAATCAAGGATTATAACTACATTTTTCATATCACTCATTAGCTACCCCCTTTAACAAAAATTGTCTTTCAAGTTCTAAAGCTATTATATATAATTCTGAAACTAATTCTTTTGCCAATTCCGGATTTCCACTCTGAATAATTGGCCAAGATTTATCTATTAATGGGTTAACTATATCATTGGTTTTATCCAACACTTTTATATCATCAAGACTTACAAGACCCAAATTATAATATGCCTCAGCCCTATTATTCACGGTATCCATTATGCCAACACCAACATAAAATTTCTGTTTTGTTGACATAGTACCACATCCTACTAAAAATAGTACCATCATAACAACTACTAATATACTCCTTCTAGCTTTAACCATAATTTTATTCTCACCTCCTTTTATTCTTTTATTTTTATTTCACTATCTATTGAATGCCCGTACTTTACACAGTTTAGTTCAACAGTAGATAATCTTTTATTTACATAAGTAAATTTCTTACTCAATCTTTCAATACCCTCTGTAATATTCTTTGATAAACTTTTAGTAGAAGAATCTATAGTTTCTATCTTTAAATCATGTACAGCCTGCATAATATCAACTTTGCTTTTTAACTTATAATACTGTACAATTAACCCAACAACAAATATAATAATAGTTATTACATTACCTATACTGAATGTAGTATCAAGTTCCATAATTATACCTACCTTTATATTTTATACTATTTTATTCTACGTGTAGTAATTTACTAATAATTTCTGTTCTCAATACATTATTAATAGAACTCCCCACATCAATCGCAGATATAAGATTATCAAACTCAACATTTTTATATGTAATAATTTTATGTTTTGCTTTAATATATTCACCAGATTTAACTCCTTCATATATTCTTAATACAGTAATATTTGCCTTACGTTCGCTAAAATCTAGAGTTACTCTAACAATAACATCTTTAAAATTTTGAGCATTAACAATAGATGAAAATAAACCAATACCCAAACATAACACAAATACTAAAATCAATCTTTTAAATAAACTCATAACAACACCTCCTTTATGTTTAATCTACATCTTTAACTGTAGCAACAATTATGTCAGCAGCACCGGTTCCAGCAGTAGTAAGACAAATATCCTCAGTTATTACAAAATCAAGCACAAATACCATTGGACTAGTAGTATCTAATGTACCTATAACTGTACCACCACAAGGCGCAGATTCATCTGACTCCTTATACATAACAACAGTAGAACCTGTTCCACCTTGCCCAACAATAACTTTATGTAATATTATAACACCAGAAGCACCTGAATCTATTAATGTATCAGTGTTAGTTGTTATATTTGTAAAAAGCCCAGTAGTATTAGTTATTGTTCTCAAACCTGAACTTAATATCTGCACAGCTCTATATGTATTAATACTAGAACCACTATTATCATAACCATAAATAGCACTAGGTAGTACACCTATATCCATAACAGTATTTACACTTGTAGTTTGTGCTGCTCTAACTCTATCCCAAGTAGTACCGTTAAATAAACTAAGTAAAGAATTAGTATGTAATGCATCTGTAGGATTTGTTAAAGTATCTGTTGGTGTTTCTGTACCTATTACACTCAAATTACCATTAGTATCCCCTCTTACTCTATCAAAATTTGTGCCATCATAAAGATAAAGCGCGCTAGCAAGAACCCCTGTAGTTAGATTATCTCCTGCTGCACCATCTTTTACATTATTCCAACGTACTGAAGACTGCGCTACAGCCAAACCCGCAATTTGCTGTATAGCTGGATATACGAGCAATGATGCGCCACCTAAAATAGTAAGTGATATCAAAAATAACATTACATATTTGAATACCATCTTTTTCATATAAACATCCTCCTTAATTTTCTATTATTACACTGCCTTTTATTATTTTTGGTAAATGTGATATATTCTTACCTATAAATAAATGCATAACTAATAGAAGCACTACTACCAAAAATGCAATAGTATAAGTAATATATATATCATCTCTTCTCATATCAGTCACTTGCACAAATATCTACTTCATACACTCTAAAAGGATTAACTGCTCCTGACTCTGTCGTTGCAGCATATATTTTTTGAGCTGGTACATCTATAGTAAAAGATTGAATTGAAGTTGTACCACCAACAAATATAGGTAAATCTAAATCTTGTTCCCGTACAAATGTACCTGTATTATATCTATATACTGTATGACCACTACTCACTCCATTTAATGAATATAATTTATCATTAGTATTATCCATTCTAACGCTATCACCACCACCAACATTTATAATACCCTCCGTACTATCTAATGTACGTGTCGGCCTATCTATTACTTTCCAAGAACCGACAATAAAACTGTACACTTTATCTAATGTACTATTATACGCCAAAATATTACCATTAGTACCTGCTACTGAAGCCACCCTTGATGGAGTTTTATTAAATAATACAACTGGAAGCGTATTACTAGAACCCCATATCCTATTACCTGCTCCAACACCTGTATCTATTAAATAATCCATAGGCACATTAGTGTTCCCAGAACTTGCAACCGCTCCACCGTTTTTAATAAGTCTCGAAGTTGTACCCGATCTAAAAGTACCTGTATAAAAATCTGTACCATCTACTAATACTGATCGCATGATATCACTGGTTATAGGTGAAAAAACTACATTTGACATTTGTGTAAATGTATTTAAATTTATACGCGTTAATTGACTAAGCTGTCCTCCTGCAGTAGTACTTATTATATACATAATATTGTTAATTGAATCTATAGCTAAGTCTTGTCTGTCATTACATTGAGTAGTCACCCCTAATGTATTGACTCTTAGAAATGTATCTGTATTTATTTTGTGTACTGTAGAATTACCACCCCCAGAATCTGCAGTACAAACATATAAAAAATCACCACTACTATCTAAACTCAAATTACGAGCTTGTTTTCCATCACCTGGGTCTAGATCTAATGTTCTTGTATGTGTCATAACAAAATCAGTACATTCACTAGGTGGAAGTGTAGTAGTAGTAACAATCGGTATTCCCCCTTCTACATTCATTAAAAACTTAGTTCTTGTTCGAGCAAATACCAAAACTGGTATTACTAATAATATCAATAAACACGCTATTTTTTTCATTCCATCACCCACATAATCAAAGGCCAAAATAAAAATATCAAAGTCATTACTACAAAAGGCATAATACCAATAAATTTTAATACCCAAATCTCATCATTAGTTAAACTGTCTAATGATTTTATTTTTCTAAATACATCTATCACCTATTACGCCAATTCAAATATCCTTAAACTTAGTGTAGATTCAGCAACACCCCAAAGTTCAACATTACTCCTAAGAAAGAAGTCTCTTGACTGTCCTTCAAGTAATGGAAAACCTGAAACTACGGTTACATTAGAACCTCCAATGTAAACTGTTTTGTTCAGACCTGAAGCTGTTCCTAATACTCCGTCTTTCAAAACTGCCCCAACAGAAAACGTAAATGTTGGAGTATTAGTACCTGTAATCTCCCATCTAATAGCAAAGTTTGTTGCTATACCAAAACTTCCTAAGTCTGCGTAACTAGTACCTGTACTGGTTATAGTCGGAAAAGCTAACTGAGTATCTACCCAATTACCGGATTCAGGGTCAAGAGCTTGTACATAAACATCCAAATTAGGGTTTGTACCACTAACAGCACTAACATCTAAAAATACATGCATGTTATTAAAATTTGCAACTCCTAAAGAAGATGATTGAGTATTTCCATTAGTTGTTGTTACTGTTGATGTACGTATTGTTTGTGATGTTGTTAATCCAATAGTTGTTGCTGGATTAAGTATAATTGTACCTTGTAAAAACTGTGACTGAACTATCAATGTTGGCGTTGTAGTAATAGCTACTGTACGAGCTATTAAGCCTCTATCAATAACAAATGTAGATATAAGAGTTTCAAAATCCTCCAATATCTGACTCATAAAATATTTTTCAAACTGAGTCTTATTATCAATAGATACTCCTGGAGGAAGTCTCTTTTCTATTATATTGAATCTAGGCTCCCTTGGCCATAAATCCATTGGCAAATCCCCATACTTATCTTTCACTTTTTGTGGAATGCCAGATAAATCCAACACTCCATTATCTCTTTTCTTAATCTGTTTCATAAACTCACCACCTTAATATGGGTATCGTTGTGTAATGTTAGCAGGATCGATCCCTAAAGGAGCTGGTTGTGTTTGACCTTCAATCAATGTGGCCAAATCTTTTCCTCTCCTTCTAAGCTCACCTACCAAAACCTCAGTTTTTAAATACTGCGGATTCCGCTGTAAAAATATATAAGCTACAACAGCTCCAACCAATATACCTTTAAACGTCATAATAAACACACCTCCTACTCGTAAAGTTTAGTACCAACAAAATTCATCTCAATCGTGTTCGCAGAACCTGATAAATCCTGAACGGTAACAGATATAACAGCACCTCTTTGCACAAAACGATTTGAAGGTAATATGTTTGGAAACCTACCACTTCCAACCAGATTATCAAAATGAACTGCTCTATCCATCCACTGTCTATCTCTTGCTCCATCTTTGATTGTTACTAACGCTGCACCAGTTCTAGTACCAACAATCTTATTAACAACAAAATGAGAATCAATATCCAATGGAATGGATACTGATGTTGTAGCGTTAGCATCAACTGAAATAGTACCTACATTATTTAATGGATATACATAAGGAATTGCAGCTCTAATATTTCTTTTCCAAGGAGCTTCTCCTGGTCTTATCTTACTACCATGAAACGTTATTCTAATAGTATTGTCATTACCTGAAAAATCAGCTGCCTGAACAGTAAACGTAGTTGCAGCAGATATCAAATAAGGTCTTGGCCAAATAAACGGAATAAAATCACTAACCCCTGTAAGAGGTAAAAGTGATGTTGGATGTCCTCCAATAGTTCTAACATCTATAGAACCTTTCTGCAAAAATCTTCCCATACTATCATCCTGATACTTTATTCTAAACCTATCATCAGAATCAACGTAACTTGTTTTAACAAACTCAAAATCTGAGTCAGGGTCTATACGAATAGCAAAATCTTCAAATGCCCCTACTGTTCCTGGTGCAGATGAACCAGACAACGGTAAAAACTCCGCTGTATATGTATAATATTCCTTCCAGATTTTAACCACCCCCCTTTATACTATCTATATCTACTGTTCTCACTGTTTTATTCGTTTTCATGTTGTCCTCCTTTACTGCCAAAAAAAGTTTATCCAAATTTTCTACTATACATTTCTATTACTTTAGATTCCCCTCCTTTTTTAGAATTAGATTCAATAATATTTTTAGCTAAATCCCATTTTTCTTTAGCTCTTTTATCTTTACCAGAATTGCTTAGTTTAATATTCATAAGTTTAATAGCCATACCAACTCTAGATTTTTTTACTATTAAATAAGGAAAAATAGCCTCTAATAAAAGTCTAGCAGGATTTCCCATAGCCACATAATAATATATATCATTTCTAGCAGTAGTTTTCTGTTTTTTCTTACAAAGATATCCACCAAAATATGTTTTAAAAAGTAATAAAGGTTCTTCCACAATCTGTTGAATTCTAGCATGAACTATAAGTTTGTTAGTATTATCTGAACACCCACTTCCTTTTCTACCCAAACTAACACTAATACAACCGTCAGCATCAAAAAATCCTGCCATATAAGCATAATCTTCTTTCATTTTTTTATTCATATTTTCTCTCCTCTTTGTTATCTAACAAAAATATTCTTCTCTTTCTCCACTGCCAGAAGAAGAAGAAAAGAAGAATATAATTTAATACACCGTTTCCTACTATGTAGGACGGCGCATGAACCCTTGGAGAATCAAATATACATCTACAGTATTAGAGAGATCTACCGTTCCATCAAAATTAATTGATACAGTAAAATTCTCATACGGATTAAGAGTAATAGGAACAGGCAACTTATACATAGGTACTCCATATCCGCCACCACCTGCGTGAGCAATCTGCGCAGTAGATGTTAACGCAACAACAGGGTTAGTCTCAGGAACAGCAACCATTGGAAGAAACAAAAGATCCTTATCAACGATCCTGAACTGCAGATAGCTGTTGTTTCTAATTAACTCCCTATCTTCTGCATTGGCTGTTCCGTCTGTGTCTGAATGAACTATGGCCCAGGAAATACCTATAAATTTGAACATTTTAGTAGGAACAACGTTCGCATTTTCCATATTGGTATCTCGAAAGGTCTTTGTCTTTGAACCACCGGTCTGATCAGTTATCAATGTTGCACTCTGTCCTCTTGGAACCGAGAAAAAAGACAACTGGGACTGTCCAGCAGCTGCATAGTTCACACGATCATAGAGAGGCTGCCATAAATCTTCTGGCAACTCTGCTCTCTGTGTTCTGTAACCTTGGGATTTTAATGGGTCTACACCCAAACCCGGATTGAACTGCTTCATTACACATCCTCCTTAAATTATAAGTTGGTCACGTGGACACACACGTTTATTAAAACTGACTCGGTTAGTATGCTACCTCACCACCGTATGGATAGCCTTCACCTATACCATCCATACCGTATTCCACCGGAGCACCATACTCATTACCAAGTTCTACTTCTTCTGGATAAGCAGCTACCCCACTCTCATCAGGGAATGCAGCAAGTCCAGGGAGTATATTACCAAGCACATAGGTTTTTAACAACTCAGCTACAATAACAGACGCTGACGAAACCACCCAAATAAGGGCATGGCTTCTACCAATTGTCTTTCTTATAACCAAACTACCACCTATACCAACGGCAATCTTAACACCGTAAGTAGCCCATCTGCCCTGTACTCCAAGCATGTTTGGAACAGCAGAAGTAGCTATTATTGAAATTCCACCGGTAATAGCTAAAGGAAGTACTGTACCAAGATCAACACCAAGTATTCTTGGCAAAGATATAGCTGGATTACGTCTCCTGGCTACACTACGCCTTCTTGCTGGTCTCCTAGCAACAGCAGATTTCCTCCTTCTCTTTGTTGCAACTCGCCTCCGTACAGGTCTCCTGGCAACAGCTTTCTTAGTCCTACGTCTCCTTCTCCTTACGGGAGTAGCAGATTTAAGGGCTACAGCTTTACGCTTACGTCTACGTCTTACCGGTCTTGCAGATACTGATAGTCTCCTACCACCTCTGCGCTTTTTAGCTCTCCAGCCTTTTTTAGCTGCTCTACTATGTCCTGCACTATCGTTCCACCACGGATTTCCACCCACAATTATCACCTCGCTTCCTATCGGATTTTTCACCAGCCTCGGAGATCGTTTTTTCAAACGCCTACGAATCGATGAAATTCTTTTTGTACCCCTTTTAGAAATTCTATAAGGGTTTATTAAAAAAGGTTCATTAACAGTTTTTTTCATTTCATATTTCACACCTCCTTTATTTAAAATCATCTTTATGTATTAAACCAAATTCCTTTGTTTTTAATCTCTCAGCCCAATAAAACCTATTATCTATAACTTCACCCACTTCAGCAGATATTTCCAATCTTTCCTCTGCAGTTACTTTATCAAGAACATTTATTTTTTCACCTTCTTTCCATTGTACATCACTATAAGTATCAAAAAAACCATAAGTAACGGTTCTTATTTTTTTTCTCTTTGGCATAATAACATTTCCTTTAACTTTTTATTTTTCTACCTATTTCAACAATAACCATATTAAATAATTCTTTTGCATCTTTAGAACTCCACTCTTCCCATGGTACATCAAATATTTCCATAACTATTGCATAATCTTCATTACCTAACTTATCAAGGGCTTCCTCCAACACATTTAAACTTGCTTCCCTTATTTCTATTTTAGTTGGCATAACACCCTCCTTTACGGTAGTTCATCCTCTTCATATTTAATAGTTTTCCACAATCTCTTTTTTCCTTTTATCAATAAACTACCATCTTTAAGACCAAATACCTTAGCTCCCGTAGAACCTTTAAAATCATGTCTAAATTTGTCCAATGGAAAATTACTATTAATACTTTTTGATGCTTCAATAGCTTCAATAGTATCATATATTTCCACTGCACCAACAGGTGGATTCCTTCTACGAATACCTGCATATTTGTTTTTCTTAAGTAACCTTTTAAGTAATTTTTCTCTAACTTCTCCCTGTGACATTATTCTTATACTTGGATCTACAGGAAGTTCCTCTAATATCTCTGGATCTATTTCTACTTCATGCAATTCTCTCTCTAACCTACGTCTTCTAGCTATACGTGATTCAATATATGTATCAACCGGAATTGGATTGTGCTTATGTCCTCTAGCACTACTTTCACTTTTAAAAGGGCCATAAATAAGTTTAAACTTACCACCATATCTTGACCGTGTAGGTCTAATGCTAGATTTAAAATATCGTGATACGCCTTGTTTTGTAATTCCATGATACCACATATCAAACTCTCCCCGTATACGCGTGTTCTCTAATAACTTTTGCTGTTTCTGGATATACTTGTTTTGTTAATCCACTTGAGATTTTAATAGCTTTATGTGTATGAAACCTCACATCTGATATAGGTATTTTAAATTTTTCATATAATTTAATAATTATTTCATTAACCGTATCATGACCTTCTAAAAATAATCTAACAGCCTCTGCTTCTATATTTCCATATTTAACTATACCAGGATTCTTTTTTAAACGTTCTTTAGCTGCCGCTTTACACACTGCCCATGGAGATTTGACGCGAGATTTTTTCTTTTTCAATCTCTTTACACATCGCTTTACCTTCTTATGAATCGCTTTAGTCTCCCACTTTGCTAAAGGATTTGGTAACGTTTTCCCTTCTTTTTTATAACCTTTGCGTAATGATCTTTTTACCCAATTTAATAAATATTTTGACTCATCATAGTAATTAATCTCATCTTGTTTAAGATTAATGGTATCAGTTTGTTTACCTCTTGTACCTACACCAAGTGGTTCTGAATAAATAACAGACAATGTTCGAGATGTAAGAATTACCCTATCAAAACTATAAACAGATTCCCATACTGAATCAGGTTCAATACCCCATATATCATCCTTTTTTGCTTGTTGTATTAGTTTATTTGTTTTATCAACAAGCTTACGAAGCTTTTTTTCATGGTTAGTTTTTGGTACATCTCTCATAACTACTCCATAGGAATTTTACGTAACGTAACTTCAATCTCTTTAACACAGTTTATATAATGTTTACGTGCCCATTCCTTGGCTTGCTCTGAACGTGATATCCATTCAGGGTCAAAATAGTATCTCATTGATGCTACATCAAAATTACAGTTAACGTCATAATGCCCAAGCTTACTATTCCTTAACCATTCTTGATTAAAGTATACAAATGTCATCTCAGATATCGAACGCACATGTGTAAAATCTTGTACTGCACCAACAGCAGAATAATATGGAGCAAGTATAAGCATTACTGCCTGATTGTTAAGTATTCTATAACATTCCTCCATAAATTTCTTTATATCTGCTACGTGTTCAATAAAATGCCCGCAGTATATCTCAAAAACACTGTTATCTTTAAACGGATATGGATACACATTCAAATCATGTACAACTTCCACCGCATCAGTCTTTGCAATATCAACTCCAACAAAATTAGGTCTTTTATGTTGCCCACATGCAAGATCTATACGAAGTAAACCTTCTCCCTTAAACTTACTAAAATCTTTTGTTTCTGTAACATGCTTCTTACCTGCCTTACTCTTCTTTTCTTGACTCCAACCTTTTTTTGGTGACATAGCACCCTCCTTTCACTTGTTAATTATATAAATCTATACACCATTGCCCTAAGCAATTCAACTTCCTTCTACTACAATACTTAACAGTTTTTTTGTTTGTATAAATTTCATAGTATAAATCTCAAAACTTTCTCCTGGAACATCTTCAACTTCTCGCAATAGTTTTTCTACTTCAGAAACACTATAGTCATCATAAATACCCCAAAAATCTCCGTATCCATCAACAACAACCAAAACATTAGCATCTAATACAATCTTCATTAATCACCTACCTCCTACAAAATTTTTTATAAAAAATAATCAATAAACCTCCCCAGTTTTTTATGTATTATTCTCTATTACCCTCTTAAAAATTTTATTGCTTTTGCATAAAAACTTTCAAAATCCTTGTTATCCCAATATTCTGGTTCATCTTCATATAATTGATCATATGCAAAATTAGTTATATCCATAGCAGCTTCTATTTCTTTTCTAGTAAAAGTAATTTTTCCAGCCATTAGTACACCTCCCCAGTCTTGTGAAATAAATGCCCGACTCTTATATCTGTATGAACACCGATATTTAGTTTTGCTTTACGAACTTTATCGCAAAAGAAAACATCTTCAGTATAATAAGTAAGTTTACCGTCGATCTTTCCTGGTCCAGTTTCAAACCAAGGTTTTTCAATCTTTTCAAAAACTTCCGTCTTTATTATTGTAAAATCCATTCCACATATATCTACCCATACAATCTCACCTGGTGTATAATGTTTAAACGGTTCTAAATATCCAGGTACATCTCTTCTCCAAATAATTGGAATAGGTAAATCTTGTTTAATAAAATATAATCCTGATAACACATCCCACTTTTCAGTCAACATTTCTTGCCATAACTTAATAACCCCATCCCATGGAGGTATCATATCATCACCTATGAATATCACATAATGTGGTCTTGGTTTCATAGATAACGCATATTCTGCTACATGATTTCTCGCTACTGCCACTTCCGTCTTTGTTACTACCATTGAATTTGCTTTTGCGTTAACTGGCATTTGTAATCTCGCAAATGCAATTACAAACTCAATTGGTACCATACCTAATGTTGGTATTGCTATTAAAAAATGTGCTCGTCTATGACTACCTGTTATTATCTTTGGCCCCTCTTTTTCCATTCTCATTGGGCACTCCTTTCATTTATGCTTTTAAACTTTTACCCCATTCAATAAGCTCATTTCCTATATATTCATAAAAATCCACCCACTCTTTTCCTGTTAAATCTTTTGAGTCTACATAACTGTCTAAAAGCTCATTCATTTTATCTAAAATAAAATCAACCCTTCTCGTTATTTCAGTAGGTTTTCTTTTTCTTTTAACCATTACCATATCTCCCTATTTTATAAATTTATTTTCTTCGCCTTTTCATTTTTTTTAAAACAATTCTAGATATAAATCCATAACTTCATAGTAAAACATACACTTTCCCATATTATACTTAATAACCCATTGCAGAATATACACCTATTTTATTAGGTACATCCGCATCCTCTGTGCTTGATGTATCTCCAACAAGCCTCTCAATTTCTCCATCTATCTCTTCTCCACTTTTTATTGCCTTAGCTACTTCTTTTTCTATAAGTTTTCTCGCTAATTTAACAGACCTATGAACTACACTATAAGGACTATCATCAACTAAAAATCCATAAGATTTTAATTTACTAGCCATAATTAATTCACCTTTTTCCTTTACCTTTAAACTGTTACTATCATTTTTTTAGGTATTATAATATCTCCTTATTTTATAAACTGGACACTAAAAAACACAAAATATAGGTCACTTACTGATATAAATTATCTGATAAGACTATGCGCAACAATTGAAATTATGCGCAGTACTGGACCTGTACCTTCACCTGAGTTCTGAATAGTGACATTTGTAGCATCAAAAAGCACATTATACATAGATGCTGATACGTTTGAACTCTGTGTTGCTGCACCCTGAACTATAACAAAATCCGGAGCAGCTGGTAATCCATGAGCAAAACTAGTAGTACCCTCTGCAGCGAGGGCTGCAATAGTTCTAACATCAATAAGTGTATCTAACAACGCCATAATATAGTACCTCCTTTATATTTATAGTATATTTTTAAACGTCTGTATCACCTTTACCGTTATCGTCAAGATCAGCATCTTCCAATTTTTCATCGTCTGGATCCACTTTTGTTTTACCTCCACCTATCTGAGCACTGATGTCAGGAACCGTATTAAGCAATGCAATAACTTCATTTGGAGTATAAGTCTCTATACACGGATCAATGTTATCTTGCATCAATAGTTCCTCTTGAAATATACCTACTACGTTTGCTCTCGAATAAGAATGTATACCTTTCTGTAGATATACTCTCCTGGTCTTACTTTTCTTACCCATATACTATACCACCTCCTTCTCTGTTTGATGAGACACGTTAGGTTGGCGTTCAGTCTCATCTTTTTTTGGTTTATCAAATATTAATTTAACTTTTATATCATTGTTTTGGAGCATCTTAACAACCTCATCCAATGTCCAAAGACCTTTAAATCCATTTAATGTTATCAATTAATGTACCGTTAATTTATCTTCCAAAAGTTCTTCAAATTCAACAGCTAATTCTCTATCTCCCATACTCATAAGATCTATCCTATATTGTTTTGATAGTATTTCTGCAGCTTCTTTTGGATTATTTAAATAAAACCATTTTTCCTCTTTTACTAATTTGTTTATTACTTTATTTCTTTCTACTTGTGTAAAAAACTTTTTATCTAACCGAGCCATTTTACTTTCTCCTACCACTTACAGCATAATATATTCCAATTGCTCCGGCCATTATCGGTATATACTTTGCTGCCCAATCCCATGTACCTGATTTTGTAGGTTCAATAATATTTTTTTCTTCAGCAAAACCTTTAACCGCTTTAATATGATTTTCCATATCCCAATAAAATCTACCCACTCCAAGTATATCACTGTATGTATACGCACCAGCTTTTACTTTATCAATATCAGCTAATGCCTTTTGTAGTTGAGTTTCAAGTAACACTTGTTTATTGTACAAAGACTCTGCTTTTGCTTTATCAGGGATTTGAATCACTACTTTCCTGGTATTAATTATTAACTGCTTCATGCTTAGAAATATAGCCACTCGTGATTGTATTTTAGCTTCAATATCTGCTATCGGTGATAATGTTCCCTGTGATAACATTTCTTTACCTCCTTATTGTTGTTCTAGGGTGTACTTGAAAATGTAGATGATCTCCTCCATGTCCTTTAACTGTATGATGTATACAAACTTTAAATTTTGGTCTCTCGGGATCATAAATAAATGTCATATTAATAAAATCTACAATATCTATTTTATTAGCTATAAGTATATTGTCGTTATCAGCATCTACTCCTCTCCAATAACCATGAACACCCTTATCTCCATCTCTAAACACAGAGGTTATATAAAGAGGTCTATCAAATTTATGGTTTGTATATGCTGCTGCAGCAAAAACAATAACACGAAGTAGTTTACTAAGTCTTATATCATCAAACTGCTCTTTAAATTTGTTACTTAAAAAATTCAACATTTTTAATCCTCTTTTTTTGTTTTACTCATACTATAAAAAGCATCTTGTAATTTCCCTGCTTTCATTATTAAATTATTAAACTCATAAAACG
>SDBT01006094.1_pt1 | contig 20112 bp, 18 predicted proteins | sample 2277101 | NCBI WGS metagenome assembly SDBT01 (sample SAMN10404973, study PRJNA504765) | marine sediment metagenome | isolation source: marine sediment core GS10_PC15, 103 cmbsf | place: Arctic Ocean: Southern Knipovich Ridge | collected 2010 | reverse complement strand
CCGATTTCTGTGTTTGTTGAATCATCATAAATCGTGATCTGTGTTCCGGCATCGATATCCAGGGGTGTATTATTTACCAGCTCTATCTGGAATGTACCGGTTTCTATATGAGCATAATTAATATCAGAATAGAGCAAATAGATGAGATCAATCTCAACAATCATTCCAGGGGGTATATTCACTGTGCCCGGAGCCACCGGCCCACCCATAATATCTGTCAGATCAAACGTACTTGATTTCTCTGGTCCTTGTGTCCCCAGGGTTAGATCATCAATGGTATCACCAGCAGAGTCATCTTCTGGTTTTATGGCCAGATCAGAGCTCGTTACCGTCTTTTCATCTGATGTATCAGAGATTGAGATAGCGATCCGTACTTCCCCCGTGCCTGTCGTATCGGTAATAAAATTCGGATCGTCCAGTGCTTCGGTCATCGTGAAGCCGGCATCGAAAGGAATTCCCCATTCGGCGAACCAGGTAGGAAGAACCGGTTCTTCTAATGTACAGGATATCAGGATCACCAGAAACAAAGAAGGAAGGACCCATTTTATTAGTTTTGATTTCATATATTCTACCGTTTTAATTTATTTTTCTTTTAGTTATATACCCTATTTCGACAAATATACGATTCACATTAATAATATTACTATTAACAGGTGAAAATGTTGCGCACAATCACATGATTTACATGATAGAGATCACATTATAGGTATTTTTCATCCAAGACAGAGGTTTTTTTATACTATAAAAAACAAAATTGGTTCAATAACTTGGTGTAGGGGTTTTAAGGGTATAAGGGTATAAGGGTATAAGGGTATAAGGGTATAAGGGTATAAATAATTTATTGCTCGTTTTTCGTCACTTGCAACTCGATTATCGATATGATTTTTTTAATCTCGACAGATATCTATTGTTCAGTAATAAAATTGAATGAATCCCATCAATTCGTGATGACTTTAATTATCGAGTAACGAGAACCGAGAAACGAGTATCGAGAATCCAGCATCCAGTATCCAGTATCAAGCATCCAGTATCCAGTATCTTCGCGTCTCTGCAGTTATATTATCCAGCCCGATTTTCACTCCCAAACTGATATCCGGCATCAATTGCCTTGACATTGATGTCTAAAAATCGCTTATGTTTTATTGCTGTTTTTAAGGACTCATATAGAGTTTCCTTACCCATCAATCCTGTATAACCCATATAGGCACCAAATACAACCATATTGGCAATACGGGTATTACCAAGCTGATCTGCCATTTTTGTTGCCGGAATGGCTAATATCTCTATATCCTTTCGTGTCGGTTCGATATCTATGAATGACGTATCATAAATAATCAAACCACCTTTTTTTACATCTTGTTCAAATTTTTCTAATGAAGGACGATTCATGGCAATCAGAACATTCGGATCACTGACCATGGGCGATCCAACTTCGATATCCCTGATATTAACATGACAATTGGCCGTACCACCTCTCATTTCCGGACCATAGGATGGTAACCAGGATACATGGTAGTTCTCCAACATACCGGCCTGAGCCATCGCTCCACCCAATAACAAAATCCCCTGACCACCAAACCCGGCAACCTTTATCTCCGGGTTTTTGTATTTTTCAGGTGGATTTTTTCTCTCATATTTAAAATCTAATTCCGTATCGATATCCAACAGATTTAGAATCTCCCCGGCTGTGGGATTAAGAATCTCTGGTGTATACGGTTCTGCCTCTTTTGTCAGATCCCGGTACACACCGAGCGGGAAATTTTCTTGCATTGTTTCTTCAATCCAGCGCATCGAATCGACAGGATCCATTTTCCAACCGGAAGGACATGAAGAAAGTATTTCCACAAGGGTGAAGCCTAATTTATCCACCTGACATTTGATCGCCTTTCGTATTGCCAGTCTTGCTTTTGCCCTTCGTTTATTATCATGTAAAGAGACCCTTTCAATATAAACCGGTGCGTGTAACTGACTGATCAATTCAGCCACTTTTATCGGATACCCCTCATTAGACGGTCTTCTGCCCATGGGAGAAGTTGTCGTTTTTTGACCAATCAGCGTGGTCGGAGCCATCTGCCCCCCGGTCATACCGTAAATAGCATTATTTACAAAAAAGACGGTAATATTTTCACCCCTGTTTGCGGCATGAAGAATTTCTGCTGTGCCAATCGCTGCCAAATCACCATCCCCCTGATAACTTATTATGATACTGTCCGGATGAGCTCTTTTAATACCGGTGGATACGGCAGGTGCCCGGCCATGTGCAGCCTGAATATTCCCGGTGTCAAAATAATAATAAGCAAAAACACTACATCCGACCGGACTAATAAAAATGGTTTTATCGGCGACACCAAAATCTTCCAATGCTTCGGCAATCATTTTATGGACATTACCATGACCACATCCGGGACAATAATGTGTCATTTTTTTATCAACACTCGGATTTCTGAAATAGGTATCATAAAAGGCCTGAGATTTTCGTAATACTTTTGTAGCCATATATTCTTCCTTCTGTATTAAAGGTAGTGTCATCCCGATAAATCGGGACAATTAATATATCAACAAACACACTATGGTTGTTCTACAATACAATTCTTTTCTAACGCAGAGACACCGAGCTCGCTGAGTACCGCAGAGTTATAAATACTTTTCTTTGCGTTCTCAGCGAACTCGGCGTTTATTAATTATTCTAAACTTTACCTCAAATATATTTTTTCATAGAACTTTTGCCACTACCGTATTAAACGCGAAATCGGTTTTGAATATGTTCAATAACTTCATCCGTCATCGGGACAACGCCACCCATTCGATTATATAAATCCACGGTCGTTTTTCCCTGAACTACCAGGCGAACATCCTCGACCATCTGTCCATTACTCATCTCGACCACCAGAAACTTGCAGTTTTTTACGGCCAGAACATCTATTTCTTTTTTGGGAAACGGAAAAAGAGTAATTGGTCTAAGAAGACCAATTTTTACCTTTTTATCCCGTAATTTTTCAACAGCTGTTTTCAATACGCGAGAGACAATCCCATATCCCATAACCACATATTCTGCGTCTTCGAGCATAAATTTTTCACACATTAATTCATTTTTTTCAATTTCTGCATATTTCTCCTGCAATTTCCGGTTATGTTCCTCCAACTCGTAGGGATCCAAATAGATACTCGATATAAGATTATCTTTACTCTCTCTATCCGCATAAAGCGCCCAGTTTTTTCGCGGTAGATCTGTTACCGGCTCGGGAAATTCGACCGGCTCCATCATCTGGCCAATATAACCATCGGCAAGGACGTAGACAGGAGCTCGGTATTTATCAGCAATATCAAACGCTTTCATGGTCAGGGAGCACATCTCCTGCGCACTGTTTGGAGCGAGAACCGGCACTTTATAATTACCGTGTCCCCCCCCTTTAACAACCTGATTATAATCAGACTGCTCCGGTGCAATATTACCAAGACCGGGACCACCCCGCATGATATTGACTATCACACACGGTAATTCAGATCCTGCAGCATAAGAGATTCCCTCCTGTTTCAAGCTGATTCCCGGGCTGGATGATGCGGTCATCGCTCGGGTACCACCCCCGGCAGCGCCATAGACCATATTTATAGCGGCAATTTCGCTCTCAGCCTGCAAAAATGTACCACCTACCTTTGGAAAGTAGCGGGCAGCACTTTCCGCTATTTCACTAGCCGGTGTTATCGGATATCCAAAATAAAAACGACAACCGGCAAGCAGAGCACCACGAACGATAGCTTCATTACCCTTCATCAAATATTTTGCCATCAGGCGACCTCCTCTACTTCATATCCCTTTTTATAGACGACAATTGCCTCCGGCTCCGGACAAGCATAAAAACATACACCGCATCCTGTACATCCATCACCCACATAATAGGCATAGTGATAGCCCTTAGTATTAAATTTCTCATGAAACTTTAAAACATCCGGAGGACAGGCGTCAATACAAAGGCCGCATCCTTTGCATAATTCCGGCTCAACCGTTACCGTCGGTTTCTCCAACACTTTTACACCCATATTTCCTTCCTTAATATTAATTGAAGTTCATGTGTGACAGGTGGGAAAGAACAATATTCATGCCATTTATCAAAATAAAAGATTAAGATTATATCCCCCCTGTAGGTCAATAATAATTATACAGTTACTAATTACACAGATTTATTTATTTTTGAACTTTTCTAACTTCCTTTCCTATAATCAAAATAGAACGGGAAATCTTTTATTATTTATTGGAAAATAATCCAGGTGTTATTAAAAAATTATTTCTACTTTTTTAGCCACGGCAAATCAGCTATATTATGTTCTTTATTTAATAATCTGGCAAAAACAAACAAAAAATCTGAAAGACGGTTGATATAAATAATTATCCGTGGATTGATGGTCTCGGCTTTGTTCAATGAGATCAATGCACGTTCTGCCCTCCGACATACTGTTCGTGCCAGATGACATAAGGCTGCTCCGCGGGAGCCTCCTGGTAAAATAAAGTTTTTCAGAGGATCCAGCTGACTGTCTATTTTATCGATTTTATTCTCTAAATCTTTAATATTATTATCGTTTATCACCGGATCAAGGGACTTTTCATTTTTATCATCAGGTGTAGCCAGTTCCGCAGATAGTTCAAATAAACGGTATTGAATATTTTGCAGGTCTTCTGTTAGTGTTCTTTTTTCTACATAAGTTATTACCAAACCAATCACACTGTTTAATTCATCAACCGTACCATAGGCCTCGACCCTCAAATTATCTTTATCGACAACCTGACCACCATATAAACGCGTTTTACCGCTGTCCCCAAAACCTGTGTAGATCCTCAATACAAATCCCTCCCGAATTCTAAATCCCAAATCTCAAATAACAAATAAATACCAATTTCGAATGACAAAAACAATTCTTATCAAACATCATTCAAATTGGTCATTGTTATTTGTTATTTGAGATTTGTATTTTGTAATTTGTTATTTATTCCTTAGCGTCTTCTCGGTTAGATATTGTGACAATTGAGCTAACAGCAATGCAACAAATATATTATCAATTGGGGTGAATTCCAAGGAGGAAAGAAAAAGAGAGCGTTGATAAAAAGTGAGGGTTTTGTGGAGGCTTTATCACTTTTTAGGGAGGATATTGGGGTAAATTATCAACACTCTCCTGACCATGACCTAACTCATCATAACATACGTCAAATTGTATGCCAAAGTTGCATATAGATCTTAATTTACTAATTTACAGTGAGTTAGAGAGTGTAATAGATAAGGGTGTTTTGGGATAACAAAGCGATTTTTATTCAAATTTCCACACAATTGTGCTATAATCCAACACCCTCCTCAGTCCCCCCTTGATAGGGGGAACAAAGATGTGCCATTTAAAATTTTAAAGCCAAGATCCAACATCAAAGATCTTATATCTATATTTTACCAGCAACTGCATAGATCCTTGCAGGATGACATCTGTTATCGAGAATCGAGTATCCAGCATCGAGATCATTTTTTTTCCCAGGAAGCACCATCCGTTGTATCTTTAATAGAGATCCCGATAGCACCAAGCCCATCACGTATTTTATCGGAAATCTGAAAATTTTTCTCTTTCCGCATTTCTGAACGGACTTCCAATAATACATCCATCAGATGATCAAAATCCTCACCGGATGTCTTACTTTCTGCATGCTCCCTGCTGATGAGGCCTAATACATCGCCTAGGGTTTTTGTCATCACACCCTGGAGCTGTTGTAATTCGGATTTACCGGGCTGATTCTTTTTGTCATCCAATATTTTATTTACTTCACTAATGATATCAAAAGTAGCCGCTAACGCTTGTGCTGTATTAAAATCATCGTTCATTGCCGCCCGGAAATTATTTTCAAATTTTTCAAGCGGTAAAATCTGCTGACGCGATACCTCATCAGCAGAATTAATCGCATCCTGAATTCTCACCATGAAGTTTTGAATTTTTTTAAGACCGGTAGTGGCCGCATCCAGAGCCTTTTCACTAAAATCCAGGGAGGACCGGTAATGACTCATAAGAATAAAGTAACGGATCGCTAACGGCATATATTTTTTAACCGCATCTTTAATTGTAATAAAGTTTTTTAACGATTTCCCCATTTTCACACTGTCCACCGTTACCATATTATTATGAATCCAGTATTTCACAAAGGGCTTATCAAATGTGCCTTCGCTTTGTGCTATTTCACATTCGTGATGTGGAAAAATATTCTCCAGACCCCCGCCATGAATATCAAAGGTCTCTCCCAGGTACTTTGTTGACATGGAAGAACATTCTATATGCCAGCCGGGATATCCTTTTCCCCAGGGGCTGTTCCAGTTCATTAAATGTTCGGGAGCAGCTTTTTTCCATAAGGCAAAATCAGCGGGATGCTTTTTATCTTCTGCAACTTCAACTCTTACTCCTGCTTCGAGTTCTTCAATTTTCCGGCCGGAAAGTTTACCGTATTCGGGAAATTTTCGGACATCAAAATAAACATTTCCACCTGTTTCATAGGCCAGTCCCTTATCCATTAATACACGGATCATATCGATCTGTTCAATAATATGGCCCGAGGCACGGGGAGAAATATCGGGTCTGATATTTCCCAAAATATCCATATCCTCAAAATAGCTCCTGGCATAAAATTCCACCACTTCCATCGGTTCAAGTTTCTCCAGGCGCGCTTTTTTAGTAATCTTGTCCTCACCTTCTTCGGAATCATCAAGCAAATGGCCGACATCCGTAAGGTTTTGAACATATTTTACCTTGTACCCCAGATAACGTAAATATCGAACGATTACATCAAAACTAATATAGCTCTTTGCATGACCGACATGAGAATGATCATAAACAGTGGGTCCACAAACATATATTCCAACAAATCCGGGAGTTATCGGCTCGAATTTTTCTTTTTTTCTGGTTAATGTGTTGTAGATATATAAGGTATCCATCTCGCCAACTAATGTTTAATGTATAATCCAATTCCCCCCTCTCTTACCAAGAGAGGGGGCCAGGGGGTAAGCTCTTAGTCCGAAACAGCGTTACAAAAATCATCGCCCCATTTTTGAAAAAAAATGGGTACATTTTGCCTGATATTGCTTTTAAACCTTGATTGCCTGTTCTAACAACCTAAGAATTTTATCTTTTCCAAAAATTTGAATTACCTGAGGTAACTCCGGTCCTTCTGTCAATCCGGTTAATGCTGAACGAACCGGCATCCATATTTCCTTTCCTTTTAAACCGGTTTCTTTCTGAACATTACCCATAACCGTTTTAAAAATTTCCAGAGTCATTTCGGGTATTTTCTCAATTTCTGTCCGCATGGAAGTAAACACTTTTTTACTCGAATCCGGTTTAATCCATTCGAGCGCACTTTCACTATAGTATAAAGGTCCATCACCCAAAAATAATTCTGAACGATCTTTTATGTCATTGAACGTTTCGATGCTTTTGCGTACCGCCAGGGCAATTTGTTCATTTTTTTTTGCATTTCCTGCATCGATGCCATTACTTTTCATTGTTTCCAGGGCAATTGAAAGATATTTCTCTTCCGGAAGATTTCTGATATAGATACCATTCATCCAATTCAATTTTTCAATATTGAAAACTGCCCCGGATTTGTTCACCCGTTCCAATGAAAAATCTGCGATTAATTCTTCCAGGGAAAATATTTCTTCATCATCCCCCCGGTTCCATCCCAAAAGAGCGACAAAATTCAGCAAGGCCTCGGGCAGATATCCTTTTTTTCTATAGTCTTCAACGGCAACATCACCCTGACGTTTGCTTAATTTGCTGCGATCAGGATTTAACAATAGCGGCAAATGAGCAAACCGGGGAATCGGCCAACCAAAATATTCGTAAAGTATGATATGTTTTGGTGTACTAATCAGCCATTCTTCCCCACGAATTACATGGGTAATTCCCATTAAATGGTCATCAACGACATTTGCCAGATGATAGGTGGGAAATCCGTCACTTTTTAGCAATACCTGATCATCTATCATTTCATTTTGGAACTGAACCTCGCCTCGTATAATATCAGAAACCTTTGTAATCCCCTCTGGAGGAATCTTGAGTCTGATTACATGATCTTCACTTTTCCGTCGTATTATTGACTCATCTCCGGATATATGCCGGCAATGTCCGTTGTACTTCGGTGTGAGTTTTTTTCGAATTTGTTCTTCCCGCATTTTCTCCAGACGTTCTTTACTGCAAAAACAGGGATAAGCAAAATTATTCGAGATCAATTTTTCAATATATTCATGGTAAATATTTAGACGCTGTGATTGATAATAAGGGCTAAAATCTCCATCATTCTCCGGACCCTCATCATAACTCAATCCGGACCATTCCAATGTTTCCAGAAGGTTTTCAACCGCTCCCTCCGTATATCTGGCACGGTCGGTATCTTCCACTCTCAGAACAAATGTACCACCATGATGTCTGGCAAACAGATAATTATACAATGCTGTTCTAAGGCTACCAACATGCACAAATCCGGTTGGGCTCGGGGCAAATCGTACGCGTACGTTTGACACGATGTCTCCTTATCGATTCAGTCTAGCCCTCAGGCTTTTGTTCTGATTTTTTTTTATAGTACTTACGATAAATAATATATCCAATGACAAATACAGTTAGAACGATCAATATTTTGTTATATTGAGAAATGATATCCGAGATTATTTCCCAGTTTTTGCCCACCAGCATTCCGGCGAATATGAGAAGACCATTCCAGATCGCAGCACTCACAATCGAAAGAGCAACGACCAGGAGTACGTTCAGATGAAAAAGTCCGGCAAATAAAGAAATTATACTTCGTGTTCCGGAGAGGAACCGATTCGCTGCAATCACCCAATAGCCCCATTTTCCAAACCATATTTCCGTTTTCCTGATATCTTCTTCCTTAAATATCCTTGATCTTGATTTCTTGTAGATAAATGATCGCCCGAACTTACGACCAATATAATACATTGTCACAAAACCAGCCACACTTCCGATTGTGGTCGAGACATAGACACCCCAAAAATCCAGTTGCCCGGTGGAAACCAGATAGGCACCAAGGATAACTACTGTGTCTCCGGGGATTGGTGGGACGACGTTTTCAGTATAGGCACTCACTCCTAAAATCAGGTAGGCCATGGCCGGGCTGATCTGACTAAACAAATTTTCCAGGAATTCAAACATACCCAAACCTACCTTGGCTTTAAGAGAGATATGGCATAACAAACAGCACCTTCACCTCTGCCAATAAATCCCAGGCCTTCTCCTCTGGTGGCTTTAACGTTTACCTGATCAGGCTTCAGAAATAAATTTTTTGCTATATTCTGGGCAATTTCATTTTTATAAGGGGCAATTTTTGGTTGTTCCAAGACCAGAGAAATATCGATATTTACAATCTTAAGTTTTTCAAAATATATTTTTTTTTCAATTTCCTGCAAGAATTGCAAGCTATCATAATTTTTATACTTTTGATCTGTATCCGGAAAATGTTCGCCAATATCTCCTAAGCCTGCCGCTCCCAGAAGGGAATCTGCCACAGCATGTGAAACGACATCGGCATCGGAATGTCCCTCAAGACCTTTATCAAAGGGAATTCGAACTCCACCCAGAATCAAGGGGCGGTTCTCTACCAGAGGATGAATGTCATAACCAAAACCAATTCTCATTTTTAATGCACTTCCTGATAAAGAAGCCGGGATAATTCTAAATCGACAGTTGAGGTAATTTTTATGTTACTATATTCGCCTAGGATAATTTTAACAGAATGTCCGTTCCACTCAACAAGAGCAGATTCATCTGTCGAATAAAAATCAGTCTCTCTGGCTTTTTCGTGAGCTTCCCTGAGTATAGAATATTTGAAAGTCTGTGGTGTTTGTACCTGCCAGAGATGATCTCTGGGAATTGTTTCTAAAACTGTGCCATGTTTTACACGTTTAATAGTATCTTTTACAGGTAAGGCGGCAATGCAGGCGCCTGTCTCAACTGCTGTTTGAATTGATTTACTGATGAGCTGGGAAGAAACCAGAGGTCGAACACCATCGTGAACAACGACAATATCCGTATCAGGTGGGATGTTTTTAATTCCGCTATATACTGAATCCTGACGCTCCACCCCACCACTTATAATTTTAAACTTCTCGTCAAAACCATCGATATGCCGGAAAAGATTTCTCGAAGAATCTATCTCACTTTCAGCGACAACAACCACACCATGGTTTATTTCATCGAGCGAGATAAATTTTTGCAGCGTTATTTCAATTATTGGCTGACCACCAATTTTTAGAAATTGTTTTGGAGTCTTTCCTCCAAATCTTTTTCCCTGTCCGGCAACTGGTATAATTGCTGAAACTACCATTCTACAGCACTAACATCGCGTCGCCATAGCTGAAAAATCTATATTTTTCGTCGATGGCCTGTTTATAGGCCTCTTTTGCCAGATCATATCCACAAAAGGTACAGACAAGAATATATAAGGTGGATTGTGACTGGTGAAAATTGGTAATAATTCCATTAACCGTTTTAAAGTTATAAGGCGGAAAAATGAATTTATCTGTCCATCCACTGGAGGCCTTTACCGTTTTATCCGGAATCACGACCGTCTCTAAAACCCTGACGGTTGTCGTGCCAACAGCAAAAATCCTTCCGCCATTTTTCTTCACTTCATTTATTCTTTTCGCCGAGTCTTCAGATAACTCATAATATTCAGAATCCATCTGATGACGGCTTAGATCTTCTACCTGTACAGGCCTGAAGGTACCGAGACCAACATGGAGTACCAAAGGAATAATCTCTACACCTTTTGCCTTAATTTTTTCCAGTAGATCATCGGTGAAATGAAGCCCGGCTGTGGGTGCAGCTACAGCACCGGTTTTTTTTGCATAGACTGTCTGGTAGCGTTCCTTATCAATCGCTTCTGTTGGGCGTTTGATATACGGGGGTAAAGGAGAATTGCCTACCTCTTCTACCAGGTCAAAAAAGTTTTTGCCATTATCATCAAACTTCACGACCCGACCCCCTGAGATCGTATTATCGATCACATCACAGCCTATACTGTCAGCAATAACCAGTCGGTTGCCGATACGAACCTTTCTTGCCGGTTTTACCAATACTTCCCACATCGTATCCTCCAGCTGGCGTAAAAGAAGTACTTCTACCTGCGCATTGGTTTTCTCTTTAAAACCGATCAGTCGTGCAGGAAAAACCTTGGTTTCATTTACAACCAGTGCATCTCCTTCTTCCAGGAAATCGATAATATTTGAAAATTTATCATGTGATACGGATTGATCACCCCGATTAAGGATCATCAATCGTGAATCGCCTCTATGTTTAGATGGATATTGGGCGATTAATTCATCAGGTAATTCATATTTAAAAGCAGTTAACTTCATATTGCATGCCCCTGTTATTATATTATTGTTTGGAGAACAGGTCTCCTTGATTTTTTTTTTCTCCAGGAAATGTCATATTGAAATGTTCATAAGCAAGACGTGTTACTTCACGTCCCCTTGGTGTCCTTTTGAGATAACCCTGCTGAATTAAAAAGGGTTCATACAGTTCTTCAATCGTGTTACTCTCTTCACTGACAGCAATAGCAATCGTGCTCACGCCAACAGGGCCTCCGCTGTATTTTTCGATAATAGTGAGAATTATCCGTTTGTCCATTTCATCAAAACCACGAGAATCTACTTCAAGTTTTTCCAGTGCTTTCTCCGCAACCGTTTTATTTATACGATTATCTGCCATAACCTGAGCAAAATCTCTGATCCGTCGTAACAATCTGTTTGCCACACGAGGTGTACCCCGGGATCGCCTGGCGATTTCCATCGCACCGTCATCGTCAATTTCAACATTTAATATTCTCGCCGATCTTTTCACGATATGAAAAAGATCCTCAGCCTCGTAATAATTCAGACGTAAAACAACACCAAATCTCGACCGTAAGGGTGATGTTAAAAGACCCGCCCGGGTTGTAGCACCCACCAATGTAAATGGATTTAAATTTAATTTGATTGAGCGGGCACTCGGCCCCTTATCAATCATAATATCAAGATAAAAATCCTCCATTGCCGAGTATAAATACTCCTCCACAACCGTATTGGTGCGATGTATTTCATCTACAAATAATACATCATTAGACTGTAAATTCGTTAATACCCCGGCTAAATCACCTGCTTTTTCTAAAACAGGCCCACTGGTGGTTGTAATTTGCGCAGTAAGTTCCCGACTGATGATATTTGCCAGCGTCGTTTTACCCAGTCCGGGAGGACCATATAAAAGCACATGATCAAGTGCTTCCTGCCTCTCTTTGGCTGCCTGGATGAATACGGCCAGATTTTCTTTCAGCCGCTCCTGACCGACAAAATCATCAAGTCTCTGGGGACGTAATGATAATTCAATATCAAGATCTTCATCAGTTTTATCCGGCGAAATTACACTACACATTTATGTTCTCAAAATAATTATCGTTTTCAGGTCAGATTAATCGCAGAGCTATTTTTATTAAATCTTCCACCGACTCAAATTCGCCATTATTCCTCGCTCGATTTAAAGCCCGTGCAACATTCTGACGTTTATATCCCAAAGACATTAGAGCAAGTAATGCCTCTTCTTCCATCGATGTTAATTCGGAAAAAATTGTCTCATCACCTGTCTTGGCCTCAATCAAGCCTAACTGAGAAAATTTTTCTTTTAATTCAACAACAAGCCGTTGAGCTGTTTTCGTTCCTACACCACTAATCGAGGTCAGTTTTTCAATATCCGCTCTCTGAATTGAGAGTGTCAACTCATCAAGTCTCAATCCGGAAAGAATCGTTTGTGCTAACCTGGGACCAATTCCGGAAACTGATATCAAACTTTCGAAAACTGTCCTCTCGTTCTCTCCGGAAAAGGCAAATAACTGGATATTATCTTCCCGAACATGTAAATAGGTCTTTAATACTGCTTTGTCCCCTACGGCAGGGAGCTCCCTAAATGTATTGGTACTTATTAACAGACTGTAACCGATGCCGGAACTTTCCACCACAACCCTGGTTGGGGTTTTTTCAGCTATATTTCCGGATATAAAATCAATCATCGGGTTCCCGGAATTGAGTTCAATCTATGATAATGACAAATAGCAACTGCCAGTGCATCGGAGGCATCATCCGGAGAAATATCCTCCGACACTTTTAACATATTTTTAACCATATAATGTACCTGGTCTTTTGAAGCGTTTCCCCGCCCAACAACGGCCTGCTTAACTTCTCGAGGAGAATATTCCGCTGGTGTTATGCCCAAATTTACCGGAGCCAAAAGGGAAACACCTCTGGCCTGTCCCATCACTAATGCCGTTTTCACATTATCACTATAAAAAATGTCTTCAATCGCTACATGATTCGGCTTATATATTTCTATAATTTCCGTCAAACCATTATATATCTGTTTTAAGCGGAGGGAAAGTGTTTCTTTTCGATTGGTTCTTATACATCCGTGATAACAAAGTTTTAAATCTCTGTTATCTATCACCTCAATAATCCCCAAGCCTGTTATCTGCGAACCGGGATCAACACCTAAAATTCGAATTGTTGACGGCAATTATTCTGCAACCTTTTCAAATACTTCATCATCGATATCAAAATTTGCATATACTTCCTGGATGTCGTCATGATCATCGAGAGCATCCATCAATTTTAACATTTGCTCAGCATCCTTGTCTTCCAGTTTTATCGTATTTTGCGGGATCATCGTAATTTCAGCAGAAGAAACGATAACATTTTGATTTTCCAATGCTGCCCTAACCGATTCCAACTGATCAGATTCTGTATAGATCTCATAGTATTCTTCATCATCGGTTTTCATATCTTCAGCCCCGGCATCCACAGAAATCAGGAACAGTTCTTCCTCATCGAAATTGGCTTTTTCTACTTTAAAATATCCCTTTTTCTCGAAAATCCAGGCCACACAACCTGATTCTCCTAAATTTCCACCATTTTTACTTAACAAATAACGGATTTCGGCAACTGTACGATTTTTATTATCTGTCAACACACTTAAATATAAAGCCACACCGCCGGGTCCATACCCTTCATAAACAACCTCTTCATAAACAACACCGGGTAACTCCCCGGTTCCCTTTTTTATAGCGTTTTCTATATTCTTGGCAGGCATGTTTGCCGCTTTTGCTGCTTGTATTGCCGTGCGCAACCGTGGATTCATGTCAGGTTCGCCACCACCCATCCTGGCCGATACCGTTAATTCTTTAATTAAGCGCGTGAAAATTTTTCCTCTTATTGCGTCCACGCGGGCTTTTTTGTGTTTTATCGAATGCCATTTGGAATGGCCGGACATCTTTTCTCTCCATATCTTGAACGGGAAATTTAATAAACTTTTCAGGCCATTCCAAATCAAACTATGATGTTTTGTCTCACCTTAATCTGTTTATAAAATTAGTTTTACCCAGCTCTATTATTCTGAGAATAAATAATGAGAATTATTTCTTTTTTTCAGCATTTTTACTGATTATTCAACTTAAAATGTGACCAGCTACTGCAAGGATTCTGCAATCAGTGAACTCAGCGATTACTTTTTAGTCTGATCTATTCATAGTGCAGCATCCCGATTTAATCGGGACAAACAAAAAAATTAATTAACCTGATTATTTATAAATATCTCACGCAAAGGTCACGCCCCGAGTACTCGGGGATTCGCCCACTGGCGTGATCGCTGCGTCGTCACGAGAGATAAATTATTCAGGTTAGATAAATTTGTTTATATTGATAAAAACGATATTGGAAATATTGAAAAATATATTCTAATTTTGATTATTCTTATGGTATAACAATTTGTAAAAATCTAATTATTGATAAAAGGTTTTAGCCAATGAGTACGGTAGAAATAAAATCCTCCAATTTCATCAAGACAAGGGTCGAAAAAGACCTCAAAACCAACAAATATGAAGGGCGGGTACATACACGTTTTCCTCCGGAACCGAATGGATATTTACACATTGGACATGCAAAATCGATCTGTCTTAACTTTGGACTCGCTGAAGAATTTGAAGGCGGATTATGTAATTTGCGTTTTGACGATACAAATCCGATAAAAGAAGAGCAAGAATACGTCAAGTCAATGATTGAAGATGTCCACTGGCTGGGATTTGACTGGGGAGATCGCCTGTATTATGCCTCAGACTATTTTGATCAGCTCTATGAATGGGCCATTCAGTTAATAAAAGATGGGAAAGCTTATGTTGACAGTATGAGTGCTGATCATATCCGGGAGTTTCGGGGCACTTTAACGCAACCGGGAAAAGAAAGTCCCCATCGCATCCGTCGTGTGGAAGAAAATATAGATTTGTTTCAACGAATGCGGGCCGGTGAATTTGAAGATGGAACCCATGTATTGAGGGCAAAGATCGATATGACATCTCCGAATCTAAATATGCGTGACCCGGTCATATATCGTATTCTTCATGCACATCATCACCGAACAGGTGATAAATGGTGCATCTATCCCATGTATGACTGGGCCCATGGCCAATCAGATTCGATTGAAGGGATTACCCACTCTATCTGTACTTTAGAATTTGAGGCACATCGCCCTTTGTATGAATGGTTTTTAGAAGCACTGGGTGTCTATCAACCTGAACAGATTGAGTTTGCCCGATTAAATCTGAATTACACGGTGATGAGTAAACGCAAACTGTTACAACTTGTCCGGGAAGGTAAGGTCGATGACTGGGATGACCCCCGCATGCCAACACTCTCTGGATTACGAAGAAAAGGCTATACCCCGCAATCAATCCGGGTATTTGCTGACCGGATTGGCGTGGCAAAAAGTGATAATATGGTCGAAATCGCCTTACTTGAGCACTGTCTTCGCGAGGATTTAAATTATTCCGCCCTGCGGGTAATGGCTGTTTTAAATCCCCTTAAAGTTATTATTACAAATTACCCGGAGGACAAAGAAGAAGATCTGGAAGCAGTGAATAATCCGGAAGATGAGGATGCCGGCACACGAATGATTCCATTTTCCAGAGAAATATATATAGAGAAAGATGATTTTCGCGAGGATCCACCCAGAAAATATTTCCGCCTTGCCCCCGGCGCAGAAGTACGTCTGAAACATGCCTATTACATAACCTGTGAGAAAGTAATCAAAGATCCGGCCAGCAGTGAAATCACTGAATTGCATTGTACTTATGATCCAAAATCCCGGGGTGGATGGACAGATGATGGTCGCAAGGTAAAAGGAACACTTCACTGGGTGTCAGTGCAGCACGCTGTCAATGCAGAGGTCAGACTCTATGAGCATTTGTTTCTAAAGGAAAATCCAGGTGATATTGAAGAAGGAGAAGATTTAAATTATTATCTCAACCCTGATTCATTAAAAGTATTAAAACAATGCAAAGTAGAGCCTGGTCTGGTCAATGCTTCAATCCAAAATCGCTATCAATTTTTAAGACAGGGTTATTTCGTTATTGATTCAAAAGACTCTAAACCGGACGCTTTGGTATTTAACCGCGCGGTTTCCCTGAGGGATAGTTGGGCTAGAATTGAACGATCGCAGAATCTTAACCAAAAATAACTGGATACTCGTTTCTCGCTACTCGTCACTCGTTGCTCGCTTCTGGTTTCTCGATCCCAAATGTCATCCCGAAGGGATCTTTGCAATTGCCGGCAAATTTTTAAATTAAATATCGAATGTCCGTTGAGATGGAAATATCGAGCAACGAGTAACGAGTATCCAGCATCCAGTATCTAGCATCTAACATCGAGAACCGAGGACCGGGCACCATGTTTACAAAGAACCTCACCAAATTTGAAGAGATCGAACACACCGCAGATATTGGTATTTTAGCCAGTGGTGACACATTGCCGGAATTGATAGCTAATCTGGCATTTGGTATGCTTCACATTATTACAGGTAATATTGAGGATCAGGTAATTCTAAAGCGTACCATCAAAGTGGAGGGCCCCTCTTTAACAGATCTGATTGTCGGATGGCTATCGGAAATCAATTATCTTTTAACGGTAAATCACTTTTTATCTACAGGTATTGAAGTTATTAGTATAGACCAAACATTTGGAAACTTTATTTTATCTGCACACTTATACGGTAAGGATAGCACGCCAATCGAGTCAAACTTTAATACTGAGATCAAGGCCGTTACCTATCATAAGTTGATATGTGAAAAACGGGATGATGAATATATCGGTCAAGTGATTTTTGATATTTAAATGAAATATAAAAACCATCATATAGAAAAAATCCATGATTACCTGTTTGAGATACCAGCAGTCGACAACATGCTTGTTCCCGGTCGGATTTACGCTACTGAAAAAATGATGAATACAATCATTGAAGAAGATGAAAGCATTCAGCAGGTTATCAACGTCGCTCAATTACCGGGTATTCAAAAGTATTCTTTGGGTATGCCCGATATTCATTGGGGGTATGGTTTTCCCATAGGGGGTGTGGCAGCGACGGATTATAAGGAAGGGGTAATTTCACCGGGAGGTGTTGGATATGATATAAACTGTGGGGTCCGGTTGGCCAGAACAGATTTAACCGTCGATGACATCAAACCGCATCTGCGAAAGGTCATCGTCAATTTATTTAAGAACATTCCGACCGGGGTGGGATCATCGGGAGCAATAAGAAAGCTCGGTGATAAAGACATGAAACGATTACTCCGTGAGGGAATGTCCTGGGCCGTTGAAAATGGATATGGAGATAGCGAGGATCTTGAGAATACTGAAGAAAAAGGTGTTTTAAAACAGGCAGAGCCGAGTGCGGTTAGTCAACGGGCAATTGAAAGGGGAAAACCTCAATTGGGTACTCTGGGATCCGGTAATCACTTTCTTGAAGTGGATGTGATTGATACCATTTATTTACCCAATGAAGCAGAAATACTGGGACTATTTAAAAATCAAATCGTTATACAGATCCACACCGGATCCAGAGGATGCGGTTATCAAATATGTGATGACTTCTTGAAAACTTTAGCCCATGCTTCACAGAAATACCATATTTCTCTGCCTGACCGACAGCTGGCCTGTGCTCCAATCGGATCACAAGAAGGACAAAATTATCTGGCCGCAATGGCCGCAGGTGCAAATTTTGCCTGGAATAATCGACAGGTTATCATGAGCCTGGCAAAAAAAACTATTATGGAGACGCTGTTCATATCACCTTCTGATTTGAATTTCAGCCTTGTTTATGATGTTTGCCACAACATAGCAAAAATTGAAAAACATAAGGTTGACGGCAAAGAACGAAAACTTTGTCTGCACCGTAAAGGAGCCACCCGTGCATTTCCACCCAAACATCCTGATCTACCAACTAAATATCAGGAAATCGGCCAACCCATACTGATACCGGGTGATATGGGAAGGTATTCTTTTGTATGCGTAGGAACCCAGAATGCCATGGAAGAAACCTTTGGTAGTACCTGTCACGGGGCGGGACGATTACAGAGCAGGAAGAAAGCAAAAATGATGGGTAAAGGCCGTGACTTATTTAATGAAATGGAAAAAATGGGAGTATTTGTTCAAGCAAAAGGATATCATACTCTCGCCGAAGAAATGCCATATGCATACAAAGATGTGGCCACCGTTACCGATGTCATGGAGAAGGCCGGAATCAGCCGAAAGGTAGCTAAACTTAAACCGATAGGAGTGATAAAGGGATAAGAAATTGATTCTGGATGCTGGATACTCGATACTGGATGGTGAAGATCTGATCTCCCTTAGGGGGTTAGGGGGTTGTTAGAATACGAGAGGCAAGATTCTTACTCTTTAATTTGAATCTTCGTTTTTACAACAAAAGATTCTCGATAGCCATATTCCGTGGCCAGATCACGTAATTCTTCCGCTTGCGCACGGTCCTTACAATCACCAACCCGAATTTTATAAAGAGGAGCCTCAAAAATTAAATAAGTTTTGTGGTCCAGGTGATTAAATCGCTCCGAGGCTTCCTGTTCGAATAATGATGCAGTTTCAATATTTTTCGTCGCCAAAATTTGTACTCTGAAACCGGTTATTTCTTTCAGGACAGCAATTTTTTCAGTATCGGGATTGTTGCCGGTTTTATCAATTATCTGGGTGTTTTCGTCTCCGGCGATGATGATATCATCATCATCTAAGGTGAGGGGATCAAAGGATTCATCAAATCGATAGGTATCCTGAAGCGGGGTATCATCTTTTACAACTTCTTTTGTCCCGGAACAGCTCATATAAAAAAGTGCGGTAAGTATAAACCAATATTTCATTCTCGCTATCTGTTTACAATTCAATTGTGGGGCCCGTTTATCTAAATAACTTCCAGAGATGTTTCTCTCAACCACCCGGTTTTGCCATCCGGAATGGAAATTTCCAGCCAGTCATTCAGCATTCGATTGACCTTAACTTTGGTACCCTCATGTAGAATAAATACTTCAGTTCCGCCGATGCCCGGCTCACTTACCACAGAAACCTTTTCCTCTAATATAACACCAAATTGCCAAGTTTCAAACTCATATATCTGACTAAAAGTGATGACGAAGATCAATACAAACAAAACGGTCGTCACCCAGATAATTCGACGAAGAAATTGTCTGGTATATAGTATCTGTAATATTATTAACGTTATTAAAATTGAAAATATTGAAAAACTAAGCCAAAGTAATATCTCTAATGAGAATACACGGGTCAATTTTGACCACCATTCTATAATGAATAATTCAGGTATGGGTTCAATTTTATCAACAATTTTTAATTGGGTCAATTTCAGGTTTTGTTCAAGGGCAGGATCACCTTCAATAAATTTTCTGGCCTTCTCATAATAAAGTATCGCTCTACCCATATTATTCGTCTTGTAGTAGGCATTGCCCAGGTTAAAATAAACTTCACCACTCTCAATTCCCTGTTTTAATATTTTTGAATAAAGCTCAATGGCATTTTGATAGTCGCCTTGCGCATAAGATTGATTCGCCTTACTAAACCTGGTTCTAGGCTCTTGAGCATGAAGGTTTGATGCACCCAAAATAATTAGAATAAGTATCATCTGCTGTACGATCTTCAATACCATACCTGTAACATTATTCTCTTTCAATATAAAACAACCCCCTTGGTCCCCCTTTTCTAAGGGGTA
>SDBT01006093.1_pt1 | contig 20113 bp, 25 predicted proteins | sample 2277101 | NCBI WGS metagenome assembly SDBT01 (sample SAMN10404973, study PRJNA504765) | marine sediment metagenome | isolation source: marine sediment core GS10_PC15, 103 cmbsf | place: Arctic Ocean: Southern Knipovich Ridge | collected 2010 | reverse complement strand
CCATTGCAAGTAAGGCCTACTGCAGAAGGAGTTGTTATCAAAGATGAAGATATTGAAGTTAATGCAGACGAAATAACTATCAAGAGTAACGGGGTCGTAATGGTTGGCACCTCAGAGGTTAAAATTACGCCCAGCCAGATAATGGTAAAGATTGGACTTGAAGCGCAAGAGATTGAATTAACCGAAGAAGAAGACCAAGCGGTTTACAAGATAAAAACCCAGGTGAGGAGAAAACTGTTTGGTTTTATTCCGATTAACGTAGCCAAGAACATAGTCGCCAGCGCTGTTGACGCAGAAATTCTTGAAGAAAAACTGCCTTGGTGGAGTTTCCTGACGAGCAAGTAAAATCGGCAAATAAAAAAAACAGAGACGGGATTACCCCGCCTCTGTTTTTTTTAAATCTCTTTAGTACACTTTTTGCAAAAACGGTATTTCTTCTTACCTTCAGTTTTATAACCAAGCCGAGTTGGCTTAGCGCACTTAGGGCAAATCATTTTAACATTAGAAACAGAGAAAGGAGCGGGCACTTCCACAACCTGGCCCTTCTCCCCTTCTTTCTTTGGTCTTACATGCTTTTTTCTGATATTAAGTCCCTCTACAACAACTTTGCCTTGTTTGGGCAAGGATTCTAAAACTTTGCCTTTTCTTGCTCTGTCTTTGCCAGCGATGATTAAAACTTGATCGTTTTTTTTAATTTTCATTTTTTTATAGGGAAGCCGAGTAATTTGAACAATTCCAATCCTTGTTCAAGGGTTTTGGCAGTATTTGCTATTGTGACCTCAAAGCCAAAAATAGTTTTTGTTTTTTCGGGCATAATCTCAGGAAAAGAAATATGCTCTTTAATAGCAATTGTCAAATTGCCGTTTTTATCAACTGATTTTGGATCAATGCCGCGAAAGTCACGAGAACGAGGCAGTCCGACATTGATTAACCGCTCTAAGAAATCATACATCCGTTTCTTGCGCAAACACACCATGGCGCCGACAGGCATACCTTGCCTAACTTTAAAACCGGCAATGGATTTTTTTGCCTTGCATAAAATCGGCTGTTGTCCGGTAATCAAAGCCAAGTCCTGTAAAATTGCCTGATGGACTTTCTTTTGCTCGCCTGAAGTTTTGCCCGCAATTAGCTGGCCAAAGCCAGTATTAACAACCACTTTCTCAAGGCGAGGCACAGCCAAGTCATTTTTATAACCAAACTTTTCTTTCATACCTGGCACAACCTGTTTTTTATATTTTTCTTGAATAGTCAACATAATTTTATACAATGTCCTTTGCCAGACCAACAATTTTATCAAAACCCCTTTCTTTTAATTCACGTGGAATAGGGCCAAAAATTCTACCTCCTATTGGGTTTTTTGTTTTGCCTTCTAATACAACAGCCGCATTTTCGTCAAAACGGATATAAGAACCGTCGGACCGGCGAAATTCCTTTTTCTGACGAACAATGACTGCTCTTACAACATCGTGCTTCTTCACTCCCCTCCTTGGTTCCGCTTTTTTAACCGAGGCCACAATAATATCTCCCAACCGGGCATAACGTCGCTTAGTGCCGCCCAAAACCCGAAAACACTGAATAATTTTAGCTCCAGCGTTGTCTGCAACTTTTAACATTGTCTGTTCTTGAATCATGTCTTTGTGTTATCTGACAGGACCTTCCATTGTTTATCTTTTGAGATTGGCTTGCATTCCTCAATAATGACCTTATCCCCTATCTTAAACTCTCCATCCGCATGGGCCTTGTATTTCTTGTGGACTTTATATCTCTTTTTATACCGAGAATGCTGTTTTACCCGCTCAACCTTCACTACCACTGTCTTTGCCATCTTCGTGGAAGTGATAACACCTTTAAGTTGTTTTTTTGGCATGTTTGTTTAATGTTGTTAATATTCTGGCGATATCTTTTCTAATTGCTCGGATTTCTCTAACGTTTTTCACTTTGCCCGAACTCAAATCAAAGCGCAAAGTCCGCAATTTGGACCTATTTTGCTGAAGTAATTTTTGCAGATCTGATTTGGTTTTTTTGTTGAGTTCTTTTGCTTTCATTATAGTTCACTACTTTACAAATTTCGTCTTTATTGGCAATTTGGCTGTTGCCTTACGAAATGCATCTTTGGCATCACTTTCTTCCACGCCATCCAGTTCAAAAATGAGCCGGCCTGGTTTTATAGGGTAGACATAAAATTCAACTGAACCCTTGCCTCCACCCATGGGTGTTTCCGCTCCTTTGCGGGTAACCGGCTTATCTGGAAAAATGCGAATCCAAAGTTTGCCTTTCTTCTTTAGGTATCTAATTATGGCTCGACGCGCTGCCTCAATCTGGCGGCCTGAAATCCAACGTGCCTCCATGGCCTTCAATCCATAAGTGCCAAAGCTGAGTCGGCTTGCTCTTCTCTCAACTCCTTTGCTACGGCCCTTATGACACTTGCGGTGTTTAACTTTTTTAGGCATTAATAATGGCATATAATTGCGAAGTAATTACAAGGAGGGGCGAAGCCCCGACTGATTACTTATCATTTAAACTTATCTCCTTTGTAAATCCAGACCTTTACTCCAATAACGCCGTAATTGCAAAAGGCCTGAGCAAATCCATAATCAATATCTGCTCTCAAGGACTGCCGCGGCAGACGACCTTTTTGCAGCCATTCAGTTCTGGAAATGGATATGCCGTTTAACCTGCCAGCCACTTCTACTCTTGCGCCCTTTATTTCTTGATGAGCAACAATTTTCTCCAATGCCTGCTTCAGTACCCGGCGATAACGAATTCTCCTTTCCAAAGACCCAGCAATCCAAAGCGCGCTCAAGGCCGCTCTTGTCCAGGGATCTCTAATCTCTTTAATCTCTATATTAAGGGCTTTTTTGTTTTTTTGCAGAACTTTATTCTTTAATTTCTCCTTTAACAATTCTATATTTTTTCCTCCGCGGCCGATAATAAAAGCGGGCCTGGCAGAATGAATAATTATGTTGGTTTTATTGAGGAAACGTTCAATCTCAATTTTCTCTATACCGCATTCCTTTAAGTTTTTGTTCAAAAACTCTCGTATTTCAAAATCCTCCTTGAGATAGTTCAAGGGTTTTGTCCCATAGAATCCACGTGAATTCCAATCGGCCATTTCTCTTATACGATACGCTTTTGGATGAACTTTGTGAGTCATATTTTTGTCGGGCTAGAATGCTTTACGCCTGAAGAACCTTTTTAAACCTTTCGGCTTTGTTTTTCTAATCTCTTTTTCAGGTCTAAAGGGACGAAGCGCGGATTTCTCAGGTTTCTTTTCCTCGGACTTAGCCGGCTTAGCCGGCTCGGCAGTTTTCTTCAAGGGTTTGGCAGGAACTGTTTTTGCTTTGGCCGCGACTTTTTTTGGCGTTTCTTTTATTATATCTAAAGTTAAAGTTATATGCGAGGTTTTTTTCTGAATTTGTGCGGCGCGTCCGCGCGCTCGCGCGCGCCATCTTTTTAAAGTTGGGCCTTGGTCCACAAATATTTTGGAAATATACAGGTTCTCCGAAGTTTGGTCAAGGATTTCCCTGGCAGCCGCAATGCCTGATTTCAGAAGTTTAGCCAAAGGCAAAGCGGCACGCTTATTTGTAAAATTCAAAATACCTTGCGCCTCTTCAACTGTTTTTTTGCGCAGAGCATCGGCTACCAAGCGAACTTTCCTGGGCGCTATTCGTAGATAACGAAGTTTAACTGTTACTGGCATATTTTTAGGCAGTTTTTTCCTTTTCTACTTTTGCTTTTTCCTGTTCCTTGTCCTTGGCCTCTTGTTCTCTCTGCATCTTGCCGCCGTGCCTGCCGAATTTGGTCGTTGGAGAAAACTCACCCAGTTTATGGCCAACCATGTCTTCGCTTACAGAAACAGGAATATGTTCTTTACCGTTGTGCACGCCAAAGGTAAAACCAACCATCTCTGGAACTATGGTTGCGGCCCGGGACCAAGTTTTAATAATTTCCTTGTCTCCGGTTTTCAACTTCTGGACTTTTTTCAATAATTTCTCGTCTATATATGGACCTTTTTTAAGTGAACGTGACATATTATTTCAAGATTATATACTTATACCTTAGCGAATCAAGGTTCTGCCGAGCGTTAGCGAGGCAGGTTCTTATTTCAAGATTATATATTAATTCATTAGCGAATCAAGGTTCTTGAGGAGCGAAGCGACGAAAGGTTCTTACTTTTTCTTTTTTTCTCGTCTTTTAATAATATATTTGTTTGTCCATTTCCGTCGTCTTGTCTTTACGCCTCGGGCAGGTTTGCCCCAAGGTGTTTTTGGGTATTTCAGGCCAATAGGCGCTCTACCCTCTCCCCCGCCATGCGGATGGTCAGCTGGCACCATGGCCGAACCGCGCACTGTTGGCCGACGGCCTCTCCAGCGGCTCTGTCCTGCTTTTCTTAATTTTTTGTAGCGATGCTCTGGGAAAGAAACCATGCCTACTGTAGCATAGCTTTCTTGAAGAACTTTACGCAACTCTTTGGATGGCATCTCCAAATGTGTGTATTTACCCTCATGCGCCAAAATCTTTGCTCCTGCGCCCGCTGACCTGACAATCTGCCCTCCCCTGCCTGGCTGAAGTTCAATATTATAAATCATAGTTCCTACCGGGATATTTTTAATCTTCATACGGTTACCTCGCTGAACCTTGGCTTTTTCCTTTATCACTACCTCGTGGCCAACTTCTAATCCTTGAGCGCTTAGCCGATATGTTTTTGCGCCGTCTTCATACTCTAACAGCGCAATAAAAGCGGTTCTGTAAGGATCGTATTCCAAGGCAACAACTTTTGCTTTAAGTTCCAGCTTTTTTTGGCCAAAATCAATAATGCGATAGCGCTTTTTAGCGCCTCCGCCTTTGTGTCGCACAGTAATTCTGCCCGAGCGCGCCCGGCCAGCCCGTCTTTTCAATGTCAAAAGCAGACCTTTCTCAGGTTTCTTTTTGGTGAGTAGTTTTTTTGAATCTGCGATTTTCATTTTGGAGTGCAGGATACGAACCAGCACCAAGTTGAGAAGCTCAAAAATGTATGATTGCAAGGCGCGACGACGAAGGAGTGTGGATACACACTTTGAGGAGGAGCAACACAGCAATCATCCATTTTTGAGCTTCCCTCTTGGGCAGGCCAGTTTTACACATATGCTTCGTTGCTCGTCGCTTACGCGCCTATCGGCGCGCTTCGCTCCTCGCTCCTTGCATATGAACAAAACTGGCTCCGCTCAATTGATGCTGGTTTGTATCCTGTGCTCCTAGCGTGGCAAAACTTCTATTTTTTGTCCTTTCTTCAACTTGACAATCGCTTTCTTGTATCCTTTTCTCCAGCCCTGAATCCGTCCCAAACGTCTTCGCTTGCGCGGCACTTGAACAATTTTAACTCCCTCAACATCAACATCATACAAATCTTCAATTGCTTTCTTGACCTCAATTTTATTAGTTCTGGGCCAAATCTTAAAAACATACTGATTAAGCTTGGTCAGCTCAGTTGCCTTTTCTGTAACATGCGGCTGTTTCAAAACCCGCCAGGCTTGCCCGCCTAAATGCGAAGCTTTTGGCTGGGCGACTGCCGATGCCTTTGTTTCTACTGGCGCTTTAGGCTTTGGTTTTTCAACAACTTTTTCCTTGGCAAATTTTTTCTCTGGCTTCTTCTTTTTGAAAATATTTAATAGAGCCATATTACTTAAATGTTTCCTTTATCACCTTAATACTTTCTTTGGGTATAAGCAAATACTTAAAATTAAGTAAATCCAGAGGGTTCAGGTCTTTGGCTTGGATTGTCTCAATCTTGGGAATGTTTTTCGCAGACAAAATAATATTTTTATCTATTATTGGCAAAGCAATCAGGCAACTCTTGCCCTGAACCGGCAGTTTTTCCAAAATTCCTGCCATCGGTTTTGTTTTGGCTTTATCCAATTTCAATTCGTCAAGCACAATTAACATTTTTTCTTTGGCTTTGGCTGATAAAACCATTAAAAGCGCTTTTCTTCGCATTTTCCTGGGAATTGTTTTCTTAAAAACTCTTTCGTTACGAGGACCAAAGGTAACTCCCCCGCCCCGCCAAATTGGTGAACGAATAGAACCTACTCTTGCTCTGCCTGTACCCTTCTGCCTCCACGGCTTTCTGCCGCCGCCGCGCTTCTCGCTTCTGTCTTTGGTGTGAGCAATTACCTGCCTGCGGTTTGCCATTTGCGAAATAACCACCTGATGCACCAAATCAGAGTTCATGTCAACTCCAAAAACCTCATTGGGCAATTGCGTTTTGGCTAATTTCTTTCCATCTTGATTGTAAGTATCAATTAACATGTTTCTATTTCTATCGGGATAGCTTCTCGATAGTGCGGATTTCCAAAAGTATTCCGCGGCGGCCTGGAATAGCGCCTTTCACGAATAGCAAATTCTTTTTTGCGTCAATTTTAACGACTTTCAAATTTTTCACTGTTACGCGCTCGGCGCCCATTCTGCCGGGCATCTTTTTGCCTTTGAGTACTCTTTGCGGATAAGCTGAACCTACTGAGCCAAGCGTTCTTTCTTCGTGTTTTGTGCCGTGTGAAGCAGGTTTGCCGTGAAAACCCCATCTTTTAACCGCGCCTGCAAAACCCTTGCCTTTGCTGATACCGGCGATTTTAACTATATCCCCTTCTTTGAACACTGAGACGTCGATCTTGTCGCCTACTTTGCCCGCCGAAGTCCCTGACGAAATCGGAGCGAGAGCAACTCGAAACTCTCTCACATACTTAAACTCTTTGCCCTTGTCTGTCTTTTTAATGTTTTTGGTTTTCTTCTCAAAACCAATCTGCGCTGCCTCATAACCATCTGTCTTTTCTGTTTTGACCTGCAAAACGGAACAAGGACCCGCTTCAATCAAAGTTACTGGCACAACCTTGCCCTTTTCGTCAAAAATTTGCGACATTTCAAGTTTTTTTCCTAATATGAATTTCATTTTTTAAACAAGAAAACCGCGCGCAGCGCGGTTTTCTGAATCCAGACAATTCTTACGAATCACATCTTGATTTCTATATCCACGCCGGCTGGCAAGGTTAAGTTTGTCAAAGCATCAACGATTTTAGGAGTTGGATTCAAGATGTCAATCAATCTTTTGTGAATTCTCATCTCAAATTGCTCGCGAGCATCCTTGTGAACAAAGGAAGACCGATTAACTGTGTATTTGTGAATTTCGGTTGGTAAAGGAACTGGGCCCAAAACCTCAGCTTCATACCGTAAAGCCGTCTCCACGATTTCGCGAGCGCTATTGTCGATAACTTTATGATCGTAAGCCCGCAGTTTAATCCTTAGTTTGGGCTTAACTGCTTCTTTGACTGCTGTCTTTTTGGCAGACATCTATATTTATTTTACAATCTTCTATTTTATTATCTTGATCACTACGCCGGCTCCCACGGTCTTGCCTCCTTCACGGATAGCAAACCTCTGCTTTTCCTCAAGAGCAACCGGAGCAATCAATTTAACCTTCAATTTAGCGGTATCGCCAGGCATAACCATTTCTGTGCCCTCAGCCAATTCAACATCGCCAGTCACATCAGTGGTTCTGATATAGAACTGGGGCTTGTAGCCCTTGAAAAATGGTGTGTGGCGGCCGCCTTCATCTTTGGCTAAAACATAAACCTCACCTTCAAATTCAGTATGTGGTGTAACCGAACCTGGCTTAGCCAGTACCTGGCCTCTTTCCACATCTTCTTTCTTAAGGCCGCGCAAAAGAATACCAACGTTATCACCTGCTCTGGCTTCGTCTAATATCTTATTAAACATCTCCATGCTCACAGCCACTGTCTTCTGGGTATCTTTTATACCGATTATTTCAACTTCTTCGCCTGCCTTAACAATACCTCTTTCTACACGACCAGTAGCCACGGTTCCTCTGCCCTCAATGGAGAAAACATCTTCAACAGCCATTAAAAACGGCGCCTCTATTGCCCGGGCTGGTTCTGGAATAGATTCATCAACCTTAGCAATCAGTTCAGCTATTGGCTTCATCTTCTCGTCATCAGCAGAGTCGGCCTCCAAGGCCTTCAGAGCAGAACCCTTGATAATAGGAATTTTGTCGCCGGGAAATTCATATTTGTTCAAAAGTTCCCGCAACTCGCTCTCAACTAAACTTACCATTTCAGGGTCATCCACCTGATCGGTCTTATTCAAAAAGACCACCAGCGATGGCAAACCAACCTGTCTGGCTAAAAGCACATGCTCTTTGGTCTGAGGCATAGCTCCGTCAGCCGCTGAAACAACCAAAATCGCGCCGTCCATCTGGGCTGCTCCGGTAATCATATTCTTAATGTAGTCAGCATGACCGGGACAGTCAATAAGAGCATAGTGCCTCTTGTCGCTTTCATACTCTGTATGACAAATATTGATGGTAACACCTCTGGCTTTTTCTTCAGGAGCTGAGTCAATCTGCTCAACTGTTTTCTCTGAAGCGTTCAGGCCTTTAAGTTTGGTGTACTTCAAAATAGCGGCAGTTAAAGTAGTTTTACCATGGTCAACATGGCCAATTGTGCCGATATTTAAATGAGGTTTTGTCCTCTCAAATTTTTGTTTTTCAGCCATAATTTTTTATCTTTATTTTAGACCTTTGCCCGGCAAATTCCGGGTTATTTTATCTATATTTCTATTTTACACAATTCAAAAAATATGTCAACAGTTTAGGAGCGCAGGGTACGCTACTACCGTCTTTTACCTTCAATTATTTCTTCGGCGATGTTTCCTGGGACTTCGGCGTAATGGTCGAATTCCATGGTGAAAGTTCCCCGTCCTTTACTAAGAGAACGGAGAGCAGTGGCATAGCCAAACATTTCAGATAATGGAACTTTAGCGTCAATCACTTTCAAATTTAAGCGGTCTTTGGTTTCTTCAACTTTACCCCTGCGCGAAGACAAATCACCAATAGTATCGCCAAAATACTCGTCTGGAGTAATTACTTCTAACTTCATAATCGGCTCTAAGAGAATTGGTGTGGCTCTTTTAGACGCCGCATTCAAAGCAATAGAGCCGGCAATCTTAAAAGCGATCTCTGAAGAATCAACTTCGTGAAAGGAGCCATCGTACAAAGTAACAGTCATATCAATCATTGGATAGCCAGCCACCACTCCCTTGGTCATGGCTTCTTTAACGCCTTTTTCCACAGCCGGTATAAACTCCTTGGGGATAATGCCGCCTTTTATTGCGTCAATAAATTCAAAACCCTGGCCTTTTTCTTTGGGCTCAACCTTGAGCCAAACATGGCCGTACTGTCCCCTACCCCCTGACTGCCTGATATACTTGCCTTCGGCCTCAGCCAGCTCTTTAACTGTTTCTTTGTAGGCAACCTGGGGCTTGCCCACATCTCCTTCAACATTGAACTCTCTTCTCATTCTCTCTGTTAAAACCTCCAGGTGCAATTCTCCCATACCCGATATGATTGTTTCCCCTGTTTCCTGGTCGGACTTAATTCGGAAAGTTGGGTCTTCTTCAGCCAATCTCTTAAGAGCCAAAGACATTTTCTCCTGGTCTGCTTTGGTTTTTGGTTCAATACGGATAGAGATGACTGGTTCTGGGAAAGTAATTTTTTCTAAAACAACGGGATGGTTTTGGTCGCAGAGAGTATGGCCGGTGGCTGTCTTTTTTAAACCAACCGTGGCTGCAATATCTCCGCTAAAAAGTTCATCTATTTCTTCTCTTTCCTGGGCGTGCATACGGAGGATACGACCAAGCCGTTCTTTTTGGCCAGTGGTTGAATTAAGAACATAAGAGCCCTTTTTGATTTGGCCGGAATATACTCGGAAATAGGTAAGGGTGCCAACATAAGGGTCAGTGGCGATTTTGAAACTCAAAGCGGAAAATGGCTCCTCATCAGAAGATTCCCGTTCTTCTTCTTTGCCTGTGAGCGGATTAACTCCTTTTACCGGCGGCAGTTCAGTCGGGCTGGGTAAATATTCGCAAACAGCGTCCAAAAGCGGCTGAACCCCTTTATTTTTAAGCGCTGAGCCGCAAAAAACCGGAATTAGTCTGTAATCCAGTACTGCCTTTCTTAAAACTTTATTTAACTCTTCAAGAGTAATCTCTTGTTTGTCTAAAAACTTTTCTAAAAGTTGTTCGTCTTCAGCAACAATTTTTTCAAGCATTTCGCCTCGCCATTTTTTGGCTTTGTCTAAAAAAGATTCTGGGATATCTTCCTGTTTTATGGTCTGACCAAAATCGCCTTCAAATCTGAGGGCCTTCATGTTAAGCAAATCAATCACACCCTCAAAATTCTCTTCTGAACCAATGGGAATTTGCATGGCAACAGCATTAGGAGAAAGCCGCTCTAAAATTGATTGATAACTTTTCTCAAAATCAGCGCCCATTCGGTCCATTTTATTGATAAAACAAATCCGTGGAACCTTGAATTTGTCTGCCTGGCGCCAGACCGTTTCTGACTGGGGCTCCACGCCGGCCACGCCGTCAAAAACCACTACGGCGCCGTCCAAAACCCTTAGCGAACGCTGTACCTCAGCAGTAAAATCAATATGGCCGGGCGTATCAATAATATTGATTTGGTATTTTTTCCAAAAACAAGTGGTGGCTGCGGAAGTAATAGTAATACCCCTTTCTTTTTCCTGCTCCATCCAGTCCATAATTGCCTGGCCTTGGTGCACCTCGCCAATCTTGTGCGAAATGCCAGTGTAAAACAAAACACGCTCGGTCATTGTTGTTTTCCCAGCGTCAATATGAGCAATAATACCTATGTTTCGGTATTTATCTATAGGATACTTGCGTGGCATAAGATTAATTTTTAATTTGTAAACACTCACCAAGCGAAATGGGCAAAGGCGCGGTTCGCTTCGGCAACTTTGTGAATGCCTTCTTTTTTGCGAACTGCTTCGCCAGTGTTTTTGGAGGCGTCAATTAGTTCAGCTGCCAGATGCTCCTTCATTGGCTTGCCCTTTTTCTTTTTAGCTGCCTGAATAAGCCAACGCATAGCCAAAGTAATCTGGCGCTCTCCCCTCACCTCTCTGGGTACCTGATATGTAGCTCCGCCAATCCTTCTGGACCTAACCTCTACTAAAGGCGCGGCATTACTCAAAGCCGTTTCAAAAACTTCCACGGGCTCTTTTTTCGTTTTTGTTTTAATAATATCAAAAGCAGAATAGACAATCTTTTGCGCTATTGTTTTCTTGCCCCGGCGCATCACCTGGTTGATAAGCTTGGCAACCTTGGTGTTGTTATAAACCGGGTCGGGCGTAATTATTCGTTTGACTGCTTTTTTTCTGCTCATGTTCTATTTCTTTTCTTTTTTTGTTCCATATTTGCTCCTTGCTTGTTTTCTTCCTTCCACGCCAGTAGTATCCAGCACTCCCCGCACCACATGATATCTTACTCCAGGCAGGTCTCTGACCCTGCCCCCTCTCAACAAAATCACAGAGTGTTCCTGAAGTTCATGGCCCTCGCCCGGGATGTAGGCGGTAACCTCCATACCGTTGCTCAAGCGCACCCGAGCCACCTTTCTTAAAGCAGAGTTCGGCTTTTTTGGCGTAACAGTAAAAACCCTTAAGCAAACCCCTCGCTTAAAAGGCGACCTATAATAACTGGGTCTGTTTTTCAAAACATTAAAACCAAATCTCAAAGCAGGCCTTTTTGAGGCCTTCTTTGTCTTTTTTCTTTTCTTCTTAACCAACTGATGAATTGTGGGCATATATCCCAACGATAGCACGCACTTGTCAAAAGCACAAGGTCGTGATAAAGTAAATTATTATTGTGGCTATGCCGCCTTAATTATGAAAAAAGACATCCACCCAAAATATTATCCTAAAGCGCGGGTTATTTGTGCGTGCGGCAATACTTTTGCTGTTGGTTCAACTCAAGAACTCATTGAAACAGAGATTTGTTCAAAATGCCATCCTTTTTATACTGGCAAAGACAAAATTATTGACACTATGGGCCGGGTAGAAAGATTTAAGAAACGTCTGTCTAAAAAGCAGAAAAGTTCATCTGCCAAAGCCGCCAAGAACTTAAAAAAGATTAAGCGGGCAAAAAAGCAAAATGAGCAATCAAAATGAGCAATAAACAAGCGGTAATCATTGAAATAAGGGCAGGGGCTGGAGGAGAAGAGGCCAGCTTGTTTGTATCTGACTTGTTCAGAATGTACTCAAAATACGCTCAATCAAAGGAATGGAAACAAAAAATCCTGGATTCCCGCCGCACGCCTATCGGCGGCTTAAAAGAGATTATTTTTGAACTAAAAAACGGTAATGTCTGGGAACAGCTCCAATACGAAGGCGGTGTCCATAGGGTACAAAGAACACCGACAACTGAAAAATCAGGCCGGCTTCATACATCAACCGCTTCAGTGGCAGTTCTTCTCAAACCCAAAGAAGCAGAGATCAAAATAAGGCCGGACCATTTGAAAATTGATACTTATCGGGCTTCAGGACCCGGAGGCCAGTATGTTAATAAAAGAGACAGCGCTATACGCATTACTCATTTACCTTCAGGAATGGTAGTGACTTCGCAAACAGAAAGAAACCAACTACAAAACAAAGAAAACGCTATAAGTATCTTGCAGGCGCGACTCCTGGCAAAACAGCAAGGAGAACAATCAGAAGAAATCTCTGGTAAAAGAAAAGCTCAGATTGGCCAAGCCAAACGAGCTGAAAAGATAAGAACCTACAATTTCCCCCAAGACCGACTCACTGACCACCGCATCAAGAAATCCTGGCACAACCTAGAAAAAATAATGTCAGGCCAGTTGGATAAGGTTATTACGAAATTAAAAAGGAGCTTCACTCCTTAAGCCAGTAATGAATAAAACTTTGCTGGGTTTGGCAAAAACTGCTTTGCAGTTTTTTCTTTTCGGAGAGGTAGGAAATATTTGGGGAAAAGAAAAAGGCCAGTCTGTAAACGCCACAGACTGGCTTAACACTCTTGATCTTTTATTATTGATTAAGAAGTTTTATGAGAGCTTTCTCCCAGGCTCGGGGGCTTTCTTTGCTGCCTCCACCGCCAAACAGCAGCTCATCCTCCCCCACATATGTGAGACTTCCACGGCCATCACTCATGGCCTGCTCGACGGATATAATGCTCTCTTCTATAAGGGGGAGAAGAACAATCATTCCATCGATGGAATTGGCAAGATCTGTACAATAAGTAGCATGCTTGTGGAGGTTTGTGATGAGAACGTGGTGCTTGCCCTGTGCCTTTGCTCTTAACATCAGTACCCCACCGTAAAGAAATTGGGTTCCTTCTCTCATGAGTTTAAGAGTATTCTGAAAGCTTTTCTCCATGTCTAAGTCAGTACGAAGGGAATAGTATTTCTCGACAACCTCCTCGAGCTTAGGACTTTTTGAGATTCTATCGACGAAAAAACTGTATTCTTTCGTCAACTCCTCGTCCTCTTCCGGTGGGAAGAATAAGTCGGTGATGATCCTATCAGCGCCTTCTATCTTCTTCAGTGCTTGAGAAGCGGACGACAGAACCTCAAACTCGATTTCAGGAAACCCATTTGCAGCCAATTTGGCCGCCTTAAGGTTCTTCTGGGCATCATCCACGATTAATATTTTCATCTCTATTCCTCCTATCAAAGAAATGTTGTTAAAAAAGTATTTTACTATTTTCACCTACACCCGTAGTATAGCATACTACATTAATCTTGTCAACAGTTTGGGGTGACATTTTAGGTATTTGCAAAAAATCACAAAAATCGTTGCTTCTAAGTATATTCTGTAGTAAAATAAAATAATATGAATTTTGTGCCAAAATTAAAAAAACTTGGCTTCTCTGAAAATGAAGCCAAGGTATATCTAGTTTTATTGAAGATTGGTTTCTCTACTTCAGGGCCAATTATAAAAAAGGTGGGGCTACACCGTAATATTGTTTATGATTGTTTGGAAAAACTAATCAAACGAGGATTGGCCAGTGAAACAATCCAGCGAGGCAAAAAGCATTTTCGTCCCTTGAGCCCTGATAAAATTTTGAAATTTACCAAAGAGCATTTTGCTATGGCGCAAGATATTCTGCCAGAATTGGAAAAATTAAAAAAATATCAACCACAAGAAGTAATTATTTACGAGGGAAAAGATGGTTTTCAAAATGCTCATCTTGATGCTGTTGAGCAAATGAAGAAAAATAGCACGATTTATGTAATGAGGGCAGGAGGTAAGGGATGGGTTGAAAATATGGGCAATGCTGTTAAAAAGTTTGACCGCATCAGGAAAGAAAAGAATATCAAAAACAAACTTATTGCTTTGGAAAACCAAAGGAGGGATTTAGAGTTGCAAAAAAATCGTCCTTTGTTTGGAGTAAAGTTTTTGGCAGAGAAGTTTGAAACTCCAGCCGGCACAGCCATTTATGACGACATCACTCTCAATATAGTTTATAGTGATCCAGTGTTTGTCATAGCGATAAAAAGTCCACAGGTGGCAAGAGGTTTTAAGCAGTACTTTAATGTTCTGTGGAAAATGGCCAAAAAATAAAAAACTATCGAAAAACGACATCGATAGTTCAACTATTGAGAAGCCATCCCGATAGTTCAATTTTGTTCAAGTTCGGTAATGTCTGCTTGGTATTTCTCGGCAAGGCGCAGTACTGAATCGCCGTAGAAGCGATATTTGGTATTAGTTGAACCGGAAAAGTAAATCATAGCTGCCCGCCATTCACCATTGGGGGTTTGTTTTTTTGCTCCGTAATCACCCAAATACAAAGCAGATGCCAAAAAAGCGTCTTTAATATTCCAGGGGTCAGCCGTAATTTTTCCGCTAACTTCCTTCACTCGCTCTTTATAAATAATCCAGGTACTGGGGATAAACTGGGCCGGACCCATAGCTCCACCCCAGCCGTATGACATAGGACAAGAAATAGGCGTATTATATGGGTCACGTCCTAACTCCTGACAAATCTCAATAAATAGAGCAACATCATCCCTTTTGGACCTAGGCGGACCATAAGCCATGACTCTTCTACTCGCATTCTCATCAGGGTCTTCAGGAAGGTAACACTGGCCGACATTCTTGCCAATGTTGGATTCCTGAGTCATTACGGCCAAGAGAAGGGCAGGCCGAACCCCGGTCATTTTCTCTATCTCCCTAGCAAGTTCCAAGGCCTCGCCAAAAGTAGGCGCTTCTTTCACCCCGATTAAGTCAAAAATACGGGAGCGAATCTCAGCTGCTTTTTCTTGACGTTCTGCCAATAATTTCTGATACTCTGATTCTTCACCCTTGGTTTTCTCCAACAGCCACTCCTGCTCCTGTTTAACGGTCTGACTCTCCTGTTGCTGAAGAATCTGAATTTTAAGCAAACTCTCTAAGTCGGTCTTTTCTGTGTCTAAGTATTGTTGTTGATTCTCCAGAGAACCCTTTAGTTGTTTAATATTGTCTAAAAGTTCTTGGTTGCGGGATAAGAGCGCCTCTAGAGCAACCAAATTGCTGAAAAAGTCCGACAAGTTGTCTCCGAAAAGCAAAATTTCAATAGTTGTTTTTTGGTCTTCTTCATAGATGGCTTTCAGGATATGAACCAACTTCTCGCGCGACTCCTCAATCTTTGAAGAGGTCTTGGTAATAGAGGTCTTGGTATCTTCAAGTTGAACACCAAGATCTTTTATCATTATATTATTGTACTCAATTTGAAGATTTACTTTTGTAATCTCGGAGCGCAAAATATAGATTTTGTTTTGTAGGGTCTTCTTCTCTGCTCGGGTTTCGGCAATGTCTCCTTCATACTGAACAATCTCCTGTTCAAGCTTTGCCAGTTCTTCTTCCAATGTCTGACGTTCTGCTAAAAGGTCTATGTCCTGGCCTATCTCCGGAGTGGTGGTTGCTTCTTGAGCAAAGATGCGAAGATTGGATAAAATAAAAGCCGCTATAATAAGTACGATTATGAGGATTTTAAGAATCTTTTTTTTCATTTTCCTCTTTGGACGCTTCTTCTTCCTTATCTTCGCCGACTTTTTCCACTTCTTCAGGTTTTTCTTCAATTGGCTCTGCTAATTCTTCTTCTACTTCCTTGGGCGCTGCTACTGAAGCAACAACTTCTCCTGGCTCTTTTAAGATTTTCACACCTTGAGGCGCCTCTATATCCTTGATAAAAATATGGTCTTCAAAGGTTTTTAGTTTGTCTATATTAATCTCAAGTTCATGAGGAAGATTTTGAGGCAGGGCCTTAACTTCTACTTCGTGGATATTTTTAACCAATGTGCCGCCTAAATCTTTTACTGCCAAACTCTCTCCGACAAATTCCAAAGCAACTCTTGCCTCAATTTCTTCGGTCAAACTCGGCTGATACAAGTCAACATGGATTGGCTCATCAGTTAACGGGTCAAAATCAACTTTGTGAATTAAGACCGGGTTTTTTTGCTTATTGTCCTTAATTTCAAGGGAAATTAAAGAACTCTCCCCTGCCTGCTGATAAATCTGGTCAAATTCTTTTGCGTCAATTTCCAAGTTTTGGCCTTTGACTTTTTTCCCATACAAAACCACAGGCAAAATACCCTCCTTACGGAGGAATTTTACTTTTTTACCCAAGGTTTTGCGAATTTTAGCGTTAAGTTTTAGCATCTGACTTTTTGATGATGTAAATGCACTCAACCGGGCAGGAGTCGGCGGCTTCTTGATTGCAGCCAATCTCCTCCACTTCCAACTCCTTGTTGTTGGTTTTGGGATTAACCTCGGCGTCCTTAAGACGCGCTTTATCTCCCTCGCCCATCTCCCAGTATTTAGGACACAAAGCCGCGCAAGTACCGCACCCAATACATTGTTTCCGTTCAAAGATGACTTTCATCAGGTTTAGTCCTTCCTGACTAGTTTAAACTTTTTCTCTAATTTTTTCAAGGTCTCAACTATTCCGCCATATTCCAGTTCAGAATAATGCAGCATTGCCGCGCCAAAAAATCCCTGACGCCTGATTTCTTCCGCTTTGCGCGATACTTTATTCCTTACATAGTCCCAATAGGGCTGGTCAAACGCGTCAGCCGGCCCTGTTAATTTGCCGTCTTTAACGCAAAATGCCAAAGCGCTAACCACTGGCGGACCGTCAAAAAAAGAAATAGTTGAATTTTTCTTTACTGGCATTAAGGGCCCGATATGTGAGCCCCGCATAAACCCAGGGACATAATGGCCAATACTGTAAGGCGCTAAAACTTCTCCGGTAGCCGGGAAATCCTTCTGCATCCTGACCAGCATTACCGGGTCATCCTTGCCAACATATTTGCCGGCAATATTATGGAGCCGGGTAGTGCTGGCGGCCACGGCCTGTTCCCCGCTGGCTCTTGACCAGATTCCTTCAACCACAAACCTATCATTATCTCTTAAAAGAACAGCAATATCATATATGTCTTCCGGCGCAAATAACTCAATAACCTTGTCCGCTTTGGTATAGGCGACATCCATAATCTTGAACTTAAATCCTTTCTTAATCTTGGGAGAGAGCAGGAAACCCGGAGTATTCATAGGGTCAACAAAACACATATACAAGGGTAAATTGTAAGCGCCGGGCGCGGTTTTGTCTGCCGCAAACATTAAAAACGGCTCTGCCTCTCTCTCTTCAATCTCCATCTCAGCCACTGCCGGGCCCATACCTTTAACATTGCCGGAAAACGATGTTTTGAGTAAATCCTGACCTGCTCCGTAAAGGCCCTGGGACTTGGCCATTTCAGTGCCAGCCAAAAACGCGCCCCAGCAAAGTTGATGAATTTTTTTATTGCCAGTTCCCTTGGTATGTGTGGTCAGGATTGCCACATCATCTCCGGTGTGGCCAATGTAATAATCAATGACTAAACCTTTGCCTTGGTTTTTGATATATTCCTTAACTACCTGAAGCAATTCCTTGCTGGGCTTAATATGCCCGCCAATACTACCAATATCCGCCTTAATAATACTTAATGTGATTTTCATAATTTGCTCAATTGTAAAGTTGTTTTGATGGCTGTGTCGGGATTCAAGGAAATGCTTTCAATGCCTTGTTTAACCAAGAATTCAGCGAACCCAGGAAGAGAAGAAGGCGCATCGCCGCAAATGCCGCAGTATTTTTTCTTTTCGCGACATAGTTTGATAACCCTGCTGAGCATCTTTTTGACAGCCGGATTTGTTTCATCAGCAATATAACTTATTTTAGCATTATCTCTGTCAATTCCCAAGGCCAACTGTGTAAGGTCGTTCGAACCAATTGACATACCATCAAATATGAATAAAAATTGTTCAGCCAGAAGAACATTAGAAGGTATCTCGCACATCACATATATGTTAACATCTTTTAAGTCAAATTTGCTAATCAATTTCTTCACTTCCCTGCCCTCTTCTACTGTGCGGCAGAAAGGAACCATTACTGAAATGTTTTTGAGACCAAAATCGTCTATGACTCTTTTAATTGCCTGGCATTCCATTTTGAAAGCCGGCTGAAAGTCCTTGTCCAAATAACGAGCCGCGCCTCTGAACCCAAGCATAGGATTTGCCTCTTCCCCTTCAAAAAGTTCTCCGCCAATTAAATTGCGATATTCATTGGTTTTTAAATCAGAAAATCTGACGATTACTTCTTTTGGATAGAAGGCAGCGGCAATTTGTCCTATTCCCTCGGCAAGTTCTTTGATAAAATACTCTTGTTTGTTTTTGTGTTCTATGGTGATTTTTTCAATCTTTCTTCTTAATCCCTCGTCCTCTAAGTCGTTGAAATGGTAAAGCGCTAAGGGATGGACGCGGATTTTCTCAGCCAAGATGAATTCAACTCTGGCTAAACCTACACCATCGTTGGGTAAAAACGAACTCTTAAAAGCAATTTCAGGCGCGCCGATATTAAGCATTATTTTGGTCTTGAGTTTTGGGATTTTTTTCAAATTATATTTCTTAATTTCAAAAGGAATTTTTCCTTGATAAATCCTGCCATTAAGTCCCTGTGAGCAGTCAACTGTTATGTCTTGACCGGTTTTTAGAAGTTTGGTTGCCTGCTGCGCGCCGACAATCGTGGGTATGCCTAATTCCCGCGCAATAATAGCAGCATGACAGGTGCGTCCGCCTTGTTCAGTGATGATTCCTGAAGCAAGACGCATTATAGGAACCCAGTCAGGGTCAGTCATTTTAGTTATTAAAACTTCTCCTTTTTCAAACTCAGTCATTTTAGAAACATCGCGGATAATCTTTACTCTGCCGCTTCCAACTTTGTCACCAATGGCAATGCCTGTTAAAATCGGCTTTTTCTTTGTCTTTATTTTATACTCTTGGAAGGAGTTTGACTCCTTGCTCTTGGGAGCGTGAACGGTTTCCGGCCTTGCCTGGACTATAAATAATTCGTTGGTGCGGCTGTCTTTTGCCCATTCCAAATCTTGAGGCGTTTTGTAATGCTTTTCAATAATTACTGCCCATTGCGCCAGCTTTAAAATCTCGTTATCGCTTAAAGAAAATTTTAATTGCTTTGCGCGCGGCACAACTACTTCTTTTAAGCCGTCATCCTTGCCAAAAACATATTTTCTGTTCTTCCTGCCTAAATTCTTCACAATAATTGACTTATATCCCTGCTCCAATGTTGGCTTGTAAACATAGAATTGGTCGGGCGTGATTTTGCCTTTTACAATCATCTCCCCTACTCCCCAGATTGAGTTTATTAAAACAACATCTGAAAATCCGCTTTCAGTGTCTAAAGTGAACATTACGCCAGAACAAGCCGAAGCGCTTCTAACCATTTTCTGAACGCCAACTGAAAGCCCAAATTTTAATTGAGAAAAACCTTTTTCCTGACGATAGGCAATGAGCCGATCATTAAAAGTTGAAGCAAAGCATTTCTTCACTGCCTTTAGTAAGTTTTGCTCACCGGAAACATTTAAAAATGACTCAAACTGACCGGCAAAACTCGCTTTGGGCTGATCCTCGGCTATTCCTGACGAACGAACAGCAAACGGCCCGTCTAATTTTTTATACGCCTTGATTATGTCTTTTTTCAAATCCTCGGGAAATTCGCCTTCCATAATCATGTCTCTGGCTGTTTTGCCTGTTTTTTGCAATTTTGCTAAACTCTTAGGCCTGAATTCTTTAAAGAGTTTGTTTAATTTTTTGTCTATTTTGTTTGCCTTGAGATAGCGGCTATAGGCCTTGGTAGTAATAGCAAAACCATCAGGCACATTTATTCCTTTTTTTCTCAACTTGTTAAACATTTCGCCCAAAGAAGCATTTTTTCCGCCAACTAAACG
>SDBT01006092.1_pt1 | contig 20113 bp, 37 predicted proteins | sample 2277101 | NCBI WGS metagenome assembly SDBT01 (sample SAMN10404973, study PRJNA504765) | marine sediment metagenome | isolation source: marine sediment core GS10_PC15, 103 cmbsf | place: Arctic Ocean: Southern Knipovich Ridge | collected 2010 | reverse complement strand
AGTCCTCTCCGCATTGGGACAGAAATAAAAATTAAGGACTAAAAAATGTCAGTAGATAATTTTATCCCTGAATTATGGGATGCAAATTTTCAGGGTGCATTAAGCAATGCACACGTATTTGCAGCAACAGCGAACAGAAGCTATGAGGGAATGATTTCCGCTTTTGGTGACACTGTTAAAGTAAATGCGCTTAACGATCCATCGGTTAGTACCTACACAAAGAATTCCACATCAATTACGGTTGAAGATTTGGTTGCAACACAGCGAGAGTTGAAAATCGACCAATCTAAATATCAGGCGTTTGGTGTTGATGATGTTGACAAGGCACAAACGAATGCAGATACGTTAGCAGAAATTACAAGGCGCTCGGCTTATAAGTTTTCCGATACAGCAGATACGTTTCTGGCGGGACTTTACGCACAAGCAGCTTATTCATTAAATTCAAACTCCTCTCCGGCGAATGTAACTTCATTAAATGTTGAAGATGAAATTTTAGCACTCCAAGAAGATATGGACGTAAAGAAAGCCCCACAGGAAGGGCGCTTTATAATTGTTCCGCCTTGGCTTACAACGAAACTCATCTTGGCGGGCTTGACAACTAAAACATCTAATGATGCTTTGTTTGCAAATGGTGTTTTTACACAGATATTCGGTTTTGATATAATCAAGTCAAATAATGTTTCTAAAAATAGTTCATCTTGGGACAAAACAAGAAGCATCGCCGGTATCAGAGGTCAATCTTATGCTTACGCAGAACAGTTACTAAAATATGAAGCATACCGACCTCCATCATCTTTTGAAGATGCGATTAAAGCATTACATCTCTATGGTGGCAAGATTATCAGACCTGATATGACTTGGGTATGGTATGCAGATAAGACGGCGGAGGCATAATTATGGCAAACATTAGAGGCAAATATTTACAAATGTTGGTTGACACGTTCAATGCACGATTCAGCACTCCAAAAGGGGCAGTCTTCGGGATTGAATGGTTCGTGGACGGTTACGCTGGCAGTGATGATCTCGGTGGTAAAAGTCCGGGCACTGCATTCAAAACTATGGCGCAAGCATTCTCGGTAGTAGGGAATAGTGATACTATATACCTTTCAGGGATTATAGAAGAACAAATCAGTGCGCCACAGGATGTGTTTGATGTTTCGATTATCGGAACTCCAAACCGCCCAAGACATAGCACTGCTTCGGGTGTTCAGCAAGGTAGCCCTGCCGATTGGCGACCTGCCGTGACAGGAACAGCAACTCATAATTTAACTTTGCGAGAGCAGGGATGGACTGTTGAAAATATATTATTTGACGCTCCTGACGCTGCCGCTTGTATTAAACTTTCGAGAGGCGAGGTTGCCGGGAATATGGATGCTTCACACGCAACCATTAGAAATTGCAGGTTTGTAGGTGGTGGAACGGGCATTCAAGATACTGGCGGATGCTTTAATGTTACAATTGAGGGGTGTGTGTTCCAGTCGTTAACGAATGGGATTAAATGCACAAGTACCAGCATTGATGTACCGCACGGTTATATAATTAGAGACAATGATTTCAGGCAGAATACAAGTGATATTATTATCTCTTTGAGTTATTCCACAATTGACCATAACAGGTTCCATATGGCATCTTCGATTGTTAACACAGTTTACAATTCTGCACAAGGCGATTTGAATACTGTTGTTGAAAATTATTTCTGTGATAGTGCAAGTGATATGAAGACGGCTTGCACGGGCGGGACTAATGATGTTTGGGCAAACTACTGCACTGATGCCTTGACTTATGGACACGCTTAAACGAATAATTTATTAATTAAAAAATAAGGAAAATTGAAATGGGCGAAACAACAATAACTCCAACTCAAATGGTGGCGGGAACTGAAATAGTTGTTACCGCAGGGATTGGAACTGCAATCAACACTTCAAACACTATGGTAATTGCTTATCCGAAGCAAGGAAAGTTAATTCTCTATTGTGATTCAAACCACGCAAGCACAGCGGCAGTCTTTACGGCTGGTGTCGGTGTGAGTTCCGGATTAGGCACATTTACTTGGAGTATAGGGAGCGGGGTGGCTGAAATGATTATGCTTGATTCCGACAGGTTAGTAGATTCTGACGGAAATCTGGAAATCACTTGGGCAACTGATAGCACAGGATTTTTAGCAGCTTGGTACACAATCTAAGCGGTTAATAATGACAGGTGAAGCGCATCTTAATTGATGCGCTTTTTATAAACTTAAATGGAGAATAAAATGGCTAAGACAAAACGAACGGCTGTACCGGAAAAACCAAAGCAAGAAATGATTGAAATACCCGTAACGCTTTTACGGCACTTAGTAAGAGTGAGCCATAACAGGCAAGCAAAATCATTCTTAAAAAAAGCAACCGGACAAACTTACAAAACAGCAACACCGGGTGAAAATGTAGTTGAGCCGGAAGTTGCAAAGAAAGAAAAGATTGAACGTAAGGGCGGATCTCAAAAAGCAGAAACGAAACCGACACCAAAAGCAAAGGTTGAAAAACTCGCAGCTAAAGTGATAGATAAAAACTTTAATAAGAAGTAGGAGTTTTTAATGGCTCTTATAACAGTTGCAGAAGCTAAAGCAATCTTAGGCATAGCAAGTGCAGTCACGACTTATGATACCCAACTTGGAATATTAATCCCACTTGTATCTTATCAGGTGATGTATTCCATTTGCCAGAACAGATTTGTTAATCAACAAATCACGATGCGGTCTTCTACGCTTACCTTCGCTAATTCAGGCGCAACAATAGTTGATTCAGAATCACAGTTTGTTATAAATGATTTCCCAACAGGGACAGGTGACATTGTTGTGGGTGGGAGCTTTTCAAATGATGGGCTTTATGAAGTGACAAGCATTTCCGCAGGGACAATCACCCTTAACGTTTCTTTAATGACTAAAGCATTAGTTGATGAGGCGGAGGGTGAATTCATTGAGATAAAGTATGTGCAATTCCCACAGGAATTAAAATTGACTACGGCAAGATGGTTATGGTATTTAATTAACTCTAAAGGCATCTCTTCGGGTATAAGTAGTGAAACCACTTTAAGTTATTCGGTTTCATTTATTAACGATGTGCCAAAGGATATTATGAAAGAGTTTAACGCATATAAAAAATTAAAATTCAGTTAATGTTGGAAAATTTATACAAAGATAGCATCCAAGTTTTAAGGAATACGAGGTCGCTTGATTCCGGTGGAACTTATACGGAAAGCGAAGTTGTTGCTTCGACTATTACGGGCTTGATTGTTCCGGTAAGTGGCAAGGCGGAGTTTAAGCATTCACAGGCATCCGTTGTTGAGACTACTCACAGGTGTTATACTTCTAATGACTCCGATGTTATTGTTAGAGACAAATTAAAAAGTGGTGGGATTACTTACGAGGTTTTGTTTATTGAAAGTTCAACCTTAGGAAGCAATCCACATCAGGAAATCGAATTAAAAATAGTTACTTAGAGGTAAAAATGAAAAAGATGTTTTTAATATTGGCTATCATATTGGCGGCTAATATTTCTTATGGGCAAAAAGTCTTTTATAGACATATTCAAAACACTGATGGTAGCGCATCTACAGCAGGATTTGACACGGTTTTCGTAGCAGATTTTAGCCGGGTGTATGCTCTGTTATCTATGACCATAAGGAATGCAGGGGCAGTGGCGTGTACTTTAACAGTTCAAGGCGGGATAGTGAATAGAACTGAAGAGGATTTATTAGATGAGTGGAAATATTCAGATAAAGCCCAAGTTGATGTCGCTTATTATAATATTTGTGTAAGGGATTCGACTTGGGGGATTGCAACGGAGTTCATCCTCAATGCTGAAAGCACAGTCAGGTATTGGTTTTGTGATCCCAACGTAGAACTCATAAAATGTACTACAACTCAAACATCCGGCGCTGATGTAGATTTTTTCTTTTCGGCTAAATTAAGGAAGTAAAATATTATGCACCATAAGAGGGTAAAATGAAACAACTAATTTTAATATTCTTATTTACAATATCACTTAATGCACAATCAAGCGAGTTTATTATATATTATGGTGATGATGAGGGCACTCCTGCTGTTTTAGAAGATGGCAATACAGTAGCTTGGTATATAGCAGATAATTTAACAACTATAACAAAAACCGCATCTGGTGATTCGGTTGAGCGATGGAACGATTATCTTGGAAGCGGACACGATTTACTTCAAGCTACCGTAACAAAAAAACCTGTATGGGTTTTAGATGATGGGATTCTTTTTGATGGCGCCAACGATCATATGAAAACAGAGTCTTTTGCTTTCGAACAACCAGAAATGATTTATATAGTTTTTAAGCAGATAACGTGGAATCATAAGATTGTTTTTGATGGGGATGGAACTAATAGCGGGGCATTATATCAAGAGGTAAATACCTCTGAATTAAAAGGATATGCTGGTACGTTTTCAACAGCGAACGGAAATTTAGCAGTTGATACCTTTGGGATACTAAGGTTATTATTTAATGGAGCATCGAGTAAGTTAATAATAAATGAAACAACAGCAACAACAGGGAATTTCGGCGCATCAGATATGGCTGGATTTACTCTTGGGGCGGGTGCTAATCTCGCGGGAAATAGTAACATCCAAGTAAAAGAAATCATCCTTAGAAAGGTAGCGGATAATGCAACCGATGAACAAATTATTTATGATTATTTAGCTGATAAATATGGATTATAAATGGAATACATTTTAGAATGATTTGGATTATCTTAATATTGATGAGTATGCTTTCAGCATTCAGAGACTTAATAATCTTTGGTGCTTATAGAACGTGGGTTCCTGTTTGGGAAGCCAAATATAATCTTGACCCGATGCACGCAAGCGGTGGGTTATTCGCTTTATTAGTGTTTTATTTAGCAGTAACGGGAATACCGATTTTGTTCGGGAGTGTCGTTTTAAGTTGTCTCATTTATTGGGTTTTATTTTACTGGTTACGAAATATATTCTATCACGTTCTGCTTCGTAAACCTGAATTTATGGAGTGGATTTATTTACTGCCCTTCGGTGGGCTATTTTAGAGAGGAAAGCATTATGCCGGAAACAAGAGAAGGCAAACTTGAAGTCGTTAATATAATGATTGAAGCATTGGAGTCTGTAGAGGCGACAGAGATTTTACCATTACAAGGTAGCGGAGATGAGGCTGATGATTTAGACGACACAGAATTAGATTTATTAATTAATCAGCTATATAGCAAGACAAGAAGGGTACGCAGGAAAATTGGAACGATTTAATAGCACAATAAAGTTATTCGTTCTACTTTCTTTTATATTCTGTGCAGTGCCGCCACAATGGGCTGTATATGTAGAAAGTGATATAACTTATTCGTTACTAATGGACTTGGCTTTGTGCAATGCTTTGTCGTTAATGCCTCTCTTGGCATCTTTACTAATCGATAATAAGGAATGGAAGCGAGTATTCAAGTTTTATTTTGTCCTGACCCTTACCAATCACATTGGATTGGGTTTAGACCATTATGGGCTTTCGGATTACTGGATGACATTCCCGAAAATCGGATTGTTCTTATTAATACTTATTTATGTTGTTAAAATTATGGTGAGGGAATATAAATGGAATGGTATCAAGTAGTCGGTTATATAGTAACACCGTTATTTGCAACGGTTATCGGAGTTTTTCAACTTTATCTAAACGCAAGGTTTAGAAACGTAAGAAATGAAATGGAAAATATAAAAGAAGACATAATTGGGATCAGAGCAGATATGAAAGATATTTGTGAAGATACCAAAGAAATGAAGACGAATTATATTAGCAGGTTCGATGAGACACGGGATAAATTGGATGTGATTAACGTATCTATTAACGGAGTGCAAGTTGAGATTGCCAAGCAAACAGTGGCGATGGAGTTTTTAAGCGAGAATATTAAAGCAAAAAGCAGATGAAATTAGAAATAAATACAGTCCTTATATTAAAAGTTATCGGCACACTAATATCTTTAGGTACTTTGCTTTGGTTGTTAGCAGGGAAGTTTAATGATGCAGAGGTTGAAAGAACCTTTATCAGAGCTAAACTTGATATGTTGTTAGAGGAACGAATGAGCAGAATGGAAAGAACAGAATTATATAACAGGATGAATGAAGTGTTGACAAAACCATCCAGCAAAGAGAATTATTCTTTAGATAGATATATGAATCCGAAAAACGAAACCAAACAAGCGAGTAAGAAATGAATTATGTAATAGCATTTATAGTGGCGATAATATTTGCTCTTTCAATGGCTGGGCGAGAAGCCGAAAGAACTGATTCCACATATATCGAATTTCTGTATCAAGCAGAGCAACGACATAACGGATTAACCGACAAAGAGAATTGGGAATTGCAGAAGGGTTGGGATAACATACATCCGGACACAACTTATATAGTAACGTGGGACTTAGTAAACGTGTACCCCATACCCTGCCCAAGTAAGAGTGTAGAAAATGAATATGGGATTAAGGGTAACTATACAACTTCTTGTGCTGTGTTACATTTGGGAATATCAAGGACTAAAAAACAAAAAGAATTTGACACAGAAATAGAAGCTGATAAGTTTATTGAAAATATGCCTACTCGGATAATGGGAGGAGCGATTGGTGCATATTGTGATAACCCAAAGAAGAACATTGTAGTAGGGAAAGATTGGGAACTAATCAGATATGAAGGTGATTTTGATATTCAAGAAGGTGACAGCATAATGGTGAAAAAGAAATGAGTTATAATTATTCAAAAAGATCAACTAAAAATTTAGAATCAGCGCATCCCGATTTACAACATCTTTTTAATGAAGTTATTAAGGTGATTGATTGTACTGTAATCTTTGGGCATAGGACAGAAGAACAGCAGGAAGAACAATTCCGGCTTGGACATACTTCTTTACATTTTCCAAAGAGCAAGCATAATAGCAACCCCTCGTTAGCTGTTGATGTCGTGCCTTATCCTATTGATTGGCATAAGAGAGAAAGATTTGTTTACTTCGCAGGTATAGTGAAAGGCATCGCCTCACAACTTAACATTAAAATACGTTGGGGTGGTGATTGGAATAGCAACAATGTTTTACAAGATCAAACGTGGATGGATTTACCACATTATGAAATGATGATATGAAACGGAATATAATTTTATCAGTAATAAGTTTTATAGGACTATCGATATTCTTTGTGTTAAAAAAAGGATGGGTTGTAAGTGCTATAATTTTCGTGGCTGCCTTAGTGTATCTGGTTATAAACACAGGTACAATCGGGTTGCTTTTTAATAACTAAAAAAGGAGAAGTGTGATGAATAACATTAAAGATACAGTGACAACTATTTGCGGTTGGATAATCGCATTGGGTGGTGCTGTTTTAGCAGCAGCTATTGCCGGGACATTAACAGTACCGGAAGCCGTAGTTGGTGCATTAACATTTATTGTTGGATTAGCAACTGCTATTCTCGGAATGTTTTCAGGCAGAAATGCTGATGGAAGCAAAAAGAAAAATCCGACTAACGTATAATGAACTGGAAAGCAATTGCAGGGAGTATCATCTTTGTGCTGATACTCCTTGCAAGTTCTAATTTTGTCAACTGGAAATTAACCAGTAAAGCTTATTATAAAGATGGGCAAAATTCTGTTATTCAAGACAGCGTTAAAACTGATACGTTAACAGTAATAAAGATTGACACTTTTTATATAAATATTCATCATTACATTAAAGCAAAGGTTGATACTGTCGGAGAAGTTGTCTTTTATTCAGCGAAAACGGACACGGTTATTATAGAGAACCAAGATACACTTGCAATCATAAAAGAAGAAATTACTTTCAATGAAGGAATATTTGAAGTATTAATGGACATAGAAATTAGACCTGTTGAAAAATTAGTAGAAATAACTAAAACAGTATTTAGAACGGCTATGGTAGAAGTCCCTGCTGACCCACCTTTTTATAATACATTTTGGTTTGGTACGGTGTTCACAATAATTGCAGCAGTATTATTAGCAATATTTTTATAAAAAATGGCAATAAGAAAATCATATCGTAAACAGTTGATTGCAAAGATTAGAACTAAAAACGAGCAAGCATTAGTTGTTGTTGGCAGACAGGCAGTTGGTTTTGTTAAGGCAATAATGACAGAGAAAAATATTGTTGATACGGGGAATTTAAGAGCCTCAATAGTTTCCGCAACATCGATGAAGGCGGAGACGCCGGGAACGGTGGGTGGAAAGAAGGGGGCGAAGATTGCCCTGCCGGGTGTTAAGCTTGAACAGCCAGATGAAGGTCACGTTGTAATTGGGACGAATGTTTCTTACGCAGCGCACATTGAATTTGGGACTCGGCACGGACATACAGGGCGATTTACAGAAAGCCGACCATTTTTAAGACCGGGCGTGCTGAATAATAAAAAGGCATTAGGCGCTACTTATGCAAAAATGATGAAGGGACTTTAATGGACTCTAACATTAGATCGGTAGTTAAAACAGCGTTAAGCGGTGTGAGTGGAATCACAGGCGGGATTTTCTACGGCAGGACGTATGAAACCCCGACAAAGCCCTATGTGGTGTTCGCAGAGTTTGCAGGTTCATCATTCAGAGATACCGAGATTGAGTATGAGGAAATATTCATTCAGTTTTCTTGTTTTGATAAGGCGAATAATCCAAAAGCGATTGAAACAATAGCGAACAGTATTTACGACACTTTGGATGGAGCAAGTTTAGTCTATACAAGCTTTTGGGATGTGAGTACACTCGGATTTAGGCGACCTTTTTTAGGGCCGACTGATGATCAATATTGGCAAATAATTACTGAAATAAAATTAATAATAGAAGCGAAATAATTAAATACGGAGAATGAAATGAAAGGACTAAAACCGGGAACTATTTTTTCAACAGGCGGATTTTATTTCGCTGTTGATTCAACAGATAAAAAAGGCAACTCTTATATTAAGCAAACAGGTGCACGTTCTGTTAAAGAGTATAAAGAGATGCAACAGCAAGAAAAAGAAGTAAAAAGCAAAAAGAAGAAAGGAGCAGACGATGAGTAAAAATGCATTTGCAAGAGGAACGCTAACGTTTAATTTAGTTGCCACTGGTGTTTTTGATGTTAGTCTTGACTTCACTTGGAGCGAGCACGATACCACAGACACATTATCGACCGTAACGGAAAGTGAGTTCGTAGGGGGCAAGGAAGTAATTACAGTGACCTTTTCGTTATGGAAAAATGCGGGTTCGGCAGATCTGATTTTGAATCGCACAACGGTTGCAACGACATCCGGCTCATTAGTTGTTGGGATTGCTTATAGAATAACCGACTTCCAAGCTGGGGATAATTTCACAGATGTTGCGGGAACAACTGGCACAACCGGACTTGAGTTTATAGCAATTGGTACGACACCGAACGTTTGGACAAACTCATCGATTCTTAATACAATGGTTGAATGTACTTTGAAAGTTGAAGATGCCTCGGGCAACTATACAACTTATGAAGGCGATTTAACCTTATTAAACAAACAAATAACCGGAAGCATTGACGGTATGGTACAGGTTACATATACTGGTAAAATCTCCGGTGCATTAGAAGAAGCACAAGGATAGAAAGGAAAACATAATGGCAAAAGCAGCATTCGCAAGGGCGACACTAACGTATTTGGCTGGAACAGAGATTGGAATTTTCAGCTTAACTATTGATGAGACTTGGAGCGAGCACGATGTAACAGATACGGAAACAACCGTAACGGAAAGTGAGTTCATTGGTGGTAAGCGAGTTTATTCAATTAGTTTTGATACTTGGAAAGATGCAGGAACAGCAGATCAAGTTCTGAATCTTGCATCAACACGAGAAGTTGTAATTACAATCGTATCTGCAACAAGCGGTGATGATACGGTTTATACAGGTGACTTAGTTTTATTCAACAAACAAATTACTGGCAGTATTGATGGAATGGTTCAGCTGTCTTATAGCGGTAAAATAACAGGCGCATTAGCAGAGACACAGCCAGCTTAATTAAAAAAAAGGAGAGTTGAAATGGTACACAAGCTAAAAATATATTGTAAGGATCACCCTTTCGTCGGGTCTACAATCGAAGTTGATGGCAAAGAGTTCCCAGCGACAGCAGTTGATATAACCGGAAGGGTTGACAATATGTGGGTTGCTAAGATTGAGTTTTATGTAAAAGAAATAGAAGTCGATATTGATGCAAAAGTATTACTAAAACCATTAGTTAATATTTACGCACCCAATGTTAGAGAAATGATTTACAAAGAATTGGAAAAAGAGTTCGGGGAAAAGGAAAGTTAATGATGAGGGGAACTATTGATAAGCGGGTAAATATTGAGGAGAATATATTCCCGATATTTCCGACAGTTGGAGAAAAACAAATAAAAGAAAAGGAGAGTGTTATGAACGGAAAATTAACGATAAAGGCGGACAGCCCAAGAGTGGGCGGAAGCAGAATTTTTATTGGTGACCAAGAGTTCGGCGTCACCGATATAACTATATCTGGCAACATTAGAGATGATGTTTGGAAGGTAGATATGTCTATATACGTAAAGAGCTTAGATATTGAGTTGGCAGAGGGTTATGTATTGCAAACCACTGATGAGAATGGGAATGATTACGAGATAGTCAACAAAAAAGGAGAGATAATAAAATGAAACGAAAATCTTTTCCTTACAAGGGTTTGAAGTTCTATGAACGGAATAAAGAAGATGTCGATTTCGCTGGAATTGGTGAACGATACAAAGCTAATAATTTTAAGTTCATTCAAACCCACACACAAGGCGAAGACGATAAACTTGCAATGCTTGGTATGGAAATGCACAAAGAGTACACAGCAAATGAATTGACTTTGTTTATGTATGGTGATATTATTGAAATTAAAACTTGTTTATGGCAGAGCTACAAATTAGGTGAAGACGACGATGAAACGATTGAACGGGAAAGAATGTTTAAGCTTGTTTCCGGTGAAGAAAAAGCCGTTCTATCTTTATTGCTAAAGCTTGAAAACCCCCCTAAGAAAGTAGTAAGCAAAACAGGCGAGGCGTTAAGCACACAATATGCAGATGCATTATTGTTAGCAACTTATAATTTACAGCCGGAAGAATTGGGTAAACTAACTCAAAGAATATATTCAGAACTGCTCGAACAGATTCCGGCTGTTATTACTTACCAACAAACAGGTGAAGTTTTAGACGGTGAAGGTAAGAACACAAAAGATTTGGGAAACATTGAATGGGCACGAGAACAGGGATTGTTAAAAAAGAAAGCAAATTAAATGGCGCAAGTATTAGCTGAATTAGTTGTAAATATTGAGGGAAGGATAAAGAACCTTAATTCTTCAATGCTGAGAGCAGAAAACCGTTCCCAACGAGCTGTTAATAAAATACAGGGAATGTTCAAGGGGATGGGTGCTACTCTGGGCGCTGCGTTCGGGGGCGTTGCTTTATTCGCAGGGCTTAAAAAAGGGTTTGATGCTTTCCTCGACTTAGACAAAGGAATGCGGCGAGTTAATACGGTTACAAGGGTTACTGAATCAGAATTGAAGTCACTAAAAAAGCAAGTCATTGAACTTTCTACTGAACTCGGCACTCCCACAAGCGAAATGACCGGAGCAATGTATGATGCTGTTTCAGCAGGCATAGCTGTTGCGGACGTAATGGAGTTTATGGAAATTGCAACGAGAACTGCTGTTGGTGGATTCACAGACGTTGCAATTGCGGGGGATGCTTTAACTACTGTTATGAATTCTTGGTCTTTGGGAATGGAAGATGCGAATGATATTGCAGACATTTTATTTAAGACTGTTGAGCTTGGTAAAACAACGATTGGGGAGCTTGGCACTTCGTTGGCTTTGGTCGCTCCGCTGGCATCTGCTTCTGGAATTTCTTTTGAATCACTATCAATTCAACTCGCAGCACTAACAGCACAAGGCACGCCGACAGCACAAGCGATAACCCAAATAAAAGCCCTGATTGTTTCATTAAAAAAACAACTTGGTGAGGCAGTGTTTGAACAAAATGGTTTCGCAGATGCGTTGCGATTAGGGATTAAAGGCTATCAAGATTCGGGTAAAACATTAACGGAATATTTAGGGACACAGGAAGCAGAGCTTGGAATGTTGGGTTTAACTGGGGACAAACTGGATATTGTAAGGCAAAAAACCAATCAAATGGGTAAAAGATTTAAGGCGGCTGGCAATGCTTTCGGTGAAGCGGAAAAATCCATTAGCAAAAAAATTGAGAAAATAATAACATCTTTGACCAATTCCTTATTCCCGGTACTCGAGGAAACAATAGAATTATTAGAAGAAACGTTTCCGAAAGATAAGAGGGTTGAGTTCGATTTAATAATCCCTACTCCCTTCGGAGATTTGAAATTATTTATAACAGAGTTGGGAAGACTTAGACAAGAACTTGAATTAATAAGCCCACACAGAAATTTGAAATTACAAATTATTAGCCCACATCGAGAATTAAAAACTCAAATTATAAGCCCTCACGCCCATATAGAAACCGAGAAAACAACTGAATCTATGAAGATTTTGGGGCGGACAGTGAAGGATATAAATGAGGAAATCGCATCAAGACGGAAACTAATTGACGAGGGCAATCTTGTTGTTAAAGAAGCCCAAAAATTAGAGGCGGAAATTCTTATCCTGAACAGAGAAATTTCTGGTGAAATGGATAAACAAGTTGAAGCAAGCAGAATACTCGCTGATAATTATGAAAAGATAAAAGAGACATTGGCGTTTTCCGCCCAATTAATCGGTGTAACTCCGACAGCAGCCGGGAAGCCCGGATTGCCAGTAGGTGAGTTCAATATGGATGAACTTGTTACCCCTTCGGAGATGATAGCCGAACACTTTCAGCAAATAGAAGACAGCACAAGCAATGTCGATCAAAAATTTGTTTCAATATTAAATGCAGCGGCGACTCTTAATAGTGTATTAAATCTTGGCGCTCATACTTTTGTTGGTATTTTGTTGAGTGGATTAAACGCAGCGAATAGTATTGCAAATTCTATCTTTGGCATTTTAAGCGCATTTGCAGGAGGCGGAGGCGGAGGAATATTAGGTTTTCTTTTTGGTGGTGGTGCGAGTCCGGGATTAGCAATGGGTGGGAGTTTCCAAGACGGGAAAATACTTCCCGGCGCTGCGAGCGGTGTCTCTGGTATAGTGCCACAGGGATTTCCAAGCGATTCTTTTTTACTACCTGTTCAATCAGGTGAACGAGTTGACATTACTCCAACACACAAAGTTGGTGATAATGCAAAGGTATTAGCAAACATACAAAAAGCGATTGAAAATTTGAACGAGAATATGGTTGCGTCCGGCGCGTCTGAAGACTTCACACCGATTGAAATTATAATGGATGGGCACGTAGTGTCAACTATAAATGAAAGTAATAGAAACCAGCTAAGAAGGTCGGGGATTAAGTTGGATCAAATATAATGGCTTTAACATTCGAAGTATATGACGGTGCAGATTGGCAGGATTTAAGTGATTACGTTTTATCCTCTGCAAAGATTCCCTACATATTAAGAAACAGAGATTATGAAACTGTTGCGCCAGTTGTAAGTCTGACTATATCACAAGCAACTTCATTGTTAAATAAGGGCAACAAAGTAAGGATAAAAAGCGGTGCGACTTTCATATTCAGCGGTCATATATTAACGATAAAAGATGATGCGGCAAGAAGGGTTTGGAGGATAGGGATTTCTTCAGCACTTTATAAATTAAGAGATTACAACTGTAATTACGGGACTTTACACGCTGACATTTCAACAACGGGGAGTGATTATGAAGATTACGCTCCGGCAGCCGGGGACAGTGAAGGTTTCCCAAATGTAAGGGTATTATTCTTATTAAAAAGAATGTTCGTTATTGCCGGATTGACATTGGATGTCTCTGCAATGGAAGGCAACGTTTATTTTAGTGAAATATTCCAAGCTGTTTCTTACAATATTTTATATAAAGATATTAAAATTGATGAGCAGGCGTTATATGCTATTAATCAATCACTTGTCGGCAGATATGCACCCAGTCAATTATCCCCTGATAAGAGTTCAGAAATATCCTTTTTAGATTTCTTGCAAAAGGTTTGTGCGGCGATGGGTTTAACTGTTCATCTCACAGGCGATCTGGCTTTTATACTTTACAGCTCCGGTCTTAGCGAAATTATAGAAACAGAGGATGATGATAAATATGATTATAATTCTGAAGAAATAACGGCGAGAGATACGGGCTACAATTTTAGGCAATATTTCGGCGCCACGCTTGGTAACAATTTCCGCAACGGTTATAATGGCGGAGGCGGAGGCGGAGCTGCTGTTAAATTACAATATGAACAAGGTGATGGGAACAAAAGTTTAAGTTGGTATAATCATTTGTTCTTTTTAGTAAGGCATAAAATTAACCCGGCAATAACTAATGCGACACATTCGGGTGGGATAGTAACGGTTACGACAACGGGGATGAGTGATATGGATGCTGGTGATTATGTAATTATTGAAAACGTGCAGGGGATGACGGACTTGAATGACCAGTTATTAGTCACGGAAGTACAAGACCCGACTCTTTTCAAAGTATCTTTGACAACAGCACAAAGCTATTCAAGCGGCGGGGATTGGAAGTTCGCAGGTGTAGTTTATTTGGATTATTCGGTTACAAGATTACTCGAGAAAAAGATTAGAGAAGCAACCGATGATTATAGAGAGGAAAGAATAATGATACCAGTGAACACAACTGCCAGAGCTGTTATTGAAAGTCTTATAGATTTTAGAACACAGACGAGTAATATAAGACAGGAAATATACGGGGATGTGGGGGAGACAGAATAATGTCAATTTTTGGAACCGGATATAGCAAATTCAAGGGAAGTAATACAACGGTTATTTCACTCCGGCATAATATAATTATTCCAAGTTGGGGTGAAGCAAAGTTAATAAAAAACGAAAGTGTTTTCACAAAAAAAGCGGCATTCACAAAGTTGTCTGAAGACTTCGGGAGTTTTGAAGTTATTGTAAATATTGATGAGCAAGCATCCCCGGCAACTTATATGACGGCTATAATAGCTTACAATCACGACACAGTTAATTTTATGCCACATCAAACTTCAAGCACATACGTACAGGCGGATGGTGGTGGTGATGCGGAGTTTTATATCGAATCAATGACGCCGTTTTATCTAAGCGATGACCCCCCGATATTATACAATTATTTGAGGATAAGATTCATTGCATTAGAAGCGTTGGATGTTTCCGGGAGTTATATCTAATGTCAATTTACGGAACTGGATATAGCAAATTTAAGGGCGCAGATTCGGGCGTTCATAGTCTAAATCATTCCTTGTTAAAACCGGAGTGGCAGATACCACAGGTCATTAAACATACAAGTATTTTAACAGGCAAAGTGAATTTTATAAAAATATCAAGCGACAAATCACGGTTCACTGTCATAGTCAATTTGTGGAAAGCAGGGAGTGTTGCACAACAGCAAACGGCATTAGATTTATTGTTAGTCCACAATCATACATTAGTGAAGTTTATGCCACATCGAACACTTGACACATATATATTTGAAACTGATGGGCAAACGGAAGCTGATTTTTATATAACAACAATGAAACCGTTTTATCTGAAAAATAGTCCGCCTCTTTTGAAAGATAGATTGCTGATTGTTTTCGAAAGCATCAGCCCTACATTATTACCGCTTGTTAGTGTGGGATTCCTTGTCGATGAGGGTGGAGATTATTTGATTGATGAAGGCGGCGGCAAATTAATACAAGAATTATAGGAGAATGAAATGAAAATTATAACATTATTTTTATTGTTTACGATAGTGGCATTAAGCCAAGATTTTACCATACGAAGTTTAGATGCACGGTCAGCTTCAAATCTTGCCGGGTCAGATATATTTTTGATTAGTAACTCGTCCGGTACGTTAAACAAAGTAAGCTATACAAATATGATGGCAAATCTTGACGATGAAGCTTGGGTATGGACAGGCAATCACGATTTTAATGCAACGACTTCAATCACAGGCGGAGCGTTTTATATCCAAAACATTAAAACTGCATCTGTGGCGGGGGAGTTGGCAAACACTTCCTCACATACCTATTTGAAGTATAACGGCGCACAGGAGGACACACTCGCAACTTGGAGACATATCTGGCAGGATAATGGCTCTACTTATGGAGATTGGAGTTTATATGGAACTCAAACAATTAGAGGGGTATTAGTAGGTATCGTGGGTTCTCATTGGCTTATGCCGTCGCATACTTCGACATCTTTTACGTCAATCGGTTATACTGGTTCATCAGGTTCTGGATATATGAGATTTGCTTATGGCAGTTCTGCAATAGATACCCTTATGAGCTGGAGACAAATGCTATTAGGAGTTAATTCGATTTATGGTGCGTGGACATTTAATGGTGATGTAACCCTTAGTGATGTGTTAGGTGCAAATGTTACGGGGACTATTTCCTATGCTCCCGGGGCAGATGTTTCTCCAACGGCAACTTGGGATGTTGATGGATTACCACAAGTCATTAATCTTACCGTAGCAAGTCCAACCACAGTAACATCGATGGTAAATATGGTCGAAGGGCAAATATTAGTAATAGTTGCCAAGCAAATAAATGAGGATTTAACAATACAAGACAACGCTACAATTAATTTAAGAGGCGGCCAAGATTTTGTTTTTCACGCCGGAGATACTCATTCGACATTAACTCTGATTTATGTTAATGCCAAATGGAGTGAAATTAGTAGAAGTGATATTACAGGAGAAATATTTTTTGATCTTGATGTGAATGGCACACTAACGGCGGGGGCGGATGTTATCTATACACCGCAAGTAATTTCTCTTTCAACAGGGGCACAAGACGTGGCGGCAACAAATTCGTTTTTAGTTATAGCCGGGACTGGGAGCGAGCCCTTTGCCGAAATAGATGATTTTACAGGGATAAAAAACGATGGGACTAAGATCACTGTTTTGGGTAACCCCGCAAGTGGGGAGTCGTTTACTATAAATGATGGAACGGATATTGTAACAATCGGCGGCAGGGATATTCTTATGATAGCTGGTGATGTTATGCAGTTTGTTTGCCGTACTTCTAAATGGTACGAAGTAGATTCTCCCCCACTACCGGGAACTTATGGCACAATGGGATTCGCTGATTCATCTGCGACATTTAACGCAGCACAAAATGTTTTCTCTCCCATAACAAATCTTTGGAATAATTTATTCACAGATGGGGCTAATGCGGGGGATTTAGTTTTCACAGGTGACTCTATCCAAGTGACTACCGCAGGGGATTATGATATTGAATGGGACATTTCTTATAGTGGTTCAAATGCGGATTTATATCACACCGCTATATTCGTCAATAATGTTGAACAAAAAGGGAAGGGCGAGGCGATTAGAGATATGACAGGTACAAGTATTGGAACTACGGCAGGACATACAATATTAACTATTGCAGCTACACACTGGGTTAGTTTAAGAATAGTAAATACGGCGAATAATGGCGATCCAACTTTCTACGCAGGCAATATAAACATTCAAAAAAAATAGCGGTTGCACGCCGCATTAGTGAACTCTCCTTTACTGAACGTGCAAGAGCCCTGTTTCGGCAGGGCTTTTTTATGTGCTAAAAACACCCCAAAAGCGAACATTTCAAATATATTTTCATAATAGCCAGATAATACTTGCATTTAAGTTATATTTTTATTATACTTCGAGTAGAGATAAATTCAAAAACACAACAAAGGAAACACAATGGCAATCTTAACTTTTGAAGACACAGCAAAACTTCAGGCAAGGTGGTTGCAATTAAAAAGCCGGAAGACCGGAATTGATTATGTAACACTTGCATTAAATTACGGGGAGAGGTTGAGGGAGAAGATCAGTAAAAAACATTTAATACTTAATAACAAAAAATTGAGGAGTGTGTGATGAAAGATTTTAATATGAAATCATTAATCCCCCTGTTAGCAGACGCTCAAAAAAAGGCGTTATCTTCAAAAGAATTTAATCGTATTTTCAAGGCAAGTTGCAAAAAAGCCGATTATGATTTTAAGCAAGTTAAAGAATATCTTAAAGACAACAATAATTAAAATGAAAAATACAAACAATAAAACGGGTATGTGGGAGTGTGGCACATTAGAGGGCGATTTTGAAAAATGTGATGGTAAAAGATTTTGTTTTAGCTGTGGTAAAATGATACGTGTCGGGGAGAGGGCAATCCAAGACAGAACCCCCGCCCCTTTCAAAAGGGAAATACATTTTAGTTATCGGCACAAAAGATGTGTAATAAAAAATCAAAGAGGACAAAATGAATCGTAAAAAACAAAAACAAAGCAGAGAACAAAAAGAAGCGTTAAGCAAAAAAGCCGGGATTACTTTCAAGAGCAATTCATCAAAATACGCCCGGAAAAGAGTATTACAGGTGAAGGGTATTTTTAGCGATAAATCGCCCTTTTCAGATAAGGCGCTAAATACTACTAATGACATATAAAAAGCCTGTCAGCGCAATCCTTGTGCGAAAAACAGGTACATTTAACAATTATAGAGTAAAGGAGACGAGAATGAAACTTACAACAAAATGGCTGATAGAAAAACAGGGATGTCCAGAAGGTGTGAAGTGGTTCAAAAGGAACTATCCTAATGGCTTGGTGTTGACAAAGAAGAACATCAATGAATTGGTGGGGAAGTTGTTGAGGAAAAGAAGGGGTTGGCAAGACGATGCTTCTGGTAATGAAGAAACTTGTGTCAATTTACATTGGCTGTTGGAGACGGCAACGGGCAAAATCTCTTTGGGTATTTTCGGTTTAGATTGGGACATAGCGACACAAAAAGAAATAGCAGAAGCGTTCTGGAAAGATTATAAGGGGTTGAGAAATGAACAAAGATAAATACGCCCTGTTCATCTATCACAAAGAAAAACGAGGGCACGAAAAATGGGAGTACAGGAAAGAAGTGAAAACAGGAAACCCTGATGCTTGGCTCACTGATCATTTCAAATTGATATACGGCTATGAGGTTAAGGGCGGAACGTTTCTTGATGCACAGGTAAAAATTAACGGAACTAAATTCAAAAGCTTATATGTTGTTTATGGCGGTGGCTATGAGATGGCATTGGCAGAAAGATAAAGGAGATATTATGAAAGAGATTAAGTTTAGGGCTTGGGATAAGAAAAATCAAAAATGGTATGACAAAATTATTGAATGGGCTTTTGATAGACCGAAATATTCGATTGGGCAATTACCAGAATTGCCGGAAAATGTTATCTTTATGCAATACACCGGACTAAAGGACAAAATCAATGCTGAGATTTATGAAGGTGATGTTTTATTAAGTACGGAAAACTTTGGCACAGAACAATACCCCGACGAAAGAAGGATAATGGAAGCCGTCGAATACAAGTGCGGGGCTTTTTACCCTCTTTGTGAAGTGCCATCAAGGGCGTTTGAAATCATAGGGAACATTTACGAAAACCCCGAGCTTGTAAAAGTTAAATAATATTTATATATTTGCAAACCATAAAAACAAAGGAGATAAAAATGGCTGAAGAAACTGAATTTACAAAGGACAAAAGAGAAATTAAATCTCTTATTTATAGGTTTTTTGTAAGATATAAACTAAGTTCGCTTAGTCTGGTAGTTGATGCGATTGATGTTACTGACCCGGAGACAAACAAATATGATAATGAGTTTGGTGTCAGAAGAATAACAATGGATGTCCAATTATAAACAAAAGGAGATAAAAATGGCGAAGAAGAAAAAGAAAGATGTCCTAACACTTATCCAGTGTTCATTCGGGGCAAAAGAAAGGATTAAGGCACAGGCAAAAAAAGAAGGTGTGTTTCTTAATCGGCTGATGGATAGGATTATTCACGATTATTGTAATGTGAAAGAATTATTCGAACTTAACGAACATAAGCCCAAATCAAAGAAGGGAGACACATATTAAAAAAAGCGCCCGGCAAGATGTCGAACGCTCTAAATTAACCAACTATTTTAATTAATTTAAGGAGGTACTTTAATGTTACCTATTATTTTCGAGAAAATCAAATTTCAAGTAATCAGACCGCCGTATGAAATTATGGA
>SDBT01006091.1_pt1 | contig 20114 bp, 15 predicted proteins | sample 2277101 | NCBI WGS metagenome assembly SDBT01 (sample SAMN10404973, study PRJNA504765) | marine sediment metagenome | isolation source: marine sediment core GS10_PC15, 103 cmbsf | place: Arctic Ocean: Southern Knipovich Ridge | collected 2010 | reverse complement strand
TGCGGGAACTTCTTTTTTAGAGATCAAATCTATTAGTCCCGGTTTAGCTTTTATTGCCGGTTACGCAGGAGGAGATTTCATAGAAGGTATCTATAAGGTTATATTCAAAAAAGCACCGTTTGTGAAATAGTTGACTTTCTGATTTAAAAATTAAATAATAGAGTATATGAATAAAAAATATCTTTTTATACCAATCGTGGGTCTGTTATTGTTTTTCGTTGGAATTAATTTATCCGACGCAGTTAAGCCTAGTGATCACGGGCTTAAAGAAGGGGATTTAATAAGCGCAACGGATGATCCCGACGTATATATCGTTAATGAACACGGTTATAAACGTCTTTTCCTAAATCCACAGATTTTTAGATTCTACGGGCATTTAGGAGGATTTGAGAATGTAAAAACAGTTACTGCCGAGACTAGGGATGCGTTTAAGACATCGGGTCTTTTCAGAAATTGTGAAGATGGTGACGAGATGGTATTCGGAGTGCAGGTGACGGAAGAGGATGAAGGTGCATTACACTGGATTAACATGAGTGGGGATGATGTTGTAGAAGAAGAACCGGACTTTTTCCTTAAGGTTTTCTGTATTAATAAGAATGAGTTTAAATGGTACAAAAAAGGGAATCCATTCACTTCTTTAATTGATATACCGGATTACGCAAGAGCGGACAAAGAACATAAGATAATTGCTTGTCATAAACCGGAAACAGAAGCTAAAACTATCGAGGTATCTATAGCAGCTTGGAAAGCTCATGAAAAACATGGAGATATCCTTGGTCCTTGTTCGGGGACACCTACACCTACACCGACTCCCGATATAACTCCACCCATAATATCTGATATAACTGTATTTAATATAACCTTGAACGCAGCCAGTATAAGCTGGGTAACGAATGAGAATAGCGATAGTATTGTAGATTATGGGACCTCTTCGGGGAGCTATGGTTTTTCGGAAACGGGGAGTACTGTAGCAAGCGGAAGTAATACATTTTGGCACACTGTTGGTTTAACGGGCCTTGGAGTAAGTAGCTCTTATTATTTCATCGTCAGCTCCACCGATCCGAATAGCAACACCGCAACGAGCAGTGAACAGACTTTTACGACCTCTATACTACCCTAGTTAGTATCTAAACCTAAATTGGAAATTACCTTAAGAAGGCGCTGTTTGTGAAGTAGTTGATTTGTGGATGTAACTTGGAAGGAGACGGGGTATAATAAAGTTATATGAGAAGTTATATAAGAATCATCATTCCTTTGATTGTTATCATCTTTTTATTTGTCTCTGCGGCAGATGCCACAAGGCCCCAAGATTACAAACTCAAAGAGGGCGATTTAATCAGTGCTATTTTTTCTGACGATCCTGATGTTTACATAATCAACGAACATGGCTACAAGAGATTATTCCTTAATCCAGAAATATTTAGCTTCTACGGCCATCTGGGGGGATTTTTAAACGTTAAATTAGTAACACCTGAGGTGAGAGATGCTTTTGAAACCTCGAGCTTGTTCAGAAATTGTGAAGAAGACGATGTCAAAGTATATGGGATTGCAGTAAGCGACGAAGATGCCGGCGTACTCCATTGGGTTGATACGTCTGGAGAACAAGCGGTTACGGACGATCCAGATTTTTTCAAGAAAGTATTTTGTATTAATGAAAAGGAATTTGATTGGTATCCCAAGGGGCAGCTGCTTGAATCTGTAAATGAAGTACCGAAATATACAAGAGTAGAAAAAATCACAATATGTCACTATCCACCGGGTGATCCTGGAAATCCCCACACCTTAATCATCAGCAAATCAGCCCTTGAAGCACATCTGGCACATGGAGATACTATCGGTCCTTGTGAAGAACCTGAACCATCGCCAACTCCAACTCCGACCCCGCCAATAACTTCCTGTGAAGTGAATATAGATTGTGGGGCAGAGTCATGCAGTCAAAGCGGAAACGCATGTCAGGAAATTAAGAATACATGTCAAGAAGGAAATTGTTTTAGCGCTACTACCGAATATGTAGGTTATATTTGTACTAATTCAAGATGCGTGAATCGCTGTGGAGATGGTTTCTGTTCCTCCTGGGAAAGTAGAACCATTTGTCCAGAAGATTGCGTCGCACCCACAGAACCCGGTGCATGTGTAGATCCTGATGGCCATTTACCTAGAGAGGAAAGGGTCTATGTGAAAGGAGAAAAGGATGGAAGGGCGGTTGATTGTTGTGCTGATCTGCCTACTCCTGATAATCCTAGGTCTGCTTGTAATAAAAAGATAGGTAAACAGGACGAAGGACAGTCTCTTTGGGAATCATTTTGTAGAGATGGAAAGAGTATGTCTTTTCATTATATCTGCCCATACGGCTGCAAAGATGGCGCTTGTATAAGGGAATCTGAGGTTGGTCCAGGTGTTTCGCCGCTAAAACAATTATGTATAGATTCTGATGGTGGAAAGGAGTATTACGTGAAAGGAACAGTATCAGATGAAAACGCTTGGAGTCATGACGACTATTGTATGACCCCTGTCCTAAATGACGAAGGACAAATAATCACAACTTATGATACACAAGTAGAGTCTTGTGAAGCAGGAAATACTTGTTATATAAATGAAGGTATTTGTATAGATGAGGATCCATCTGATCCATGGAGATATTGGACAATGGCGTTTAGTCATGGTAAATGTCCATACGGCTGCAGAGATGGTGCTTGTATAGGAGAAACAGGGGAAATAATTGAACCAGCTCCAGTATCTGAACTTCCAGATATAGTTGCACCAGCTAATCTAATCAATTTCATCGCTATTGGTGGAAATGGTCAAGTTAATCTTTCCTGGACAAATCCTCCTGATGAAGATTTTACAGGAGTAAAAATTGTAAGACAAACCGGAGACTACCCTACCAGGAATAGCGGTATTTCCGTTTATAGCGGCGCCGGCACCAGTTATTCTGACAGTGGTCTAATAAATGGAACTACTTATTACTATAAGGCTTTTGCCTATGATGAAGTACCGAATTATTCTTTAGGAGTAGGAACTTTCGCTACTCCGACGATTCCCGTCTCTCCACCACAGTTTCTTTTGAAGTGGGACTCTCTTGGTTCTAGCGAGGGGCAATTGCGCAATCCTCGTGCTATCACCACGGATAGCAGTAACAATGTCTATATAATAGGCTATTATCCACAGGTAGTGAAATTCACTAGCGACGGTGTCTTTATCACCGAGTGGGGTTCTCGAGGTTCTGACGACGGGCAGTTCGGGAATCCTTTCGATATTGCCGTAGACACCGATGATAATGTTTATGTGGTAGACCACCAAAATCATCGCATACAGAAGTTTACCAGTGTTGGCACTTTTATCACCAAGTGGGGTTCCCAAGGTGCTGGTGACGGACAGTTCTTTTCACCTTCTAACATTGCCGTAGATACGAGCAATAATGTCTATGTGGCGGACAATGGGAATTACCGCATACAAAAATTCACTAGCGATGGTGTCTTTATCACCGAGTGGGGTTCTTATGGTACAGGCGATGAACAGTTCTATGATCTTTCTTATCTTGCCACAGATACTAATGACAATGTCTATGCGGTAGACAGTAATCGTCCCCGCATCCAGAAATTCACCAGTGACGGCGTCTTTATCACTAGGTGGGGCTCTGAAGGTTCTGGTGACTATTGGCTGGAGTTGTCTGACGGACAGTATCATGAAGAGCTTGATGGAAAGTTCAATAATCCTCAAGGCATCGCCGTAGATGCCAGCAATAATGTCTATGTGGTGGACACGCATTTTAATCGCATCCAGAAATTTACCAGTGACGGCGTTTTTATTACTAAGTGGGGTTCTCAAGGTACTGGTGACGGACAGTTCTATTATCCTTGGGATATCGCCATAGATACCAGTGGCAATATCTATGTAACTGAGAGTTCTCCTAATCAGCGCATCCAGAAATTTACTCCAAGTCATACAGCGTTCTTGGGACTGGGACAGAGATTAGCTTCTATTAATCGCTTGTTCAAAGATATTCAATCCCAAGTTGTCGCTGTATTTGCTGCGGCATTAGAACTACTGCCTCCGGGGCTCACTCCCGACAGCCCGTTTTACTTTTTAGATACAATTACAGAAGCGATTGGTACTTTCTTCACTTTTGGTGATCTCAAAAAGGCTGAAAGGCATATGGCTTTAGCCGCTGAAAGATTAGCTGAAGTAAATGCTGTGGCAGAGAAAGGAAAGCCGGAACTTGTGGAAAAAACGCTTGAAAGATACGAAAACCAATTAGAAAAAGCTTTGTCTAGAGTAGAAAGGGCTAAAACTAAAGGAGAGAATACAGTAGAGGTAACCGAGACTATATCCGAGGCCACCCAAAAACATATCGGTATACTAGAAGAAGTATTAGAAAAAGTACCAGAACAAGCAAAGTCGGCTATCGAGCAGGCAATGACAGTTTCAGCCGAAGGAAGTGAAAGAGCAGTAGAGGCAGTATCGTCAGGTCAAAGCTTTGAAGTACTGAAAGCTAAGTGTTTAGAATCAGGAGCACCACCAAATGTATGTGAATCGATGGAGCAGGCTCTTCAGAGCACTAGACCGCTTAGAACTCTCTGTCTAGAACAGGGAGGGACACAAGAGATGTGTGATATGTTTCCTCGTGAGAATTTTAGATCATTTAAACAGATTGAAGATTTCTGTTTAGAATCAGGAGGACCACCAGAAATATGTTCATCACTTGAGGGTAGATGTAGAGAATTAGGAATAACAACAGCAGATCAATGTTTCCGTGTTCTTTCAATTTCTACAGTAACAACTTTTACCGCCGCTGAAGTAAGGAGTGTTCCCGCAAGGGAGATAGATCCTGATTGTCCCCGCGGTCATGTTACTTACGGTACAATAAAATCTTGCTGTGTGGATTCTGATATCGGCCTTACTTCTAATCCGATTCAAAATCATTATTACACGAAAGGAACATTAGAATGTAAGGTTATAGATACTGCAGACGGAACAATGATTAGCCATACAATAGATACAGATTCTTGTGAGGGGAATAAGTTAATAGAGCGGAAGTACGACAATGTTCATAAAGCATCATTTGAAGAGTATGTTTGTCCAAACGGCTGCCAAGATGGTGCGTGTATAGGGGAGGGAACAGAAGGATCAGAGAGATACAGAACAATAAGGTACTACACACCCGAAGGAACCATGATAGAGTACCTAGAAACACCTGAAGGAGCTATAGAGAGGAGTAGGGTAGAGCCACCAGGAGAGGAATGAGATTGATATAAGGTTATATTTAAAAAGACGCCGTTTGTAGGATAAAATAAAAGCCCCCACTCGGGGGCTTCTAAGATGGTTTATTTTCCAAATAATTTCCTATAGAACGGGATTAGGAGAATAAGCACTATTACTAGATACACAGGCCATCCAAGACTCATTGCATCGCTTCGAAATCTTGGCCAAGCTGTGAACAAAAGGAGTGTGGAGAAAAGCATGATTGTTAACATCAGCTGTCGCTCCCAGACCTTCATGGTTATAGTTTTTTGTAATCTTCGTTTTATTATATTCATACTTTTATTTTACCAATTGATTACGGTTTTACTAGTGGGTAATTATCTTCACTAGTAGGGGTTGGAGTAATAAGGAAGCCCCGCAACAAACTATTTTGTTACGGGGCTTCTTGGTACTAATGAACACCACCCACTGGATCAGGATCGATGCCGTGGGCGAGACACTCCACCAAGTAGCCAGCGGCGTTCTCTACACCCATCTCATCAATAAGTCGCTGTCCTTTTTCGGACAAACACACTGTTTCCACGTCTTCAGGCGGATCGTATCCTTCATACCAAGTTCCGGCAATACTCATTGCCTTGTGTAGTGAGGAACGTTCAGGGATGAGGCGAAGGATGCCGTCTTTATCCTCGAACGAAAGCTCTTGGACTCGTTCGTCCAACAATGCCTCAAGGACTCGACCCTGTTGAGCTTTTGAAATGAAGCGGAAAAACTCATACCACTTCATGCCGCCACGGGTGATGTCGGGGGTATTAAAGTAACAGTGAAGCAGGTCGTCCAGAATCGATTCCACAATCTCGTTGTGGGTCATATGGGCGACACTGTAAACCAGACATTCGACCACAGACCAACAACCCGATCCTTGATCTCGGAAATTCTTATCCCATTGAATCTTAGCCTGATTCGAGGTCATATCCTCCTCCTTGATGGAAAAAAGATGATTTTCAGTGAACTACAACGTTGATATTATTATTATACCATAATTAGTGATTTTAATCAAGTTACGTATTTTTGATTATAACAGAGACTTTTTAGATTACGGTTTAATGAGTGGGTGATTATCTTCTCCGGTAGGTATTGGGTCAAATGTATGCATGTAGTAGGGGAGATCAGTATCTCCTAAGCCATCACCGTCGGTATCTGAGCCTATATAGTCGCTATAGTAGTTTCCGCCCAACCAATCTCCACCAACAATATTAGTACCGGCGGTTTTAACTATATTCCAGAAATTAGTGAAGCCGCTAGGGGATTGATCGAATCCGTTTTTGAGATTAGCTAAGTAGTTGTTATATATTTCATTTTCGTAACCGTCATATACATAAATACCGTTATATCCACTCCCGATTACGGTATTATCTCTTACTGAGCTAAATAGGGCCATTTCAAGCTTTATACCATATCCGGTAGCGTCGGTAACTGTATTGCCGACAACTTCGATATTTTCCGGTCGGCGTTGAAAAGTGTAGGGGTATGAATAGTTTCGTGCAAGTCTGATCCCATCTCCATAGCTGGTCATATTCTCTATAATGTTATTTTCAATTAAACCACCATCAACACCGGAAAAAGTTATTCCACCTTTTCCGTTAGTAATGGTATTCCCGATAACCTGCGTACCATCCGCCAGTTTTATTGTTATCCCACCTCCGTTAAAGTTATTAATATTACAATTCATTATTTTCACTTCTGAATCACAACCATCAAAAACTGCACCGTTACTTGTACATCTAACAAAGATTGCACTTGATTGAATTATATTAGGTCCGGTTATAGTGGCATCGTTACAATTCAATACTCGTTGGTCACCGGTATTTACCCACATTTGGAGTTTTTCGTAGTTTTCAAAAGTATATGTTTTTGGGCACAACAAGACATCGTCGACTATATATAACCCTGGGGAACTAGAAGGTATTTCAGTTACTACCTTTCCGTTGTATGTATCCGGATCGTCTAGATCAACACATTCACCGCATCCTTGTTCTACACCTAAACCTTCATCAATTTCTCCGTCACAGTCGTTATCTATACCATCACATATTTCTTCTGTGCATGTAGGTGTTGGTTCTGGGGTAGGGGTAGAGCAGCATTCTTCACAGATATCTTCTAATTCAATAACCCTTGCTTCTAAAGAAGCTATTTGAGATTGTAATGCAATTTGTTCGTTATCATATTCATCTTGATGAACGAATATATCGAAAAATGAATCTATATACGCTTCTAAACTACCCAGATCAAGTTGAGTGGGTAATCCTGTTATTTGATCAGCCAAATTTTGTAGTTCTTCATATATCGGCCCAAAAACGCTGTCTTCGTTTGGTTCGGCTTGGGCGAAACCAACGATTGAAATCAAAGCTAGAACTACTATAGCTGAAACTCCAAAGATGAGTATTTTTTTCATACTTTAGTATTATCAAAAATGGAGGGGTTTGGCAATGAGGTGTTAGTGTTTTAAGATTAAAATATCGGAATTAACTACGCTTTCATTAAAGACCGTCTTACCGTATATTGCCGTAGTCGTTGCTTTAGTTTTAGCTATATTGTTTAGAAGCGATAATGGACGGTTAATAGGATATTACTGGTTTACATTTGTTGTTGGAGCCGCTTACGCGCTACTTATAGCTACTGTTACGATTCTTCATATTAAAGAAACAATGAGGAAGAATAAATTGAACCGAATAGTAAATCACGTACCGCACTTTATCTTATCTCTAATACTTGCGGGAGGAATTATTTTATTCGGTTTTCTCGGTAACGTATATCATACTGTAGAAGAAGGGGAGTCTCTATGGACGATTGCTGCCCGACACTATAGCGATGGATCGGAATGGGAACGATTCGAACAGAGAGAAGATCCTGATCTGATTTACCCGGGTGAGGTAATAAAGATTCCGATTGAGTTGTAATATATAGCGTGAATGGAAAACGAGCTCTTAGGGGGCTCGTTTTTTGGTTTATAGAAATAGTGTTTATTAAAGTTGTCAAATTATAAAAAGCGTGGTATATTTAAAAATCATCATATTGACACTGGTCTCTTGTGTTAATTATAATTAGGCTTTACCATTAATTTATCAGTGTTATAATGAAAATAGATGAAGACAACGGAAATAAGCTATTCAAAACACGTTATGGCACTTTTGTGTTTAAGAAGGCTAATTATGATCAACATTGTAGAAAACGGCCAAGACTCCTTTATGATGAGTATCTAGAGCAGGTATGGCAGACTCTTGATGATCCTGATCACATTACAACTGGCCCTAAGGAGAATAAGACAACGTATTATAGGGTCATTAAGTCGCAGAATAGGAGACAGGAAATTGATGTAGAAGTATGGCAAGTGCCTATTTTTTCAAAATCCGAAGGGCAAATTATAGCTACAGCGATAAATTTCTGGTCGCCAAATTGGCAGGTTATACATTTATTTGAGAAAACAAAATGGAAAAAAGAAACGTCATTAATTTAATAGACTCTATTCCTCGCAAAGCATTGGAGGAAAATTGGGTTCGTTCATACGACAAGGAGTTAGATTTCTTTACTTGGACCAAAAAAGATCTTGATGAAGAGTCTACAATGGTTAAGGTTTCGAATCACACTTTTTTGTACATAAGTTCCAATATTGAATTAGAGGGAGTTGCCCTAGAATATGCGAAATCTAATTTTATTCAACATTCTGATTTGGTCAATCGACCAGATATAGTGAGTATTTTTATGGGCAAAGAAGCTTCTGAAAACGATGATAGCGATGAAACATCAGAATTACTTTTTGCTAAAAGTATTCAGAGCGATATATTTAAGGAATTAATTACTACAAATAGTGTTGAATCTGTTGATGGTTTGGTTTCTATAGCTACTGAGAGCAAAGAGGCTTCCCCACCAATAAAATAAGGGACACTCCCTAAATCTAAAAACCCCTAAATACCCACCACACAAAAGAGGAGCCACCAGCTCCTTATTTGTTTACATAAAGAAACATAAAAAGGGTGTGGGGTTTGAGATTGACACGATTCGGACAGATGGGATAATAGAGGCAAATGAACAAAAAATATCTGAACAGATTAGTTGATATTATAATTAAGAAATTTTAATTGTGACAAAAACTCTTACGATACAAAATCGTAAAATAACCTACGCTATTCGTCAAAGTAAACGTGCAAGAAGAATGCGCTTGGCTGTTTATTGTGATGGCTCTGTGGTGATGACAACGCCCCTCAACCTCCCAGAGGGTGTTGCTGAAAGGTTCATAACAGAAAAAATTAGTTGGCTTCTTAATAAATTGAAATTTTTCGATCAGTTTAAGAAAAAGATGGAGCCCAAAAAGAATAGGAAGGATTATCTACGATATAAAAACACTGCCTATCATTTGATTCTTGCTAAAATTAAATATTTTAATGAAATTTATAAATTTAAATTTAATAAAATAAATATTAGAAACCAGAAGACTCGATGGGGGAGCTGCTCGAATAAAAACAATCTCAGCTTTAACTATAAGATAATAAATTTACCAGAACAGATTCAGAACTATGTTATTGTCCATGAGCTTTGCCACTTGAAAGAGTTTAATCATTCGAAGAAATTCTGGAACCTAGTAGTAGAAACGATACCAAACTATTTGGAAGTAAGAAATACTTTACGTAGGAGAGAGTTGAGTTACTAACGGGAATGATAATTCCTAAAAAATCATTTTTATGATTAAATTTATATACAAATTCTATTACTCTATATTTAACTAATAGAAATATCCTTAAAAGTTATAAAATATATCTTTATTTAATTCTATGTCTACCTCTAAAGAATTTGGAAAATTATACAAGACGTTAAATACCAAACAGAAAGAAGCCGTGGATACCGTTGAAGGGCCGGTTATGGTTATAGCTGGTCCGGGAACAGGGAAAACTCAGATTCTAACTCTGAGGATTGCCAATATTTTATTAAAAACGAATATTGATCCAGAAAACATTTTAGCACTTACTTTTACTGAATCTGGTGTTGCCTCTATGAGGAAAAGACTAATTGAGATTATGGGTAGCCCGGCTTATTTGGTAAACATAAATACATTTCACGGTTTTTGTAATGACATAATAAAAGAATATCCTGAAAATTTTTCCAATGTAATAGGATCTGAAAACATGACTGAGGTGGAGCAAATAGAAATTTTGCAGTCTATTTTGGAAGGTAGTTCTTTTAAAGATCTTAAAACATTCGGAGACCCATTCTATTATCTCCGTTCTATACTTTCAGCTATAAGCAGTCTTAAGGGAGAGGGTGTCTCTGTTAAGGAGTTTGAGAGGGTAGTTAATTTAGAGATTGAATCTTTTGAACTTATTGAAGATTTGTATCACGAAAAAGGAGCTCATAAGGGAAGGATGAAAGGGGAGTACCAAAAGTTGGAAAAGCAGTTGAATAAAAACAAGGAATTAATTGAAATATATAAACAATATCAGGATAAATTAAAAGAAAGAAAGCTATATGATTACAGCGATATGATAATGAAGGTTCTGGAGGTTTTGGGGGAGAACAAAAATCTACTTTTAACCTTTCAGGAACAGTATCAATATTTTTTGGTAGACGAGCATCAGGATACAAATAATGCTCAGAATAAAATATTAGAATTGCTTGTTAATTATCATGATAATCCAAACATATTTGTTGTGGGGGATGAGAAGCAGGCAATTTTCAGATTTCAGGGGGCTTCTTTGGAGAATTTTTTATATTTTAAAAATCTTTATCCTAGTGCCAAATTAATTAATTTGGAAGAAAATTATCGTTCAACTCAAGAAATTTTAGATTCAGCTCATAGTTTACTTGCAGGAGAAAAAAGTTTTAAAAGCAACATATCTTCGGAAGGTAAACTTGTGGAAATCTATTCTTTTACTAAGCCCGAAGTAGAATTTTTCTTTTTGGCGCGGGATATAAAAGAGAAAATTAGGGAAGGGATAATTCCCGATGAGATAGCCGTATTTTATAGAGACAATAAAGATGCTTTTCCCATTGCTGAAATGTTGAGGAAATTCGATGTTCCTTTTATCATAGAATCAAATCAGAACGTATTGGAAGATTTGGATATAAAGAAATTAATCAAACTACTTAGAATAGTAGATGATTTTGGATATCAAGAAAAATTAATTGAGGTAATGCATATTGATTTTTTGAATATTGAACCTCTGGATCTTTATAAATTAATAAAATATTCAAATAAAAACAAAATTCCAATAATTGATTTGATAAAATCAGCGGAAACCCTAAAATTTTTGAAATTAGAGAATCCAGAAATTTTAAATGAATTTTATAAAAAATTAAGAAAATGGACTATAACTGATAAGAATAAAATGATTACTACTACGTTTGAAGAAGTGGCTAGTGACTCAGGATTCATCAGTTACATATTAAAGAAACGAGATTCTGCCGATATGATATCCAAATTAAATAATTTATTTGATGAGGTAAGATCATTAGTTGGAAAGCATAAAGAAGGTAGAGTTTGTGATCTTCTTAAATATATTGATATGCTCTCTGAGCACAATGTTTTAGTGAAGAAAAAAACTTCCTTTAAGCCGTCGGGGAAGGTAAGATTAATGACAGCTCATAAATCAAAGGGGTTGGAATTTGAGCATGTATATATTACTCAGGCATATGATGGGCATTGGAGTAATAAAAGAAGTCCTAATTTACTACCTCTTCCTTCTAAGATATACTCTCTTTCTGGAAGTGATGTGGCGGGAGATAAAAATGATGACGAAAGAAGATTGTTTTATGTGGCTCTTACAAGGGCCAAGAAGGGGATATCGATTTCATATTCCAGAGAAGGGCTTACTAATAAAGAACAATTACCGTCTCAATTTATTCAGGAAATAAAATCGGAATTAATAGATATAAAAGATGTGGATTCTATTGAAAAAGAATTTAAAAAGGAGCAGGAAAATATATTTAAGCCTGCGAAGGAGCAGGGAATTAATGTTAAAGATAAAGAATTTATAAAAGACCTATTTTACCAAAGGGGTTTTTCTGTGACGGCTTTAAATAATTATCTTAAATGTCCTTGGAATTATTTTTATTCAAATCTTCTAAGAACTCCAAGAGCTTCCACTAAGCATCAGCTATACGGAATAGCCGTACATGAGGCTCTTAAAGAATTTTTTAATAAATTAAAAAATGAAGATGTAAGTAAAAAATATCTTTTGGAAAGGTTTGCGTATCATTTAAAACAACAGCCCTTATTAGATAATGAACTAGAAGAGACCCTTAAAAGAGGAGAAGAGGCGTTGGATGGTTATTATGATAAGTATTCCGGTAGCTGGATAAAGAATATTATAACCGAAGAAAATATAACGGGAGTTTTACTGGATGATATAAGATTAACAGGAAAGATAGACAAGATAGAATTTTTAGAAAATTCGAATGAAGTAAATGTAGTGGATTATAAGACAGGAAAACCGAAGAGTAGAAATGCAATAGAGGGTAAGACTAAGAGTGATGATGGTGGGATAGGAAGACAGTTGGTATTTTATAAATTATTGCTTGATAAATACAAAGACGGGAAGTATAAAATGAATTCAAGTGAGATTGATTTTGTTCAACCAAACGAAAAAGGGAAGTATATAAAAGAAAAATTTATAATTTCCGATAAAGAAGTAAAAGAATTGGAAGATTTAATAAGACAAACGACTGATGAGATAGTTAGTCTCAAATTCTGGGACAAGGGATGTAATGATAAAGATTGTGAATTTTGCCAATTGCGGGGGATAATGTAAGAAAAGAAAAATATGCAATTAGATAATGAAAATTTAAAAGAAATTATTTCCGTATCCGAATATATAGAATCTTTTAATGATTTTTTAAAGAAATATGAATTTAGAATCAAGGGGGAGATTTCTGAATTAAGTGTTTGGAGCTCCGGGCATGTATATTTTGTGATTAAAGATAAAGATGAGGAAGCAGTATTGAATTGTATTATGTGGGGAGGTAATTATAAAATGTGCGATATCGAGCTTAAGGTTGGTATGGAGATCATAGTAACCGGTCACGCTAATGTTTATGTAAAGACCGGAAGATTTTCTTTTCTAGCCGACACTATTGAGTTAATAGGGGAGGGTGCGCTTAAAAAAGCGTATGATGCTTTGAATAAAAAATTGAGTGAAGAGGGATTATTTGATCTAGAGCGTAAAAGAAAGCTTCCTGATCTTGTACAAAAGATTGGTCTTATTACTTCCAGAGAAGGAGCAGTTATACATGATTTTCAGAGCAACCTAAATAAATATGGTTTTGAAATTATTTTTGTAAATTCAAAAGTTGAAGGTCAGTCAGCTTTAAAAGATCTTTTAGATGCGGTCCGAACGATGAAAAAACAAGATATAGAAGCCCTTGTTATTGTACGGGGGGGAGGTTCTTTAGAATCACTTCAAGCTTTCAATAATGAAAACCTTGTTCGGGAGATAGCTAATTTTCCGGTACCTGTTATTGCAGGAATAGGCCACGATAAAGATATTCCTCTTGTGGCTTTAACTGCTGATTACATGGCCTCAACACCTACTGCCGCAGCACTAATTATAAGTAGATCATGGGATGAGGTATTTGAGAAAGTGAAAGCATTTACTAATATCGTAAAAAGTTTAGAGATGAATATACGACAGGCTAGCGAAAAAATTACAGGTCTTTGGGAAAATGTGATAATTTTATTCAACAATAATCTACAGAATATTTATCAAAAACTTGAATTGGCTCAAAAAACAGTTTCGCTTAATGATCCTAAAAGGCAGTTACGTCTTGGATATTCAATAACCAGTTATAACGATAAAATCATAAAAAAAATAAGGGGGCTTAAATCGGGAGATATGATTAAAACTCAATTAGAAGAAGGAGAAATTAATTCAAAAATACAATAATATGACTAAAACAAAAAAACAAAATCTAAAAGAGTATTTAAAACAGATTGAAGAAATTACTATCTGGTTTGATGATCAAGAAGAGGTTGATATTGAGAAGGCACTAGAGAAAGTTAAACAAGCCACTAAATTAATAAAAGCCAGTAAAGACAAGTTAGCCCAAGTAGAAAACGAGTTTAAAGAAATAAAAAAGACGGTTGAATAATTTCGTCGGTCCGAGATTCTTAGGGCAACATGAAGATAAACCTACCTTCTTCTTTATCCCGAAGGATATAATTGAGAGTATAGAATAAGAGGTATATATAGCGTGAATGGAAAACGAGCTCTTAGTGGTTCGTTTTTGGTTTTTATAAAAATGATATTTGGCAATTTTTGTTAATTATCTTAAAATTAAACTAATGACTATTGAAATATACATACCTATGAACGGGCAGAGTTTTTATATATTGACTTAATAACATAATTATGCTATAAAGTAGTTAAAATGCTAGATATTATGAATCAATCCTCAATCTTAAATTTTATTAATAAATTTGTTATTTCACAGTATTTTTTATGGTTATTAGCTTTGGCATTTCTAGTAATCATTACTATGCTTACCATCCGTTTGTCGAAAAAAAATCGGCAAAAAGTAAAATATCCCACCCAAACTAGGTTTATCAATATATCCCCTAGCGCAAGGAAGATGATAAATTTGGCTATAGAAATTTGGAGAATTAAAAAAAGAGTAAATAAAATCAATACCAAATTGTCTGAGAATGAACAGAGGATGTTTCAGAATTCACTTAGAAATCTAGACCAATTTATTGGGGACTACGATCTTGAAGTGATTGATTATACAGGTAGAGAGTATAATGAGGGTATGAATCTAGAAGTAGAATCTATTGAGGGTGATAAATCAAAAGAAAAATTTGTGATCGTAGAGACCCTAGAACCAACCGTCTTGCACAAAGGAGAAATAATAAAAAAATCAAAAGTTATTTTAGGTGAGTCTAATTAAACACATGACCGATAATATAATCAAAATTGGCATAGACTTAGGAACAACAAATTCGGAAGTCGCAATTCACAAGGAGGGCCAAATCGAAATAATAAAAAATATACATAATGATGAGTATACACCCTCTGTTTTTGGTGTTGATAAATCAAAAAATAAAATTGTCGGTAAAAAGGCTTACGAAAAAGTATTTAGATTCGCTACCCCCGAAGAACAAGAAAACAACAAAGCCGAGATTAAGAGGTTAATGGGTACATCTGAAGAGACTTTGTTCAAGCGTCTGGGCAAAAAGCTAAAGCCCGAAGAGATATCGGCAGAAATTCTTAAGAGTTTAAAAGAGGATATATCAAGAAAATATTCCGACTTTGATACGAATGCAGCAGTAATTACTATACCTGCATATTTTTCTACTCTCCAGGCCGAAGCGACAAAAAGGGCGGGGCTTCTTGCTGGCTTTGACTACGTGGTATTACTACAAGAACCAATAGCTGCCGCCGTTTCTTTCGGTTTTATGGGTTCTAAAAATGAAAATTGGCTGATCTACGACCTTGGGGGTGGTACCTTCGATGTAGCCCTAATCTCTTCAAAGGGAGGGACACTCTCTGTTTTGGGGCATAGGGGGGATAACTTTTTGGGAGGTAAAGATATCGATTTATTGATTGTAGACAAAATAATTGTCCCAAAACTTTTAAAAGAATTTAAGTTGGAAGGTTTTAATAGAAAAGATCCTAAATATTCTAGTCAATTCGCGTCACTTAAATACAGGGCCGAGAATGCGAAAATTGAACTGTCACAGCGCGAGGAAACTGTAATTGAGATTGATAAACTTGGTGATGATAATGAAGGGCAAGAGATCTATCTCAATATAAGCCTAACCGCTAATGAATTACAAAAGCTAATGAAGCCCTTGGTTGATAGAACTATAGATCTTACTAGAGAGACGATTAAAGAATCTGGTTTAAAGACAGCGTCAATTGATAAGATTGTGTTGGTGGGGGCACCGACACAGATGCCCTATATTAGAAAAAAGTTAGAAAAGGACCTAAAAATACCTATCGACTCTTCTTCGGATCCGATGACCGCAGTAGCGCGTGGAGCGGCAATTTTTGCGATTAGTCAAAGAATCCCAGAGGAGATTTTGAAGAAAAAAAAGAGCGCTGTGGATAAAGGGAGAAAGAAGATTAATCTTTTTTATGATACTTTGACATCGGAAACAGAGGAATCTGTTACTGGCATTGTGGAAGGATTGTCCAATGGCGAGAGAGATTATCACATTCAAATCCAAAGTGATAGCGGTTCTTACACAGGAAGCAAAAACAAAATCAAAGATGGCAAATTTTTTGAATCCATCACGCTTGAATCAAATAAGGAAAATTTATTCTGGATTTATTTATTTGATGATGAGGGTAATAATATCCCTATTGAGCCAGAATCATTTTCGATTGTTCATGGCGTTTCTATATCAGGGGCACCAATTCCACACTCCATAGGTGTCGCTGTAATAGATAATATTATGCTTGGGCTTGAAATAAAAGAAGAATTTGATCCCTTCTTTGAGAAAAATAGTATCCTGCCTCTCAAACATACAAAAACCTATCAAACGGTTAGAAGATTGAAAAAAGGCGATAAAGAGAACGCACTACCTATAAAAGTATTCGAGGGTGATTCAAATAAGCCAGATAGAAATCATTTCTTGGCAGCACTTGCAATCACCGGGAAACAAATTACCCACGATCTACCTGAGGGGACTGATATCGATGTCACCATCGAGGTGAGCGAGTCAAGGGAAGTCTTTATTAGTGGTTTTATTCCCAGCATAGATTTACCTCTAGACACAATTAGGGCAACAATTCACGCAGAAGATATATCGCTACTGACGCTAGAAGATGAGGTGAATGTTCAGGCGAATATATTCGATAGTATTAAGCGAGACCTTTCATCTACTGAGCAATCCAAGGTAGAAAATACTATCCAATCTATCAGGACAAGTGTTCAAAATGCTGGCACAGATGAAGATGAAAAACGAAAAGCTGATAGTAAGCTAAAAGAGTTAAAGAACACAATAGACACTTTGCAGCAACTAAAAGAAATGCCACAATTATTAGAGGTATATAATGAAAAAATTGAGCAAATAGAGAATCTTATCAAGGAGGAAGGGGTTGTTGCTGAAGAAAATAAATCTAAATTCTCGACTAGGTTAGATATTATTAAGCGGGAAGGGGTAACTACAAATAACGACAAAGTGCTAATTATTAGTGCTATACAACAGCTAGAAGATTTACTGATGAATATTCTAACCGAGAACCCATCTTACTGGGTGCACTTATTTGAGGGTTTTTCTGACGGTAGCCATGACTTTACGGATACAGACGAGGCAAATCGTCAGATAACAAAAGGGCGAAATGCTATACAGGATGGTGATATGGACAGGCTCCGACACGCCACAATTAATTTGATACAATTATTACCTCAGGAGGAACAGAAAAGAGCAATAAGTGACCTGTCTGGGATTACTAAAAAATGACAAATTCTCTAGAAGACAATTCTTTCCATATTTTAGGCTTGGATTCATCTTCTAGTCAGAGAGAGATACTAAAACGCTCGAAAGAGTTAACCAATAGACTTAAGGTCGGGGTGCTCGAGGGCCTTGAGGGTGATTTCGGTTTTTTCGAAGAATTCAGAACAGAGCAAGGTGTGAAAAGAGCCGTTCAAAAACTAGGATCACCACAAAAAAGAATAGCAGAAGTCTTTTTCTGGTTTCAATTTACTGATGCCATCGACAATAAGGCTAGAGTTGCTCTAAAAAACCAGGATTATGTAGAAGCAATTGAAATTTGGAAGCATAATTCTACTGGTGCCGACACAGGAAGAGCATATCTTTATAAAAAGAACTGGGCACTTTTGCTCCTGATTCAAATGCTAAGAGAAGAAGAGAATAAAGATTTAATAGAGAAGACTTTGGTGCTTTGGAGAGATGTTTTGGAATCTGACAGGTTTTGGAGTGCATTTGCTAAGACATACAAGCTTCACGATGAATTAGGCATTAGTACTGAGACAATAGATGATTTCAAAAAAGATGTCCCGCGAATTTTATCAGATATATTTGTGGAATTAGGGGAGAAGTATGGGGATCCAACTTATGTTGCAGAATTTTCTAAACTTTTTTCATTCAAGGGCGGCAAAGTCGAACAGGAGGTTTTAAATCCTATTTACAAGAAGCTCAACAAGGTGGCAAAGGAGCTAGAAGAGATGAAAGTGAGTAGTGATGGAATCTTTGATGATACAGAGAAAAAAAAGATTAAAAAATTAATTGAAAAGGCAGAGGCGGTTCTAAATGAGGTTATAGATCTTGGTCTTTATGATACAAGTCAAACGAAAGTAATTAGAGACAACATGGCTATGGCAATTAGAACTATCGCTATAGATTTATATAATAATCTAAACGAGTGGAATAAGGCCCGAGAGTTGATAAAAGTAGCTCGTGATTTCAGTGGAACAGAAGGATTAAGGGGTCGTATCGAAGCGGATATTAGTAGTATGGAAAAAGATATCAAGGACATTGATTATTATAAAGAGCTTCAAAGCAAGCTTAATATAGCTAAAGTCTTGAACATAATAGGCTGGATCACGGTTTGGTTTTATGGAATAGGCATAGTGTTCTGGATTGCGAGTTGGGTCATGAAGAATTCTGTGAGAGAGGCGGCTATAAATAACAAAAATTTTAAGTGATTCAATAAACGTAATATGCAACACACAAAGCCTAAATTACACAATGGATATGAAATTAGAGAAGGACTCTCGGTTATTAGAAGAGTGGAAAAGATCTTTTTTACAGAGGTTTATCTACTATCGGACAAGTCATACTTTTATTTTTTTCTTAACCTAGACCCGAAAGACACCATAGGAGGCTCAAAAAAATTTGATATTGTCAATCTTGAAGTAAGAGGAGGAAGATTCGTAGGAATAATTACGAAGGAGCATTCTATGGAACATGTAGCAAAAATTTTTGAAGTTCTGACTCAGAGAAGGGGCCTAGACAAAGTTGCTGGTATGAGAGAATTAAAGACTCTTTTGGTCCAAGATATAATAAAACCACTATTGAATCCTGAGGAATACGAAAGATTCAAGATTTCCTTACCAAACGGTATCTTGTTGTATGGTCCACCTGGCGTGGGAAAAACTTTTATCGTCAGGCAATTAGCAGAAGAATTGGACTATAATTTTATTGAGGTAAATCATTCTGATGTTGCTTCTTCATATATACACGGGACTGTCAGTAAAATAGCAAAAATCTTTGAGATGGCGAAAACTAAGTCGCCCTCGATTATTTTTATTGACGAGATAGAAGGTCTTATCCCGGATAGAGACATGGCTGGTGCTGGTGCCGAACACAAACGAGAAGAAGTAAATGAGTTTCTAACACGACTTAATGATGCAGGCAAGGACGGTATATTGGTAGTTGGTGCTACAAATCGACCCGACCTCCTTGATCGTGCGGCTTTGAGGGCAGGAAGGATGGATCGGAAGATATATGTTCCACCTCCGGATTTTGAGGCGCGGCGGGAACTATTCAAATTATTTTTATCAGGAAGGCCTTGTGAAAAAAACATAGACTTTGATGGACTGGCAGAAAAAACAGACAAATTTATCAGTGCAGATATTGAACTTATAGTTGCTGATGTTGCAAGATTTGCCGTAGAGAGTGGGATACCTGAAATAACGGAAGAAATTTTATTGCATATGATCGATAAGGCTAAGCCTTCCGTCACCGAAGAAGAGATAAGGAAATTGGAGCGATATTCGAGAGGCGAATCTGAAACCATATTGTAAAAATTACAATAAAAACAAAGTCGTGAAGAAAAACAATAAGCACCTGAATATTAATCTGGAATTCCTTGGCAGAAGAGGGGGAGAGACAAATAAGTCTGATCGAGACTCTACTAAGATCAGAACTTCAGCGAAAGCCGATGGAAATCCACTTCACG
>SDBT01006090.1_pt1 | contig 20117 bp, 11 predicted proteins | sample 2277101 | NCBI WGS metagenome assembly SDBT01 (sample SAMN10404973, study PRJNA504765) | marine sediment metagenome | isolation source: marine sediment core GS10_PC15, 103 cmbsf | place: Arctic Ocean: Southern Knipovich Ridge | collected 2010 | reverse complement strand
CCCGGGCGCCGGCCGAGTTCACTCCGCTCACCGCGACGCGGAAAGAAATCCTGAGCTTTCTGCCGAAACTTGTTGCCCGGTCTGACGTGGGCTGGGTGCAAAAGTATTACCTGCTCCGGCCCATAAGCCTGGAAAGCGAAGGCACGGGTCTTGTTCCGGCCAATGCGATTGCGGCGCCGGTCATCCAGAGTGGCGCTGGGACCACCCCGATCTGGGATGCAGGGATTACCGGGACTGACCAGATTGTCTGCGTTACCGATAGCGGGTTGGACGCCGACCACCTGATGTTCTATGACAGTGTTGAGCTCCTGATTCCGCGGGACACGGTCAATACCAACCAGCGGAAAGTGATTGCCTACTACGATGTTCATTCGTGGGGCGCCCTCAACCCCTATGATTATGACCCGTTCTACGGGACTTATCACGGCACCCACGTGGCCGGCACCGTCGCCGGCAAGTTTTTTGCCAGCACGAATGATCAGGGCATGGCTCCCGCGGCCAAACTGGTAATCAATGACGCCGGCGACTATTGGCCGCTAATGTATGGCACCGAGCAAGTCGTGATAATTTTCGATTCCTACGATGACCTTTTCCTCTATCCTCCCGCTGTCAACAGTGCGTTTATCAGCAGCAATTCCTGGGGGGCGTTTCCCTCCCCCAGCACGTATACGGCTGACGCCGCCATAATCGACGGCTATGTCTACACCGACGAGAGGGACCTCCTCATCCTCTTCGCCGCCGGCAACTATGGAGAGTGGGGCGCCAATACGATCAGCTTGCAAGCCAATGCCAAGAATGCGCTGGTGGTCGGCGCCAGCGGTGACGGTTCGCTTACCGTAGTAGGCAATTCCCACCGGGCTATTTTTAGTTCCCTGGGACCTGCCGGCGACGGCCGGATTCGGCCGCACGTAATGGCCCCCGGCTACGTAGTTAAGTCCGCGGCAGGCGATGGGAGTACCACCCCAGGTGCAGGCAATTCTGGTTTAAAAACGATGGGCGGAACCAGCATGGCCACGCCCGCGGTGGCCGGGGCCGCCGCCTTGGTCCGGGAATACTTCGAAGAAGGCTATTACCCCACTGGCGGGGACGTGCCAGCGGATGCGCTGACGCCTTCCGGCGCGCTGTTGAAAGCCATGCTGATCAATTCCGGCAAGGACATGGACGGTGGCATCAACGTGCTCGCTCACATCCCGGACAACTCCCAGGGCTGGGGCCGGGTTACCTTGGACGACGTGCTCTTTTTCAGCGGGGACGCCCGCAAACTGATAGTTTTTGACGAAGACACCGCTCTGGGCGCGGGTCAGAGCAGAAAATATTGCTTTGAGGTGACCGACGCCGGTGAAGAGTTGCGGGTCACCGTGGTCTGGACCGACCCGCCCACCAGCCTCCCTGCCAGCATCGCTCTGGTAAACAATCTCGATCTGACGGTCAAGATCCCGAGCACTACGGTGTATAAAGGGAACGTCTTTTGGAACGGCTTCAGCGCCACCGCCGGCGCCGCGGACGCCTTGAACAATGAAGAATGCGTCTACCTGCAAACCCCCGCTCTGGGAATTTACGAAATCACCGTCGCCGGTTTCAACATTCCTCTAGGCACGCAGGACTATGCCTTGGTGGTTACCGGCGGGGTCGTTGCCGTACCGGAAATCAAAGTCTTGGGCAACAGCCTGGAAATCGTTGACGGCGATACGACGCCGAGCACTGCCGATAACACTGAGTATGGCTTCGTCGAGCTTATCGATACGGTCACTCACACTTTCCTCATCGCGAACCTGGGCACCGCCGACCTTACGCTGACCGGTGTCCCGAAGGTGGAGATCACCGGGCTCCATGCAGTGGACTTTACCGTACCCGTTCAGCCAACTTCGCCGGTGATCCCCGGCGCCGGCATCTCCTTCGATGTAGAGTTTGATCCCAGCGCCATTAACCTGCGCGAGGCCACGGTCAACATCGTCAATAACGATGGCGATGAAAATCCCTATACCTTCGACATCCAGGGCACGGGCGGCACACCCGAGATGGACCTCACGGGCAACGGCGCCCCGATCCCCGATGGCAGCCCCACGCCGAGCCTGGTTAATCACACCGATTTCGGCGATGCCCTGGTTGCCGGCGGCACGGTTGTGCGCACTTTCACTATCGCGAACCCCGGTACTGCCGACCTTGTTATTAGCATCACAGGTATCTCCGGCACGCACTCAACTGATTTTTCGGTGACAAGTTCGCCGGGTTCGCCGGTGGCGCCCCTCGGCAGTACGACCCTCGGGGTAACTTTTGCCCCCAGCGCCCCCGGCATCCGTTCCGCCGTCATCAGCATCACTAGCAATGACCCCGTAAAGAGCCCCTATGACTTTGCCATCCAGGGAACAGGCCGGAAGCCGGAGATGAAGGTCACGGGCAATACCGTTGAAATTGATGATGGGGACATCACGCCAACAACTGCCGACCACACTGATTTCGGCGGCGTCCTGGTCGCCGGCGGTTTACGGACCCGGACATTCACCATTGATAACCTGGGTAACAGCGACCTTGCCTTGACCGGCGCCCCGCTGGTGGCCGTCAGCGGCGCTCACGCGGCCGATTTTATCGTGACAGTGGACCCGACCTCACCGGTGCTGCCCCTGGGCAGCACGACCTTCGATGTCGAGTTTGACCCCGACGGCGGCGGCGTACGCTCGGCAACCATCAGCATTGAAAACGATGACAGCGATGAGAACCCCTATGACTTCGCCATTCAGGGAACCGGAACCGTGCCCAGGAAGAGCAGCGGCGGGGGCTGTGCCCTGAGCGCCGGACCGTGGACGCCCGGTGAAGCTTTCGGCTGGTACTTGCCGTTCGCCATGTTGATCGTATCCCTTTGCTGCCGCCGCCTTACCCGGCGCCGGGCGAACGAGCGGTGAGCCAACTCGCCGGACCGCTTGAACCGGTCCCGGGTCTCTGACGCGTGCGGAACGGTGAAAGCAACGGCTATCTTCTCGTCCGTAATGAGCAAAGCCTGCTGATTGACTGCCCCGCGGCTGTTACGGATTGGACGATCGCACTCCGCGCGACCGTTCCGGGTTGGAGGGTCGCACTCTGTGCGACCGCGGCCACACGGGAGTGTGGCCCTCCAGCGACCGCGGCCACACGGGAGTGTGGCCCTCCACTGCCTAATCTGTCACTGCCGGCAATCATCCTCCATACCCACTTGCAGGAAGAACATTGCCGGGAATGGGCCGCCTTCCCGGCGGCCGAAGTCTACGTGCCCGCTGACACCAGCGACCTCGCTACCTTATCACCACAGTTTTACGCCGACTGCCAAACGGTCTGGCCGCCTGACCGCGAATGGGAGTCGAGGGGCGATGAGAAATACGGCCTGGTCGGCTGCGTTACCGCCCGGCCGCCGAAAGAACCCTTGAACGTGGCGGGCGAACTGCGTCCGGGGGAGACCTTCCGCTGGCAGGACCTCGAGTTCGAAATCATTGACCTGCGCGGCTCGGACAAGCGGGCCGTCGGGCTGTACTGGCGCGAGCACGAGATATTGTTTTGCGGCGATCTGCTGCGGGCCGGCGGGTTCGTGGTGAACTTCTATGACCTCGAGCGGGCCTATGGCCTGACCACCGGCCACGAGGAACTGCGGGAGTCACTGAAACGCGCGCTGGCGCTCGAACCCAAGTTGTTGCTGCCCACGACGGGCGAGCCCATCACCGAACCTGAAGAAGATATGGAATCCCTGCTGGCGGGCCTCGCGGGCATCCTCGAGGAAATGCCGTGCCGGCGTGCCGGCGAGGAAGCGGCCATGACCAATTACGAACCGGTCCGTGAGTTCGGGCGCTATCGTCAGGTCATGGACGGAGTGTATCAAAACAACCACGGCGGGGCCATTATCCTGTTTGTTGACGATGAGGGCCGCGGGTTGATGATTGACCCGGACTTCTGCGTGTGGCTCACGTGGGAAGAGAACTGCCGGCTGTTTCACGAAGACCTGGACCTGCTCGAGAAGGAAACTGGGCTGAAGAGAATTGACCGTGCCCTGGTCACCCATCCGCACGGCGACCACATGCAGTATGTTGACCTGCTGCGCGCACGTTACAACACCGAAATTGTCGCGGTCCACGATACCGCGCGGCTGCTGGCCCGGCCCGAAGACTTTCCGTATCCCGGGCTGGTGGACTGGTTTGGCTTTCCGTATCGCAGCATGGAAATGGACCGCGCCATCGCCTACGACCAGACCGACTACTGGCATCAGGTCCCGGTCATCCCCATCTGGACCCCCGGGCATTGCAACATCCATGCCAGCTACCTGATTGAATGGCGCGGGGTCAGGACGCTGTGCACCGGCGACCTGCTACAGTACGGGGCCGGCCCGATCCGGGCCATGACGCCGATCACCTACAGTGACACTGCCTGGCCCGAGCGCGGCCCACAATACACCTATGCGAAGATGGCCGAACTCGCGCCCGACCTCGTCGTCAGCAATCACAGTCATTCGTTTTTTGACCGCGATCATTCGATTGTTCGCGATCTGTGCGAAGTCTATCGGGAAGCCTATGAAAACCACCGCGAGCTGGTGCATGACGGCGACGTGATGCGAGCGATGACGCCGCCGGGTTACGACGACATCCGACTGAGCCGGGATGAAGGTATCTAATCGAGAGCCAAAATATTCGGAGAAGGCGTTGAAGAACGCTTTGGCTGAGCCACGTTAACCCGCATATTTCACGGTTTCAGTGTTGGCGACCAGGATTGCCGCAGCACGGCAGCGTAACTTTAAGCTAAGGGAGGAATAAGATGAAAGAAGTGAAAGTGGTCCTCATCGGGGCGGGAAGCGCGAACTTCGGGAGGTCTACACTTGTAGACCTGTTGAGTTGCCGGGAACTGCGGGAAACCGAACTCGCTATCGCGCTGGTGGACATCGACGAAGCGGCCCTCGAGCGGATGCAGAAGTTGGCGGCGATGCTGAAGGAACACTTCAACTCGGCGGCGCGGATTACGGCAACAACGGACCGGCGGGAAGCGCTTCCCGGGGCGAACTACGTCATTGTGGCCGTGGCCCAGAAGAGATTCCCGCTCTGGGAACAAGATTTCCGGGTGCCGATTGCTTTTGGGTTTAAGCATGTGGACGGTGAGAACGGCGGGCCGGGCGCCGCTTTCCACACGCTTCGCAGCATTCACTTGGTCGTGCCGATCTGTCGCGATATGGAAGAGCTGTGCCCGGAAGCCCTGGTGCTGAACTTTACGAACCCGGAAAGCCGGGTCTGCCTGGCCGTGCACAAACTTACCTCGATCCGGGCGGTCGGGCTTTGCCACGGCGCCTTCAGTACGCTCCAAACAGTGGCTGAACTCCTGGACCGGCCCGCAACCGAGATTGACATTACTATCGGCGGCATCAACCACTTTCATTGGGTCCTCGGGGTGCAGTCCCGGGCGGACAAGAAAAGCCTGGACGCCGCGTTTCAGGAAGCGCTCGGGAAAAAACGCCAAAACCTCGATCCCACGGTCAGGCAAATGCTTGACCTCTTCGGCCTGCTCCCCTTCCCGGCGGCGGCGCACATTGCCGAATACGTCTCCTGGGGATACGAAAGTTGCGGCATGCTCTGGCCGCAAGGCGATGAGGGCCGCAAGGTCGGTGGGGACTGGAGGAACTACCGCAAATGGATGGAGCTGGAAGCTGATAGCGTCAAACGGGTAGCTGCCGGGAAGGCGCCGCTGAGCCAGGAGATGACCATACCCAGCGGCGAACTGGCCATCCCGATTATCTGTGACATCGAGTTTGACCGAAACCAACGCGAGCTGTCCGTGAATATCCCCAACGATGGCGGCGCCATCGCCAACCTGCCGGAGGATGCGATTGTCGAGATTCCGGGGCGGGTGGACCGAGCCGGCGTGCATCCCGAGAAGGTCGGGCCGCTGCCCGAACCCGTCGCGGCCTTGTGCCGAACCCAGCTTACGATTCAGAATCTTCTGGTGGCGGCGTACCGGGAGAAATCGAAACACCACCTGCTCCAGGCGCTTGTCCTCGACCCCGTAGTGAACAGCGTGGCGCGGGCCGAGCAGATGATGGAAGTGCTGCTCGAGGCCGAAGCGGATTTCCTGCCCGAACTAAGATAATGACCGCAAAGGACGGTGGGGCAAAAATTTCATTTTCCCCGCTCGCCTTCAGCGTTCGGAGTGGTTGAAAAGGTCCGGGGATGAATTATAGTAGTAGCCCGGACTGTTCAGCCCGACAAACTGAACCGGAGTCCGGGCCACATGAAAATAGTCTGTTTCGGCAACAGTCTGACAGCCTGCGGCGGCGAAAACGGCCGCTTTAGCGACATCCTCCAGGATCGTTTTCCGGCGCATGAGTTCATTAACAAAGGCGCGGGCGGCGAGAGCTTTGTCGAGGCTAAGGTGCGGCTGGGCGCGGATGTTCTGGCCTTGAAGCCGGACGTGGTGCTGCTCGAGTACGGCGCTAACGACTGGTGGCAGGACGAACGGCCCTGCGAGGAGTGGGCCGCAGACCTCGAACAGATCATCAAGCAGCTTCAGGACAACGGCGCAAAGGTGCTGGTGCTCGGCGTGTTCGGACCGTTCCGCGACGAGCATGGCGAAGAAATTGAAAAGGAATACGGCTTTGACGACCGGGCCCGGGCCTATCGCGACCTCGAGGCCAAGATTGCCAAGAAACATGGCTGCCCGTACATCAATAACATCCAGGAAAATATTGTCGGCCGGCGCACCTGCTGGAGCAACCGCAACCACCCCAATGAACTGGGCAATCGGCACGTGGCCGACACCCTCGAGGGGATCCTGGCTGAGTTGTTGGGTACTGAGCCGCAGCCTGTCCGCAAGCCGGTCATTCACACGACCGGCGATATGTGGGCCGAAGCCGTCGCGCTGGCCCCGGACCACATCGCCGTCATCGAGGGTGAACACCGCTTGACGTATGCCGAGGCCGACACCCAGGTCCGGCGCCTGGCCGCCGGCATGGTCCGGGCTGGTGGGGTGGATAAGCCGAAGGTGGCGGTCTTTCTGCCGAACTGCCTCGAATACTTTTTGATTTACTGGGCCGTGGTCCGCCTCGGCGGCGTGATTGTGCCGCTGAACACCTGGCTGAAGCTCGAGAACCTCGAGAGCGTCTTCCAGAACGTTCAGCCGGACGTGCTGTTCGTTAACAGCGCCGCCGACAAGGAGGTGCTGAGCGCAGCCAAGACCCAGGGGATAAAAGCGATTCTTGCCCTGAAAGCAAGTGATGGACTGCCGGCGCTGGCCGAACTGTTCGAGAGCAAGGGCAAGGCGCCGCTGCCGGAACTTGCCGAAACCGACCTGGCCATCATTATGCACACTTCCGGCACCACGGCCGCGCCGAAAGGCGCCATGATGCGCCACTGCGATTTGGTCTTTAACGTGATGACCACCATCAACGCCCATCAGTTCCGTCCCAGCGACGTGCATCTGGTGGTCAACCCCATGTTCCACTGCACCGCGCTTTACAGCTCGCTGCCCGCTGCCGCCTGCCAAAAATCCACCTGCGTCATCACCGCTGAAACCTCGCCTGAACGACTCATGAAACTGGTCGATAAGGAACGCATCACCACGTTCCTGAGCATTCCCACCATCTTTCAACGCATCGTATCCCTGCCGGACCCGACGGAGTATGACAGTTCCCAGTTGCGGCTGCTGGCCTATGCCGGCTCGACCATGCCCGTCTCGACCATTCACCGCCTGCAACTCTATTTCCCGGACGTTGAGCTGCATAATTTCTTCGGCCTCACCGAAACCATCTCGATGACCCACGTATTGGGAGGCGACGAGGCCGACGATCGGCCCGACTCGATTGGCCGGCTGCTGCCGTTCGTCGAGGCGATTATCGTGGACGAAGACCAGCAGCAGGCGCCGCCGGGCGAGGTTGGCGAGTTATTTTTCGCCCGCGAAAATGTCATTCCCGGGTATTATAATGACCCGGACCGGCTGGCCCAGGCGATCTGTGTGATCGAGGGCCGCGAATGGTTCCGCACCGGTGATCTGGCCAGCGTGGATGAGGAAGGCTATTTCTTCATCAAAGGCCGGGCCAAAGACATGATCATCGTCGGCGGCGAGAACGTGTTCGCGACGGAGATCGAGGCGGTGCTGATGGCCCACGACATGGTGAAAGAGGCCGCCGTTAAAGGGATTCCCGCCACCGGTGTGCGCGAAGTTCTGGGCGAGCTTATCCGTGCCTATGTGGCCCGGCTGGACCGCGGCCTGACCGAAAAGGACCTCCGGCGGCACTGCCACGAGCGGCTGGCCTCATTCAAAATCCCGCACGAAATCGTCTTCGTGGATGACCTCCCGCGCAATCCTTCCGGCAAGGTCGTTAAAGCCGAATTGCCGGACTGACTGCGGCAACCGTCATTCGCCCAGGTAGTCCAGCTCGCGGGCGGCAAACGATAAATAAGGAGTATGGCAAATGAGCCCGGCAATGATCAGCGAGAACCTGGCCGGCAGGATTCAGGACTTCGTGAAACAAGGTATTGACCTGAATGAAGGCCGCCTCGAAGCGCGTTCCGACCCGTTCTGGAAGGCATTGAAAGACCTCGGGTCCGAATTGTGGCTGGACACCGGCGATATTGACGCCGCCGGCCGGATGTGGACCCCCGAGTTCAGCGCGTTGACCACCAATAACACCTTGCTGAACGCCGAGGTACAGAAAGGCATCTACGACGGGTTGATCGCCGAGGCCGCTCAACTGCTTGACGAGGCCGGGAGCGGGTTGGACGAGCAGACCAGGGTCATCGAGATCGCCTTCATCCTGAATGCCCGGCACGGGCTGCGCCTGGCCCAGCGCTTCGGCGGCAAGGTCAGCGTGGAACTGCATACGGATCTGGCTCACGACCTCGAACGCACCCTCCACTACGCTTACCGCTACTTCAGCATTTGCCCGGAATACTTCATCGTCAAAGTGCCGCTGACCCCCGCCGGCCTGATCGCCACCCGCAGGCTGCGCGAGCAGGGCGTGCTGATCAATTTTACCCTCGGCTTCAGCGCCCGGCACAATGCTGTCGCCGCCGCTTTCGCCAAGCCTGTCTACGTCAACGTCTTCCTCGGCCGGATCAACTCATATGTGGCCGACCACGCCCTGGGCGACGGCAAGCTCGTGGGCGAAAAGGCCACGCTCGCCAGCCAGCGCATCGTTAGCGAACTCAGCCGCGGCCGGACAAAACAAATCGCCGCCAGCATGCGCGACGGCCAGACCGTGGCCGACCTCGCCGGCCTGGACGTCTTCACCATGCCGGTGAAGTGCGTCGCCGACGCCAAGGCAACCCTTGACGGCGCCTGGACTTCCAAGCTGGACGAGGAATACGAGGTCAACTTCAGCGTGGACCCCGCCGCCATTCGGGCCGAAACGATCTACGCTGTCTCAGATGCGGTTCGCAGCTTGGGCGAGAGCCTGGACCACGACCCGCCTGCCACCGCGGCTGAACTGGTGGACCGCGCCCACGAACTCGGCGCCGGCGACCTGTTCCCGCGTTTGACCGAGGCCGAGTACCAGACTATCGCCGCCGACGGCAAGATTCCGGCCCACGCCAAATGGGCCGAGCGCATCAAGAGCGGCGAACTGGCCATTGACACCTTGCTGAACCTGGCCGGCCTGGCCGCCTTCGCCGCCGACCAAGCCAAGCTCGACGCCCGCATCCGCAGTCTTATCTGACCCGGACAAAAATTTATCGCGCCGACCTCGCTACACAAAGCCCGAGCTGGTCTGCACCTTATTCATCGTTCCCGCTCCTTTCCGCGCCGCCGGGGCGCACTCGCAATCGTACTCGTAATCATAATCGTAATCGTCCCTGCTCTTCAGTGTTCAGTGTTCAGTGTTCAGTTCCTTATCCTGAGTACCGAATACTGAATACTGAATACCGAATACTGATTACGGGTGCAGTTGAACACGCTGGCGTCTGAGTCCTTGGGCCACATCAAAGAGCTCTATGGTGCCGTTATTGAACAAGCCCAGAAAGATGAGGATTCCGAATGGGAAGGCTACCATGCTCAACAGCATGAATATGCTGCCGAGGATGCTCAGGAGTCTGGCCCAGCCGCGCAGACGCTTGAGCCCCAGAATAATCACGAACTCCCAGATGAGGATGTTGAAAATCAGGCTGGCGACACAAATGCCCATGACAATCTGCCCGAATCCTTTCAGCAGGAACTTTTCGTCCGCCATAGCTTTTTCCACCATCTCCTGCGTGATTTCCGCCGGCAGTTCCTCGCCGTCATCGGCTTCCGGGGCTTCTTCCTGTTTCCGCTCCAATCCGGCTTTGACGGCTTCCGCCGTGAGCCTTCCCGGCGCGTTCAGGTAGTAGAATCCGGTGCCGACCAGAATCGCGATGGCGACGAGATAGTAAACGCGGATGGCAGCGATCACTGTTCCCAGCTTGTTGGGTATACTGCGTCTGAGTTCCGCCAGCGACCTTCCCCCGCCCTGAGCCGGCGCGGCCTGCCTCCGGCCGGGGGCCTCGCGGCCTTTGGCCCCGCGTTTTCCGCCAGGCTTGGTTTGAGCTTTTTTCCCGCGGAGTTTCATCCCGGAAGAAGTCGCGGTAAGTTCCGCGACTTGGGGTCCAGCGACTGTTTTCGCGCGCCATTTCTTTTTACTTTTGCCGGCCTTTTGTTTAGTGTCAGGCGCGGACTTGCCGGCCGCACCACCTTCTGCCTCCCCGGGTAACTGGATGCTTACGGCGACGTGCTCGCCGTAGGGCGAGGCCCAGCCGAACTTGGCGACTTCGTGGTTAAGGCGCACGGTCAGGTCAACAAGCTGCTGACGCTCCCCTTGGCTCAGGGCAACGCTGCCCGCTTCGACATCGAAAATAACCCGGCCCTGGAAGCCATCCCGGGAACCCAGTTTTGGGCCGTGCTCAGCAAGCTCGAATTGGATGGCCTTGAACAGTTCATCGAAAGAACGGCAGTTCATGCTGAACCACAGCGCGTTGGCCCCGTTGACGTGGTAGAGTGTGGGTTCGGGCCGGGTGGCGCCGGCGTCGTAAACGTCCTCGAATTCGGCAATCCCGATGATCTCACCCTTTTCCAGGCAGAAAATGAGCGGGGACAACGGCGGGCTCGGGGCCGCCGCGTCGCGGCAGTAGTGGTTGACAAGGCCGGCCAGGTGCATGCCGTCGTCGGCGGCAAGCATGATGGCCTGAGTCGGGACCGCGATAAAGAGTTGCTCGCAAGAGAAGTAGTTCTGGGCGATATTGGTTAATTCACGGTCAAGAATGTCACTGGCGGTGACCAGGTCCCCCTGGCGCCTGAGAATGGTGACTTCGCCCTGGCCGAAACTGATGTTTTCCGGCTTCCAATCAGGCCGCCCCCCGCGGTTGACCAAGTTCTTCATTGCCGCCGCTTCGAGCTGGCCGATGCCGTGGCCCTTCTTCTTGATGGCATCCCGGGAAATATAGCTGAGGCCGCCCTGCTCGTCAAAGCGGGCAAAGGCCACTAACGGCACCTCGTACTCATCGGTTTCGGTGAGTTGCCGGGCCACGAAGGTTTCGGTATCGAGGGCGTCCGGCGGGGTCAGCATCGGATAGATTGGCGGCATAGACTCCTCGTTCCTCGCTCCCGGTTCCTGGACCCTCGCCCCTTCCTCAGATGTAGCTGTTAATCAGGTTCTCGAGATATTCCTGGCGGCCGGAGCGCAACACGGGTTCGCCGCCGTCAAGGATGAAATCGTCAAGCGACTCGAAATCGGCGCTGCCGGAAAGAACCTGTTCGCCAATGCCGACCTGCCAACTGGCATAGCGGTCTTCGACCTCCTTGGCCAACCCGCCGTCAGCGATAATCCGTTGCGCGATGAGCAATCCGCGGGCGAAGGTGTCCATCGCCCCGATATGGGCGTGAAACAGGTCAATGCTGTCAATCGAGCCGCGCCGGGCCTTGGCGTCGAAGTTCAGGCCGCCGGGGGCCAACCCGCCCTGCTTCAGGATGATGAACATGGCGAAGATGGCGTCGTAGAGATTGGTGGGGAACTGGTCGGTATCCCAGCCCAGCAGCATATCGCCGCGGTTCGCGTCCACACTGCCCAGTTTGCCGGCGGCGGCGGCCACGGCCAGTTCATGCTCGAAAGTATGGCCGGCAAGAGTGGCGTGGTTGGCCTCGATATTCAGCTTGAAGTGGTCCAGAAGATCGTGCGCGTGCAGGAATGAGAGCACGGTCGCGGCGTCATGGTCATACTGGTGCTTGGTCGGTTCACAGGGCTTGGGTTCGATGAGGAACTGGCCGGTAAAGCCGATCTTCTTGGCATAATCAAGCGCCATGTGCAGGAAACGCGCGAGCTGCTCCTGTTCCTGCCCGAGCTTGGTATTCAGCAAGGTTTCGTAGCCCTCGCGCCCGCCCCAGAACACGTAGTTCTCGCCGCCGAGTTCTTTGGTGGCGTCAATGGCATGCTTGACCTGGGCGGCGGCGTAGGCGAACACGTGCGCGTCCGGATTGGTCGAGGCGCCGTGGGTATATCGGGGGTTGCTGAACAGATTCGCCGTGCCCCACAGCACCTTGATCCCGGTATCCTGCTGCATGGCCCCGGCCAGCTTGATCATGTGCTCGAGGTCCTTGCAGGTTTTTGCGAAGGTCTCGCCCTCCGGCGCAATATCGCGGTCATGGAAGCAGTAGAACTCCACGCCGAGCTTGCGGCAGAACTCGAAGTTGGCCTCGAGCGTCCTTTCGGCGATTTCCAACGGGTCCTTACCCACGTTCCAAGGCCGGTCATAGACCGGGATGGGGCCGAACATGTCGTTGCCGCCGCCTTTGTAGGTGTGCCAGTAGGCCACCGAAAAGCGCAGATGCTCGGCCAAGGTCTTGCCGGCAACCATCTGTTCGGGATTATACCATCTGAAGGCCAACGGATTCTTCGATTCCGGGCCTTCGTACTGAATCTTATCACTTACATCCGGAAAATACTGTTGCATCATGGGTGTTCTCCTTTGCTGATCATTCCGTTACAGCTTGGCCGTGGCCAAGCCGTAATCACCCCCGTACCTGACAGCACAGGCATTCGACCCATATTACTAGCCGTTGCCCGCCAAAATGCAACGCCAATTTACAAAAAACCCCTGTTCGGAGTGTGTGGGTGTGTGAGTGTGTGAGTGAGGAAGACTACCCCTATACCCTCACACTTCCCTTTGATTGGCTGGACATGGTCATATTTCGATCGTGGGGACGGTAAGCCAGTCAATCTCGCGGGTGGCGGCGGCAAGGTCAATAAAGGGGAACTCGGCCAGTAATTTCTTGAACTTGCTGAAGGCCGAGCGCAACCCGCAGTATGACTTGAACCTGCGGACCGGGCCAAGGCCCTTGATCACCGGCTGGCCCGGGTCGAAATCGCGCGGGTGAAAGTAGGCCATCACGTATGTGGACCTTTTCATCCAACGGCGGATAAGCAAATACGGCAGAAGCCGGAAGTAGCCGCCGCCGGAAAACGCCAGGTCTTTCCCTAGGAAAGAAGCTGTGTTCAGCGGGAATTCCTTTATCTGCCCGCTCGCGCGCTTGATTATGAGCGGTTCGGCACAGGGGAATTGCGGGAACCCGCCATGGCCGCGGCGGGCGGGGAAAAGCGAAGCATCCAGCTCGATGCCGCATTCGGCCAACACGTCGAAGACCCAGGTGTTGCTGGCGGTCACGGAAAATCCCGGTGCGCGATAGCTGCGCACTTTCTTGCCGGCAAGCTGCTGTAGGACATCAAGCGATTTCGTCAGGTCGGCACGGAATTCTTCCGGGGTCTGCTCGTAGGCCAGTTGGTGAGAATAGGACTGGCTGGCGATCTCGTGGCCCAACCCGGCGACCTTCTTGATCACTTCCGGGTACTTTTCCGCGAGCCAGCCCACGCAGAAAAACGTCGCCTTCTGCTGACGTTCCTCGAGCAGGTCCAGAATTCGGTCGGTATTCACGTGGATTCGGCTCTCGTACTTGACCCACTGCGCCGCCGTCCGCGTCGAATCATTATCCAGAAGATGAAACCATTCCTCCAGATCAAAAGTCAAGATATTCATCTCTCCCCCTCCCTAAGGCGGCAAGGCCGCAACCACTTGCAAGTGGGAGTGTTGGAGTGTTGGAGTGTTGGAGTGTTGGGTCCCGGAGGCCCCGGATTGCGGGATTGAAAAGTCGCGAACCGACCGGTTGATTGTTTACCGGAACTATCCAATCTTACCATTTTGTCCTTCCTTCATTCCCCTATTCCCCCATTACTCCATTACTCCATTACTCCATTCCCCCATTACTCCATTACTCCATTACTCCATTACTCCAGGCTATCAGGGCCATTTCAGGGTGAGTCGAGCGGCTCTGCCGCCAAGAGGTAGACGCGCTCGCCCACTTTCCCCTCATAGACCCGTCTATATCCTGCCCTCTCGAGCTGTTGGGCCAACGCTCCATGCCTCCCGACCAGGAAGACAACCCGCGAGTGGAAGACGTCCTTGACGGTCTGGGCCGGGTTCCCATGCCGCCCGTGGCGGATTTGGCGCCACAAGTCGAAATGCTTTTTCGACTTCCGGCGCATGAAGATGGGATCAAGGAAGACCAGATAGCGCTGCGCCGGCGCCTGGTACCACAGCAGCGTGTTCCCCGACCAGAACGTGCTGAAGACGATTTCGCCCGGCTCGAGATGTTCCCGCAGCCAGGCCGCGGCCCCGGCATAACGATGGGTATTGTCCTGTTTCCGTTTATCCTCAATTGCATAATCTTCATAATAATGCCGGTAGCCGTGCAGGCCGAAAACCAGTACGAGTAAAGCGCAAACCGCCAGCACTGGCCTTGTCAGACTTGGTTTCCAGGTAAAGAGTTCGCGAAACGGGTTGGCCGCGAAGAACGCCGCCAGGAAAAGCACGGCCACGGGCACGAAATATTCGAGAAAACGGAAGCTCTTGACTGACAACAGCAGGTAGCCCGCGCTGAAGATTGCCAGCAAATAAATCTGCCGATTGAGCCTGGGACGGCGCCATGCCAGCCGCCCGAGCATCAGTACGAACCCGACAAAGACCGGGGCGCAGAGCCAGAAGATCTGCCAGCCCGCAGGCGCCAACTCGCGCGGCCGGAAGCCGGTCTGTTTCCCGCTCCAGGCCTCGAACAGCACCAGCACGTTCTGGATGTAAAGTCCCTTGATATTCGCCGGGAAGTTGGGGTGGATCAACTCGCCGATGAGCATTCCGGCGGCGGCCGCGGCCAGCATCGGCCAACCACGGTAGAGCTTTGGCCGGGGCCGGGCTTGTTCGTCATACCCGGCGTAAAGCAGATCATAGATAAAGACCAGGCCCAAGAGTTGCCAATGGCCGGTATAGCTCAGGGCGTAGAGCAGGCTGGCCAGGCCCAGCAACAGATGCTTTCGCCGCAGCATGGCGGCCAGGGCCAGAAACAGAATCGCGATGGACAGCAGGTGCGGGCGGCAGAGCACCAGCCGCACCCAGAAGATGCCCCAGCAGCACCAGGGCAAAAGCAGGAGCCAGACCACGGCGGCACGCCCGCTGAGCTTGAGCGTCCGGCACATACACCACAAGCTGAGGATGATCAGAATGTTGCTGAAGATAATAAAAAGCTGGGCCCCGGCGGTCTTGCCGAAAGCCAGGAAAGGAATCAGCGCGACGTGGAACAGCCATTCCTTGTCGAACCAGGCGTCGAGCCAGATGGATTCCGTGGCCCAGGGAAATTCTTTAATGAAGATGCCCTGCTGGCTCATGACCTGGGCAAGCTGCACGTGGAAGTAGGCGTCGAACCCGTAAAGAAAGCGGCTGGAATAAACAAAGAAAGCCGTGGGCGCCAGCCAGCCCAGAGCCAGTATAAGCAACAACAGCCATTGCGACGGCGCCTCGCGGCTGAGAGGCGGGCAGATGCCGGGGTTCGGGATACAGGATACAGGTTCTACTGTCACCTGCTCACCTCTCTCCTGCTCGCCTCTCTGTGCTCAGGCGCCCTCGAGGAACTTCCGGGCGAAATTAAGCCCGCCCTGTTCGTCCTGGCCGTTAAAGTTGCCATCCTCGAGCTCGATACTGACGCAGCCGGCGTAGCCGTGGGCGGCCAGGATTTCAAAACCCTTGCTCCAGTCCATCCGGCCATGGCCGGGGATGCAGTAGCGCCAGGTGGCCGAGCCGAAACCAACGCCCTTGGCAAAGGTCGGCGGCTGTTCATACCCAAGGTCATACAATGCTTCATCGTCAACGGCGCAGTCTTTGCCGTGGATATGATAGACCCGGGAGCCGAACTCGCGCAGGAAGCGCAACGGGTCAATGCCCATGCGGATGAGATGCGACGGGTCAAAGTTGATGCCCATCCCGGGCGCCGGGCATTCCTTGAAAAAGGCGCGGTAGGTCTCGGGCGTACAGCACAGTGCGCCGGCTCCGGGCCAGCCTTCGATCACCAGTTTGGCGCGGTTTTCCGCCAACACCGGGGCCAGTTCGCTGAAGCTCTCGACCATGTAGCCGAAGTTCTCGGCTCGCGGACGAGCGGGGTCTTCGGGCAGCATCACGAGAAAATGATTCAGCGGACCTGCAGCCGCGGCCTGCCGGATATATTCCGCGTTCCTGGCCACGGCCGCTTTCCGCTTGCCGGCATCCGGCGACAACATGCCCTCCCATTCCGCCAAATCCACCGAGCCGATGCGCAGCCCGGCATCGATCACGGTTTTGGCGTGCTGGTCGGCGTCCCGGCCCAAGTCAATTGCCTCGAAACCATTGGCCTTAGTCCATTCCACTAACTGATTCAGGTCTTGCTGCCAATCGGAACCGAAGCGACGGAAACCGATGCCAAGATTGCCGGTGCGAGTAGCCATGTAATGCTCCTTTTGTACTTAGAGAGAGTTGATTATACCTTCCAGGCGGCGGGCGTACTCGAGATAAGTCAGCTTGGCGGCCCCGGCATCATCAATTGCCTTGCCGGTGTGGATAACTGCGGACAGGTGCGGCTCGATGGACAGCCAGCCGTCATACCCGTCTGCTTCCAAATCGGCGAAGACCCGGCGCTGAACGGGGTCCTCATCCGGGAAACAGGTAGTCCATTTGCCGTCGGCATCCTGTTTGTAGGCCTTGACGTGGACGTGGATAATGTGTTCTTTAACCGCTTCATAGTAGCGCCAGGATGATTCGTTGTCCTGATCGTGACTGGTGCAGTTGCCGGTATCGAAGATGAGGTTGAACGCCTGGCTGTTGACCTCGGCAAGCATCTCGAGGGCCTGGTCCGGGCCGATCCCGCCGTAGCCGCTGCAGTTTTCATGGGCCAGAATGACGTCGTTGTCGGCGGCGATTTTCGCCAGTTCGCGCAAGCGGCGGAAGACTTCTTTTTTCCACTTGTCCTCGGGCCAGGGCTCGTCGCTCGCGTTCGGGTAGGACATGACGCGGATAAGTCTCGTCCCCGCCTCGTGCATGTAGGGGATAGCCCGCTTTAACTCGGCCACGTCAGCCTGAAAATCACTGGTGATGGGCCGGGCCCAGTTGCACAGTCCGCTGCCGAAACAGGCGATGCCGACGCCTTCGGCCTGAAACAGCGCCCACAATTTCCCCCACTCGTCGGGCTCGAGGTTGCAGACGTTCGTCTCGTTAATCATTCGTACTTCGATGCTGTCCCAGCCCGCCTGTTTGGTTACGGCGATCTGTTCCTTCGGGTCGCGGCTGGCCTCGTCGGCGAAACCACTAAATCGAAAAGCCATCGTTGTTTTCCTTTCTGCTCGATTAGGATTAATTGGAAAAATCAAGTTTCCGCCAGCAAAGCACCGGCAACAACAGTAGAGCGCCGACGCCAGCTTTCAAGCGATCTTGCCGAACCCAAAACTAGCTTCTCATTTGCGAGGGGTGCGGCCAACGATTTTGCGGGGCTTAACCACGGGTTCTTCGGACTTGGGGCGGACGCCGAGCTTTTTCAGCGAGCGGTTGAGCCACTCGAGGGCTTCGACCGGGTCCATCGGCGGCAGTTCGCGGCCCACCTGTTTGCGAATAAATTCGTCTTTCATGCCGCGGCCCTTTTCCTATCGTAATCTAGGATTAACTGATAAGTCGTTTCGGTAAGATTACAAGCCGGTCGAGTTTTTCCCCTGCCAAGTGAGCCCTTTGCCAGCCCCGACTTGCCCGGGAGGATTTGCCAACTTTAGCGCCGTGGACGATTTGCAAAATCCATGTTGGCCAAGTATGTTTCTGGTGTCCACATTGAAGGCAGGCAATGTGGACACCAGAATTTCAGATTTCGGCTCTTGTATGCCGACTGGATCAGTGATAAAGACTTGACCCGACTTGCCGGGGAGGATTTCCCAAATTCACCGCCGCGGACGATTTGCAAAATTCATGTTGACCAATTATATTTTTATGCCCACATTAAAAGCAAGTAATGTGGGCATAAAAGGTTCAGATTTCGGCTTTAATTTGCCGGCTGGATTAGTACGTCCCGCTCCGCGTGACCGCCCGGTCATCCGACTGCCCAGGCGGCCACACCGAGTGTGGCCCTCCAACCCGCTGGGGAGGATTTGCAAAATGCATGTTGGCCAAGTATGTTATTTATGCCCACATTGAAGGCAGGCAATGTGGGCATAAATATTTCAGATTTCGGCTCTTGTATGCCGACTGGATCAGTGCGTCGCGCTCCGCGGGTCGTCCGACCGGGCAGGCGGCCACGCGGTGTGTGCCCCTCCAACCTGCCGGGGAGGATTTGCCGGCTTCACCGCCGCGGGCGATTTGCAAAATGCATGTTGGGCAATTATGTTATTTATGCCCGCATTTAAGGCAGGTAATGCGGGCATAAATATTTCAGATTTCGGCCTTAATGTGTCGGCTGGATCAGTGGCCAAGACTTGAATTGTCCCGTAGAGTCGGCAATTTTAAGCGTAAGAAAGACGAGACATGAACGACTTTTCTGTTCAGCCTGCTGCCGCGCCGATTGACCCGCGCAACCGCTTCCTGCCGCCGCGATATTTTGTCCGCCGGCTGGCAGGCAACACGCCCGAGGTCTGGGCCGCGATTCCGGCCATACCCATCCTGACGGACATCTTCGGCGAAGAAACCCGCCCGCACAACACCAAAATCCAACTCGCCTGGGACAATGACTGCCTGTACCTGCGCGCCCAAGGCCAGGACGACAACTTTGTCTTGAAGCCGGACTTGGCGCCGGACGACCCCGGCTTCTGGACCCAGGATCACATCGAGTTCCGTTTCCTGCCCGATCCGGCAGCGTACCTCGACCAGGCACAGTTTATCCTGACGCTGGACGGCCGGTGTTTCGACTCGCTCGGGCTATGGCAAGAAGGAGATATTGCCGCCACTGCAACTAAGATCACGGGCAGCCGCTTTGAGGTGTCGTTACGGATTCCTTTGGCCAAAGTTGGACTTGCGCCGCAGCCCGGCGATGTGCTCAAGGGCCTGACCGCGCACACGCGCTGGGGCGGCGGGACAATAGACATCGCCGCGTGCACCGCCTGCCAGTGCGGTTTCCCCCATTACGAACGCTTCGCCGAGTTCATCTTCTCTGGCGAAGACGCGCCCCCAGTGCTGCTGGATGATCTCCGCATTGAACACGATGTGCTGCCCGCCGGCGAAGTTGGCGCCGAGCTCGAGTTGGTCAATCTCCTGGCCGAACCGCTGGCCGGGTTCCTATGCCTGGATCGAGACAAGGGTCCCGGCGCCGTTGGCGCTGCCAACCGCCGCCGGGTCAACCTGGTTCCCGGTAAGAACCGCCTCCGCGTCACGCTCTTTCTCGAACGGCCGCAATTGAACCGCTATCGGTTCACCCTCGAACTTGAGGGCCGCCGCCGTGAACTTGCCGCGATCGCCCTGCGCGCCGGCGTACCCCCGCTCGACCTGGCCAAGCTGGACCTGCGCCATCCGTATCTGCTTTTCGATGAGGAAATGATTGCGCAACTGCGCCAAAAAGCTGAACACCCAATACTTACCCCGATTGCGACTGGGATTTGCTCGGTCCTCACAAAGACGCCGGAGGAGGATGCGGGCGGTCTGGCGCTGGCGAATCAGGCGGGGAATTATGCCCCGGCATTTGCGCTGACCGGCGACCCGAAGCTGATCGAATACGCCACCGCGAGTGTCCGGCTGGCGATGAAACGCCTCGAACTCGGCCCGTATACGGATTTACATGAGGGCGGCGTGTCCGGCTCGCTGGCCATCGCGTATGACACCTTTTATCCGCACCTTTCCGAGGCGGACCGCGAGGTC
>SDBT01006089.1_pt1 | contig 20127 bp, 24 predicted proteins | sample 2277101 | NCBI WGS metagenome assembly SDBT01 (sample SAMN10404973, study PRJNA504765) | marine sediment metagenome | isolation source: marine sediment core GS10_PC15, 103 cmbsf | place: Arctic Ocean: Southern Knipovich Ridge | collected 2010 | reverse complement strand
CTTCTTCCCGGGATTTTATCCCAGATTCGGCCTGCATCAAAAAACTTCTTTTTTTGATATTATAAGGGGGGAGACCCCCCCTAAAAATAATTTACCCCCCCCTAAAACAAAACAAAAAAGAATATTTTAACAAAACTTTTTCAATTCATTTCGGAAAATAACTTTTCTACGAAAAATTACAACCTCAATCATTTTCAAAATTTTTTTATCTCTTTTTTTAATTCTTTTCGCATTGCTGTTTTTCTACAAAAAACACAATCCTCAATCATTTTCAAAAAGAGTTATAAAATTAAAAAAACAAAGAGGCCTATAAGAAAAAAAGAAATGACAAAAGTAAAAAATATAGTTATAATTTATTTATAGCAGTTAATAACGTTAATAATATGATTGAAATACCAAAAGGAGATTGGAGAATAAAAGGAACTTGGCATAGAGTTGTTTCAGAGGGAAAACCGAAAGCAATTCTTGAGTGTCCTAAATGTGGAAAATCGGCAAGTCTTGATCATCACGAGATAAGTCAAGATGGCAGTGTTCTTCCAAGTGTGGTCTGTACTGAAGAAGGTTGTGATTTCCACGAGTTTATTAAGCTTAAAAATTGGCATAAATGCTGTCACTATTAAATTATGGCAAAAATTAGTTATTTAGATATTAGTCCCGAACTAGAAGAAGCTTACTTCTCAGGGCTTAAAACTGCGGACAGGTTTATCATTCCTAGAATAATTGTAAAAGACGTTATTTTATCGCAAGAAAAAATTGCAGATTTGACAGCAAGAAGTTATCTGCCAGTAATAGCGGATTTGTGGAATAATTTTACGGATGAGCAAAGATTGGCATGGAAAAACGTTGATCCTTACACAAACCCCAACGGCTGGAGGGCATTTGTAGCCGATCAAAGTCAAAGAATAAGCTTAGGAATAGCGGGTGTTGCAACTCCCAACCAATACCACCAGGACCTAGTGGGAAAGATCTTAATTGAATCACCTGCCGAAGAAATTAAACTAATTCAAGCACACCCCTCAGATTACTGGTTATATCAGAAAGTAGAAGGCTCACAATCTATGTATGAACCAGTCCAAGTAACCGAAACTTTTTCTTTGCCTCTTAAATTAACAATTAGTTATAAATCAAATTTAGTTTCTACAGGAGCAGGAAGCTTTGCTCGTTTCTATGCCTCAATCAGACACCTTTACCAAGGACAAAATTTAAATCATAATGAAATAATAGAAATTCCTTTAAGTTCAGTATGGACCAAACAAGAAACGACAATATCCAGCTTAATCGGCCAAGCGATTTCTTATAATTTGTATATTCACCTTTACAAAGTCAGAGGAACACTACTTTTTGATAATGTCAAAGCAGAACATTCGGGATCTAATTGGGTCAGAGATACTTTCTGTAAAGAAATAGACCAGGATTTTACCCGACAATGGTACCAGATTCCTAAACATTGGGGAGTTATAACAATGCCTGAAGGAGCAGGTTATCAATCAATTTATCCAACTTAAAATTTAATCTAAATTATTATGGCCATATTCCCAGGAGGAGTTTATTCTCCCCGAGAAAAAGGAAACAAACCAGGGGTTGTTTACGACGCTACAAAAAAAACTATTGGCTTCGTTGAAGATGTTACTAAATTAGATGATGAAGTTGTAGCGATTGAAACAGAACTAGGAGCACTTCCTAAGGGAGATTTTGCTGACGTCAAAGCAAGAATTGCTGCGGGAGAAGTACGAGCAATAATTTTTATAATCGATGGCGGAGGTTCGGCAATTACCACTGGAGAAAAGGGACACCTACAAATACCTTTTAAATGTGAAATTGAAAAAGCAACTCTTTTGGCAGACCAGTCGGGTTCGATAGTTGTTGATATTTGGAAAGATACTTATGCTAATTTTCCACCGACTGTTGCTGATGAGATCACAAACACAACACCACCAATAATAACAACAGCCCAAAAATCAGAAGATTCAACTTTAACAAGCTGGAGCAAAACAATAAACGCAGGAGATATTTTAGCTTTCAACGTCAATAGTATTACTACCATTGAAAGAGTGGTGCTTATTTTAAAAGTTAGAATTATAGTATAAAATTAGAAACATAAACAAAGTACAATGCCAATAGAGGTATTAAAAATTGCTTCGGGAGTGCAAGCAGGTAGTTTATCAAATTATATTACTTTCGCTGAAGGCTCTCCCGCCGCTGACATATTAGTAGTAACCGTACAAGTAGTAGATTCAAGGCCTGCGGACAGAGTTGTTCGGTCGGTGTATATGGAAGATAACAATGGGAATTTACTTAAAACTCTCATTCATATCGCAACAGCCGACAAAGATGATGGGGAAGATTTTAGAACAGAAATTTGGTATGCGGTAAATGTTCCAGCTAATCCTGGAGGAGGATCAAGAACGCCATGGATTATAATCAGAATGGAAGGAAGCTGTACAGATATAGGAGGTGGAGCCATATGGATGGATGGGGTCGATAAGGACAATCCAATAGAGGCTACTCAGATAGGCAACGACGCAAACATACCTCCCTCAATTAGCATAAATACAATTACGCCCAATGCTTACGTTATAGATTCATTGGTCTCAGGAGAATCAGTCGGGACAAAAATAGGAGCTGTTCATACTCCTATTCATGTGACCGATGTTGGAGGAGATACTACGGGATCTCAATATGTAGACGCGGGAGATGGAGGATCACAAACAATGAATTACACGGATACCGATTCTGACACCCCATGGGTTATGAGTGCCGTTGCAATCAAAGCTTTTGCTCCAGCTGTTGGAGGTAAATCATTCGGTTATATTATTTAATTTTTAAAAAATTATGGCAACATTTCCAGGCGGGGTCTACGCCCCACGCACAAAAGAAAATAAAACAGGAGTAGATTATGACGCTACAAAAAGAAAAATCCTTTTTGCCGAAGATCTTAATAATCTTGACGCGGAGGTTATTGCTATTGAAAATTTTTTGCTTCCTCAATATGTTTTTGCACACGTTGCCGACACAATACCAGTAGCGGTGGGGGGGACATTTCGAGATATTCCTTTCAGCCAAGAAGTTTCAACTCCAAAAACTGGGATAGAGCATGATCACACAACAAACCCTGAGCAATTTAAAATTAAAAAAGCTGGAGTTTATAAAATTGATTTCTCATGTTCTTTTGAGGATTCAGCAGTAACGCCCGATTCTAATGTAATTATTAGAATAGTGAAAAATGGCACAGAAATTCCAGGATCTTTAATAGAGAAAGATATTGCCGGAGGGCCACAAACGAGTAAAGACAAGATAATAACACATAGTATTTTAGTAACACTGGCTCTTGACGATATAATCAAACTTCAATTTACGTCTGACGACACAACTGTTAGTATAGCCAGTCACGGAACGTATGGAGACCATAAAGACACAGCAACAATTAGCATAATTAAAATAGGATGAGAATATATCAAAATTACAATACAGGCGACGACGGGGACTACGATATTTATGGTGTTAATTGGGGATCCCAAACATTCACCCCTGTCTTAGTTCATATGATTAGTAAATTAAAACTAAAGCTTTTTAGGGTTGGAGATCCGGGCACAGTAAATATTAGTATTAAGCTAGCAAGTGGCGGAAAACCAATTGGAGGAGATCTATGCGTGGGAACAATTGAAGGAACAGATCTTACTCTTAGTGCTAATGGCGAATGGTATGAAATTACTTTGGGAGACGGCTATACTTTTGCGGCCGACACTCAATATGCAATTGTCGTTAAAGCTGTTGGTGGTGACTCAGGCAATAAAGTATCATGGAGAGCCGACACCAGTTCACCCACTTACGCAGGAGGAACAGTTTGCACTTCATCAGATAGCGGAATTGATTGGGGGACTATTTCAGCCGCCGACTTTATGTTTGAAGAATGGGGAACTGGAGAAGCAAGCCCGGGAACAACGGTATGGGGAAATTTATTTAAATCTGCAATATCTTCTGAAAAAATTGAAGAAGCTATTTTAAGAATGATCCAGGATCACGAGAACGATGAAAATGCACACGTGGAGGCAGGGGAGTCTTTAAACTCTCATAAAGCTTCAGAAATAATAGATCACATAGCACAAAGTATTATTGCTGACAAAATTGGGACGGGTGAAATTTGGGAAAGTCATAGACATAGCATTTCAGCATGGAAAAGATTACTGGCAATGTTTCCTAGCTTAGCATTAGAAACAAATAAACTTGTTTATACTGGCGTGGCATTTGAATCGTGGCTCTATGGTTTAGCTTTTACAAATGAATATGTTTACGCTTTAATGGGAACCACAACTCCAAAAATCTTAAAAATTAGAATCTCCGATATGACTAAGGTTGACGAAATATCCCTTACTGGGGCAGCAGGTTACGGGAGTGCTATTGTATCTGACGGAACGTACATTTATGCTTCAACGGGAGGGCAGCCAGGGAAGGTCTTTAAAATAGATCCTTCCGATATGACATTGATAGATACTTGGGTAGGAACTGCGGGACAAGATTTCGCTAGTTGCTTGACTTTAGACGGAACCAATGTTTACGTTGGGCTTGGAATGGAACCTGCGGGAGCACCTGGAGTGACGATCAGGGTCATAAAAATAGATCCTTCTAATATGACCACGGTGGACACTTTTACAGGAGACGCAGGAGATGAAGACTGTAACGATTTAATTTTTGACGGAATAAATATTTATGTAACAGGCAAAACAGATCCAGGAATGATTATAAAAATAGATACTTCTGATATGAGTAGGGTGTCGGCCTGGACGGGAGCTGCGGGGGAAAATGACGCTTGGAGTTTAGCATTTGACGGAACCTATATTTATGTTGGATTAGGAACAATCCCAGGAAGAGTAATAAAGGTTAATCCCACAACAATGGCTACCGTAGCAAGTTTTACTGGTGGAGCTGAATCTGACCAATTTTACGGCTTAACGTTTGATGGAAAGTATATTTACGCTGGAAGTATGTCAGATCCTGGCGTTGTACATAAACTAGATCCTTCAGATATGAGTAGAATTTCAACATGGACAGGAGGTGCAGGTGAGGATCGTTTTAACGCTCTAGCTTCTGACGGAAATTATATATTTTTTGGGGGAAACACTGCGGTCGCTGTAGTGATAAGAAAAATTATGAGTGACCTAGACGAAACAGCAATATAATAATAAATAAAAAAATGGATACAAGAATAGAAACAATTATTGGGAAAGAATTCGCGGGCAAGGTAATCCCTCTTATTCAACAATGTAAAAAATCTATTGACGTTATAGTTTATGATTGGCGTTGGTATCCTGACCAGATCGGCTCAGAGATCCAAAAATTCAACAACGAAATTGTAAACAGCAGAAGTAAAGGTAAAAAAGTAAGGATTTTAACAAATTTTCCACACGTTATAAGAATTTTAAAATCTCTTAATTTTGAAGTTAAAGAAAATATTTCAAAAAAGACACTACACACCAAACTAATGATAATCGATAATGAAATAATAATTTTAGGAAGCCACAACTACACAATGAATGCTTTTCGTATAAATCATGAAGTATCAATTATTCTGCAAGATGAAAAAGTTGTTGCAAGATTAAAACTTTATTTTGAAAATCTATGGGGATTATAGAAAAAGGAAGTTACGGAGCGGGTTTAGAAATAAGAGGAAAAGTAGGCAACTCCCGTAATTTTGGAGAAAAAATATATTCTCAATTTGGCTACGGAGAGGAAGAGCCAATTTTCGGACCGAGCCAATATGGGTGTGCTGGTTTTGGAGATGACAGATTCGGCAACGCAGATAGTAGGTGGGGGGTTTACCGAATAATGAAAGAATTCGGCAAGCAGGAACAAATAAAAGGTAAATTCCTTTACCCCGCTAATCCGCAAACAGAAAGCCAACAAGCGAACAGACAAAAGTATGCTGATGGAATAATTGCCTGGCAAGGCTTGACAAATATACAAAAGGAAGTTTACAATGAGAGAGCAAAATACAAAAATTTTTCGGGATATAATTTATTCCTGAAAGAGTATCTACTATCTAATTAAAAAGTCGCGTAGATATAAGTATATTAGTAACCAAAATTCCACAATGGCCAAATTAACGGGACCATTATTTTCTTTAGACGCTAGAGGTAAGTTAGGTAAAGCATTAGTTTTTATCGGTTGGAAGGGTCTTAAAACCGTAAGACAATGGCTTAAACCTGCGAATCCTCAATCTGCGGCTCAAGGAGATGTCAGATTAGTTTTAGGTGGATTAGGTAGGGGAGTTGGAAAGGTTGGAGTAGATAGCGGAATTCATGCCCAATTAAAGACTTTAGCTTTAATCCCCGATCAGCAAAGTAAACAATCATACTTAGTGCAGTACATTAAGGACAATTATCTTGCTAGCACTGGTGCAACCTTCACCGCTGCTTATGTGGCAATGTTAGCCGAGCTAACAGGACACACAAGATACTCAGTCTTTCTTTCTGCAGCCGACGACTTAAATCTCCTAGCTTTTGATTTAGACTATGCTTCTATAGTAGAATTCAACAAAGCATTAGGTATTTACTTGTTAGCTAAAGCTACGATTGCTCTTAACTTTACTGGTTCTCCTTACTCTATTGCTCTAGCTTCTTGGAGCACTGGTGATATTGCTGAGTACACAGCCGATTTTACAGCCGCCTAGTCTAACTAGGGACTCACAATAAAATTCCCCCCTCGCAGGGGGTTTTTTATTTTGTTACATTATGATGTTTAAAAAACAAACATTATAATGTCAGCATTATAATGTGAGCATGCACAGCGTTGGCATATTTTTTAGGGGGTACTTAACTTTTATTTTTATTGAGCTATAATAAAGAATCAAAGAATCTATTATTAAATAAGTAAAACATTATGGAAAAAGAAAACGCGATCTCATTAGTTATTATTGCTAAAAACGAGGAGAAAGGACTAGAGAAAGCAATATCTTCTTGTAAAGGATTTGTAGACGAAGTTATTGTTGCAGTTGATACGGCCAGCACAGATAAAACGTTGGAGGTGGCAAAAAAATTCGCAGACAAAGTCGTAGAACACGAATGGACGGGAAGCTTTGCAGAAGCGAGAAATTTTGTTCAAAAGTTCGCGAAATCAAAATGGGTTTTACATTTAGACGGACATGAGTTCGTGCAGAACTGGGACAAATTAAGTGAAATGTTGAAAGAAGATGTTGATGCTTTATTTATTAAGATAATAATGGATAATGGCTTCACTTTCTTTTATCCTAGAATAGTGAGAAAGGAAATTGAGTGGCAACACAAGGTACACAACACACCAAAAAGCAAGAGAAATAAAAAGTATACTGAGTTTGTAATTGTACACAATAGAATCGAGGGGCAAACGCAAGAGGGAAAAGACATAAGAAAAAAGCAAAGAGGAGAGATGTTGACCAAAGAATTATCAGAGCCAGCAAACAAAAATAAAAAAGACACAAGGAGTAATTTTTATATGGGAAATATGCACATTGATAACAAGGAGTGGAAAAAAGCGATTAAATATTACAGTCGCGTAGCAAGACACGGAAAAAAGGAGGGACAAAGGTGGCTAGCTCGTTTTCATTTAGCGATTTGCTATAATGAGCTAGGAAAACACCTTTTTGCCTTATGGCACTTGTTCATGGCGAACAAGGATCAGCCTAACAGGTGGGAAATTGCTAAAATGACAGGGACAACATATGCCTTCATTGGCTGGCACGAAAAGGCCCTAGAGCATTGGGTTGATAGTTTCAAGATAAATACTGGGGAATTTATGTTTTGCCCTATCCCAAGAAACGACGCTCAAACGTGGGATTTTATGAGCTTAGCTTTTGGAAATCTAAACAAAAAAGACGAAATGAAAGTTGCTTGTAGACAAGCACTGAGAGAAGAAAGGGAGAATGGGCCTGGACTTCTTGACGCTCAAAAAATAAAAATTCTTAACGAAATTCTTGGACAAGTAGAAACTCCTATCGAGATAAACGAAACGATAGAGGTTTGCTTTTTAGTTTACCAAAGACCCGAAAGAGTGCCTCTACTACTCGAGCAGCTAAAAAAACAATCAATACAAAATTTTAAGGTAAACATTTGGAATAATAGCGATAAAATGTTGGACGTTAGCGGTTTTCCGCAAGAAAGAATACAGGTTATCAATTCAGTTAAAAACGAAGGGTCACAAGCACGCTTTAAGCTTGCCAAAAAAACAACAGGGAATCCTATTATCTTTTTTGACGACGACCAAGATTTAGACCCGTCTTTTGTTGAATACAATTATAGGCAATACCAAAAGTTTGGACCAAAATGTATTTTAGGGTGGTTTACTAGAACTTTTGATAAAGAAAAATACTGGGAAAGTAAACCAGCGGCTTATGGTCGGCAAGTAGACTATATAGCAACCAAAGCAATGATTTTGGATAGGGATATTATCGACAAAGAACCCTTATTACAGAACATCCCTAAGGAGTTTGTCAAGGTTGAAGATTTATATTTATGTTACCTAGCAAGGATGAAACATGGAATGAAAATGATAAAAATAGAAAGACACACGAGGGAAAAACACGACGGAAAAGACCAATACCCAAACATTGATAAACAAGAAGCATTTGAAAGGCTTAGAAAAATTGGGTGGTGGATCCTTAAAGACGGGATTAAAAGTTTTGGAAAATTTAATTTTAAGATAAGAAAAGGGGTATGGGACGAACAGATATTAACAGGAGAAATGAATCCAAAGGGCTATCGCCTACCAGCAAATCCTAAAGTAGTTGTTGATATAGGAGCACACATTGGAGGAACAGCAATAATGTGCGCAGATAGGGGAGCGGAAGTTTATGCTTACGAACCAGAACAGGAAAATTTTAAATTATTGACGGAAAACGTTAAGCTCAACGGATTAGAAGATAAAATCTATTGCATTAAAAAGGGAGTAGGAAGTCCAGGGAAAAGATTGATACATCTTAATTCTAGCAACTCAGGTATGGCAACATTAGAGCATATATCTCCAAACAAACAAGGAATTGAGGTGATAGGAATAAAAGAAGTATTTAAGGATATTCCTCATTGTGATTTCTTAAAAATCGATTGTGAAGGGGCAGAATATGAATTTATTTTTGATACTCCTTTTGAAAAAATAGATCAGATTTCAATGGAATTACACGTAGGAGAACAGAGAAAAGTTATCGAACATTTAGAGAAGTTTTACGTTGTGACAACGGAAAGAGCAATTGACGGGACATCGCTTATGGTGTTTTGTCATAAACCGAATTTTATTCTGACTAAAGAGATTCTAGAATGGTCAAAAATACCATTCTGTATTATAAACGGGACACTACTAGAAGCAGTAAGAAAGACAGGGGAAATAAGCCATAACAATATCGATGTAGATATAGCCATAGACGAAAAATATCAAAACAGAACAGAAGAAATTATTAAAAAATTTAAAGAAAAAGGTTTTACTGAAAACGAAAGGAACCACTATACCTATAGAGAAAAAACGAGAGCTTTACAGTTCGAAAGAAACAATCAACACGTAGATATTCTTTTTATCTACAAACAAAACAACGAGGCCTATTTTTGTTCGGCAAAAAGACCAACAAGCCCAACGGGAGATAAAGAATATACAGCTTACGTATATCCACGTATTTGTTTTGAGCAATTTGGCCAAGCAATATATAGAAATGTAGAATTTAGTACCCCATTTGCACCAGAAAGCTTTTTAGAAAAAAGATACGGGAAAGATTGGAAAACACCAAACTCAAAGTGGTTTTATTTAGATCAAAAACAAAACCCTTCATTACGGCCGAACTATCAGATAATATGAATAAGGCCTATTGGGAAGAATACTACAAGAAAAATGGAGCAAGTTGGTGTTCGGATTTTGCTACTTTCTGCAGTAGAAATATACCAGAAAAATCTACAATAATTGATTTAGGTTGCGGAAACGGCAGGGATTCTTATTATTTTAGCAGACAAGGACACTCGGTTGTAGGGGTTGATTATTCGGTACTCCCGAAAGACAAAGAAAACGTTAAATTCATAAAACAAAACATAAAAGATTTTGTTAAAAATATTAAAAGATTTGACTGCATTATTTATTCAAGATTTCTTTTACACGCTGTTGATAATTCAACACTGACGGAAATACTAAAACAATCAAGAGGATTATTTTTTGCAGAAGCTCGCTCCATAAAGGACAAATCTTTTGTAAAGGATCATAAAAGAAATTTAATAGAAGGAAACGAGTTGATTTTAAATTTAATTAAAAACAAATTTAAAATTCTTTATTTCAAGGAAGGAAAAAACATGGCAATGACAGGACATCAAAATCCAATAGTAATTAGAGTGATAGCAGAAAAATACAATGATTAAGGAAAAATGGAGAAATGAAAGTGATTTGTAATTAGTTAAATTGTTGACACATAGGGAATAATGTGTTATTATCTAAAAAAAATCTTGCCTCTGGCAAGATTTTTAAATGCAGGCCGAATCTGGGATAAAATCCCGGGAAGAAGTGAGTGAGAGGAGAAAATTTCCGCCTCAATTTTCCCCCTCTCCCGAACTTCTTTCTTGTTGCAATCTTTATTCTGCGTCTTGGTGGGGCGTTCCCATAGCCCCGCCCCAAAACAAGCAACCACCACCCGCTTTGCGATTTGTTTCGGGAGGGTACCCCCGACCCTAAGGCGAGACGAAGGCGAAGCCTAGAACGAGCAACGCGAGTTTCTCTCGGGAGCGTAGCGACCCTAAGGCGAAGCCGAAGGCGAAGCCTGTATTTTCTCTTTGGGGAGCGTAGCGACCCTAAGGCGGAGCCGAAGGCGTAGCCTGTATTTCCTTTAAGACAACCACCGCGAAGCCTAAAGCTGAGCGGAGCGAAGCGTTTGTTTTCTTTACCGTGAAGCTCCCCCCGTCTTTTTTTTCTTTAACTAAGAAGGTGGAGGATCAGGATAATTCTTCCACCCGTCAACCCCATAATCTAAAAAATAGGACATCCACAAATCGTACCCACTTAATCCGAAAGTAAAATATTGACATTGAGGAAGTTGTGATAAAAATTCCTGGTATTCTTTCCAGTGTTCTCTTTCAACAGGTTCTAATTCTTCTGTCCACTTTTTTGCTCCACTTGAAAATTTGGTTCTTTGCACTTTTTGCGCAGGCGTCTCTGTTTTTGGGCTTTCTGGTTTCAGCTTAACGAAGTGTCCGCACATGTACTGAAGAATTGCCCCGAAATCACCCGAAGCTTTTAAACTAAAAAATGGACGTGTTACTTTTACCATATACATTTTAACTATAACACTCTTTCATAAGGATAAAGAATCCCAAACCTTACAGGACGCGTTTGGTCTCTCCTATACTGTCCCTTAATCTTCACGTAAAGCTTCAGTGTTTGTTTCTTAACCTTGATGTTTTTTTTTCTTCAACGCTCTGTCTTTTTTTCTTCAACGCTCTGTCTTTTTTTCTTCAACGTTCTGTCTTTTTTTCTTCATCGCTCTGTCTTTTTTTCTTAACTCTGTTCTTTTTTTTTAGCAGCTACTTTCTTTTTTTCTCTTAGACTCTCTGTCTTTTTTTCTTAACTCTGTTCTTTTTTTTTAGCAGCTACTTTCTTTTTTTCTCTTAGACTCTCTGTCTTTTCTTCCTGGTCTCTTCTCTTCCAATAAAAAAAAGAGATCCTTTTTTTCTCTCTCTGTTTCTTCTCTTTTTGTTTAAGCCTTATTTCTTACGAATGACCTCGAGATAAAGCTTTTTTCTTTTTAGTCTTAAAAATGAACCTCTATCTTCTCATCTAAGCTTTGTTCTTTTTTCTTATGATGTTTAACTCCTCTCTCTTTCTTTTTCTCCTCATGGAGAAAAGAAGATCTCTTTTTTTCTTACTGTTTCTTTTGTTTTTGTTTAAAGTTTATTCTTTCCTTTCTTCCTCTGCTTTCTTTATCTTATTAGTGGGACTTAAATCTCTTTTCTTTTAATGTTTGTTTGTTGTTTGTTGTTTATTTGGTTGTTGTTCGTTGATGATTCAGCCTCTTTTCTTCCTTTGTTTGTTATGTCTTCTTAATATGTCCGGGTTAGATTAACTTAGGTTCGCGGGTCTTTCGCGAATTTTTGAATTGCACTTATAATTCGAACGACAAGCCCAACATTTATCTTTATTCCCGAACTGAGAGACACCCTCTGTTTGATTATAATTTAATTTTATCATAAAACATTCGTATCTCACGGACCCGCAGAAATGACATTTGTGCCTTTTTTGGTTTTCTCTATCCATGTCTTCAATTATAATGTAGACACAGGCCAGTGTCAACAATGCGGGTGCGGATCCCCTGTCGACACACCCGGGTGTATCAACATTTCGAAATGTAGACACTAGGACCTAAAAAAAGAATTTTTTATTAAAAGTTTCTGTGTTATAATCAAAACAAAAAACATGAAATCACTAATAATAGGAAATGGAGAAATAGGAACAGGGCTGCTTAAAGTCCTCGAACGTGTTTACCCGGCAATAAGAATCAGAGGCATTCATATTTTGCCAGAAGAAAAAAATGGAGAAAGATTAAACTTTGCATTTCTGCATATTTGTTTTCCTTATTCTGAAAAATTTATAGACGAAGTAGAAAAATATCAGTTAGCCTATTCTCCTGCACACACAATTATTCATTCCACAGTCCCAGTGGGAACGTCGAGAAGCTGTAAGGCTTTGCATTCACCAATCAGAGGAATGCACCCAAACTTAGCTGGAAGCATTAAAACATTTGTAAAATATTTAGGGGGTGAAAGCCCGATAGTTAAAGATTATTTTGAAAAAGCAGGAATCAATATCTGCATGTACGACAAACCCGAAACAACAGAATTATTGAAAATTTTATCAACAACTTATTACGCCTGGAATGTAGTTTTTTGCAAAGAGGTTGAAAGAATTTGCGCGGACCTTGATCTAGATTTTGAAGAAGTTTATAGGTATCCGAATAACACTTACAACAGGGGGTATAAAAAATTAGACAAAAGACACGTCAGACGGCCAGTCTTAGATCCAACGCCCGGGCCAATAGGAGGTCATTGCTTAATGCAAAACTGCGAACTCCTGGACGACATAATTACTAAAACAATAAAAGAATTCAATAAACGATATTAAAAAAAAAACAGCCCAGGAATCAATCCTGGGCTTTTTTTTATAAATCCTATTCTGAACCCTCTTCCTTTTTACCCTCTAAGACCTCTGCAAGCTCTTTATTGATGACCTTCATCGATTCAACGATTGTTGGTATGTCTTCTTTCTTTTTACCATTCTCGTTGTAAGCTTTAAGAACATCTCTCATTAGATTGAATTGTTTAAAAATTTCGTCAATCATTCTCTTATAATTTAAGATTTTTATATTCGACCTTTTTGGCTTTAACCATTTCACTATCATTATTATACAGGCAATCAAAAGCAGAAAGAAACCACCCAGCAACAATTCAATATGATTATATATTACACCCCATGCCGCCCCCAACATTCCTATGAAGGCGAAATGAGTGCTTAAGTTTTCTTGTGCCATTTTTTATTTTAATTTAGCTGCTAATTCGTTTATTTCTGCTAACAACCACTTTCCTTCCAATTCTCCAATTTCCTTGCAAATCCTATCGCGGTCTTTTTTGTTAGCTTTTTGCCATTCCACAAACATCGCGGTCTCCAGAAGAAAAAATTTTAGTCTTAGCTTTTCACTCATTTGTTTTATCTTCCTCTAATCACGGCCATTTCTACATCCGTTAAATCCCATTCAGCTAAAACTAAAAATGCATTAGCATTGATACGTCTTAACAGGAAAGGATCCTTCGCCTCTGGGACCTCGTCCCATTGCTCAACTTCAAAAAGAATAAAGTAATTGTCTAGTTTGCCCTTAGGTAATAAATGGGCGGGAACAATAGGAACGCTAGTTTCCATTACTCTATTAAGAATTCTGCCGTCTCCATCTGTTTTCCAATCAGGAAAAGTTTTCGAAGGTAAATCTACATCAAATCTTGGAGGTGTATTACTATCATAATATTTTTCATTGGCAGAAAAAACTCCTGACCCCAATCTATCTCTACGAAAATAGCAACGTTTAATGTCTGCCCTACAAATACCTAGACTAGGTTGTCCTTCTTTATTTATTCCCGAAGATTTAAATACTTCGTAAATATCAAGGACCTTACCGCCCCTAGATAGATGTTTGTAAACCTTTTTCAATTCTTTTAAGTATTTTTCTTTGCGAGTTTTAACTACTTCTGCATAATCCCCGTAAAGCTTTTTTGCTTCCTCTGGGGAAACTTCAATTGTTGGTGTATTTTCCATCTTTTTATTAATTAATTGTTTATAATATTTCGACCTTTTCCTTAGTCTAATTTAATTTCTTGTATTCTTTGTTTTGGCAATTCCTCAGAAAGCCGACGATTTAATTCTTCTAATTTTTTCAGAAGATCTTCCTCGGTATGTATCATTCGGCAATTCCAATCCCCTACGCAAGAAACAAAATCAGTTAAAATTTTACCTAGTTCAGGAGTCATATTTTTTTATTTTTTTTTAGTTTTTAACATTTCCCATTCTTTCTTTAATTTGTCTCTCTTTTTATTTAGTTTTCTTAACTCATTTTCTAATAGAACTATTTCCCAATTCATTTTTTCCAATCTTAGTCCTGTTCTTATTTTTTTAGTTTCTTTATTCATTTTTTATCCACACCATAAATATATGGCCACAAGCAGGACAGATCCTCCCCTCCACCTCTTTAGCAAAGACAGAAGGAAAGTAGAAAAAGATTTGACTACACCGCGGACAACAATATTTAATGTGCATGTTTTTAATAATTAGAAATGTTTCCCCCGACCTTTCAAAAAAAAGACTCGCTCAGGGGGAAACCTTAGAGCGAGCCAACCATCACAATTAAATAACCAAAGGTGTTCGTACGAAAGATGTTCCCCCCTTTCATTTTTTATTATAGGTTAATTAGAAAATAAAACAACTGTGGAAAACCTTAAACACCCCAGCAAGTTTTAGAAGCGTCCCACCAGCTAAGGTTCCCGTTGTTCACCGCCTTACAAAAAGCAATGGTTGAGGCTTCAGCGTTAAAAGCACTATCGTTCGAGATCTCGGGATGCCAACGATCATTCCATTGAAACAGGCCTCTATCTTGGGACCCATTAGAATTTTTATTGACAGCGGAAGGATCTAATCCACTCTCACACTTAGCGACACGAACAGCTAACTCAACATCAACGCCGTACTCTTTTGCCAGAAAGTCAAGTCTTTCAGGGCGAATATCGCTTACGAGGATATTTTCAGCCGGATAGACGTCTGCGGCTGTTATGCCCTTTATAAAGGCTTCTGCCATATTTCCGCCGCCGAGAAAGCCAATTGTCTCCACTTCTTTCTCCTTGTCAAAATTGATACACTGAAATTTTAGCCCACGACTTTATGTCGGGGGTTTACCTCTCCTCATCGTCATCCCGAGCGAAGCCCGCCCTGAGCTTGTCGAAGGGCGTAGCGAAGTCGAGGGATCTCTCTTCCAATTTTGCGCTTATTCGTTATAATCTTAGCGTTAATTTCTTCGCGGCAAATATAAAACTATCTCTCCTTTGTCATCCCGAGCGAAGCCCGCCATGAGCTTGTCGAAGGGCGTAGCGAAGTCGAGGGATCTCTCTTCCAATTTTGCGCTTTACGTTTTTCACCTCTTGCTATACCCTACACTCTATACCCTAATTTAAGGAGAGGTGCAATGCAAAAACAAGCAGAATTCCCAGAAGCAATTAAAACCAAATATCCCGAACAGGTGGTAATCGCTGTCGCCAGGGACAAAAACGGCAAAGCTAACCCTATTACCCTCGGCTGGACAATGATTGTGTCGGGCAAACCGCCAATGATGGCAATAGCCGTTGCAAGCACACATTATTCAATTGAAACCATCAGGCACTCGAAATGCTTCACCATTGCGTTTCCATCCTCGGATATGGCCGAGATGGCCCTTTTCTTCGGCTCAAAATCAGGGCGGGACATCGACAAATTCGCCGAGTTTTATGCACAGCATGGCCAAGTCCACTGCAAACATGAGCCGGCCAAAGCGATTGATTCGGTACTGCTTAGCGATGCTGTTGCGAACTTTGAATGCACGCTGGAATCAGAGACCGAAGCCGGCGACCACATAATCTTCGTCGGCCAAATCGTTGCCTCACATATCAACACCAAGCCGAAAAAGCGACTATACACCGTAGGCCCCGGCCACAAATTAGGCCCTGCTTCGTAAGAAACTGATATGAATTTGAAAGTACCTGGCATCTCGACAAGTCCCAGAGTAAACGGTAGCAGCGATTTGTTATTGCGTCAGGCTCTTGCTGGCGCCGAATCCACAGGTGCATCGACCGAATATATAAACCTGCGGGATTTCAAAATCGCACCCTGCATCGAGTGCAACTCCTGCTACACTACGGGAAAGTGTCGGGTCGAGGACGATTTCCAGCTAATCCTGCAAAAAATGCTCGATGCAGACCGTCTGATTTTCGCCACCCCTATATTCTTTATGACCGTCTGCGCCCAGGCAAAGGCCCTCATTGACCGCGGCCAGTGTCTTTGGGCGAACAAGCACATCCTCAAAAAGCCGCTTTTTACAACCGAGCGCGACCGACGTGCTATGGTCATCGCTGTCGGCGGCTCGAAGAGCACAAAGATGTTCGAGAGCATCCACCTTACGATGAAGTATTGGCTTGACGTCCTCGAGTTTAATTACGTTTCAGAATTATTCATCAATCAGATTGAAGAGCCCGCTCGAATAAAGCAGCACCCAACCGCCCTGAACGATGCCTACCGCCTCGGCCGGGAACTAACCACCGCCACAAAGTAGCGGGGTTCACGCCTTGTCATTCCTGCGAAGCTTGTCCCTGCGCAGGCAGGGAGCAGGAATCCAAATATTTAGCCCCCAAGTTTATCTTGGGGGTTTTCTTTAACGATTTGCCGTTGTGCGCAGCATGCCTTAGGTGCTTCCTGCCCGCCCCGAACCCAACGTGGTTCAGGGGCCGTTGCTTTTCCCCCTAATCAGCAGGGAACTTCGTGCATTCTATTGAATTCCCTTGAACCGCGAGTAATACCCGCAAATCACCGGCAGGCAAAACGGAGCAAAGCGACGCTTTTGACTGTCCGAGTGTATGTGATTGTTAGGTGCCTCGGCGGCCAGCCTCATACGCACCTAGTTTTTGCTCCAACTCACTAACCATAGGTTCCACTACGGCAACAACCTCCTCAGGGGAATTAAATTGTTCAGGTAATCCCGGAGTGACTAGGGCAGCGAGCACTTCACTCTTAACCGGATAAAGACCACGAAACGCTCGGGACAACAAATCTCTGCATAGCTCTATTACACGTGCTCCCGAGTAGGCCCATTCGTATACCTCAGGGCGGAGCCCATGCTCAATTCTTTGGTCTTTAGGAATGTCCCAGTAACGATCATTACATTTTTCGATCCGGTCATAGAGCTCCCGCAAGCGCATTGAATAAATGTCGTTCTTAGCGGTAGCGCTAACCTCAGCGAGCGTGGTGACTTGAACGTTTGTGAGATTTGCTGCTTCAATGGCCCCGCTTTGGAACCCAGCTTCCGACAACAGGATTCCGCGATCTGCCCCGACGTCGGCGACGATTTCGCGTAAGGCAAGTACATGGAGTTTCGATACGCGCGTCTTCCAATGCTTGCATTCGACAAGCCAAGTAATTTCAAATCCTACGTAGTGCGACTTAACAAGCACATCTACATCGTGGGTCGTCCTCACACCCTCTACAGTGACATCTGTTGAGACATCAAGGCCGAGTGACCTGAAAAATGAAGCCGCTTCTTCCTGATATTCTTTCCACGAGATAGCCATATGGTTTCTCTAAGCCTGATCAAGGGGCGTATATAGTTGACTTTGTGGGCGCCTAACGATGCTGGTCAGGGGCGAGCATCGCGAGTCCCTTGAACCAGCTGGTTATGCCAATTCGTCGCCCACTTTATTAATATCCTGCATGAATTCTTGGAACTGAGGCAAATCACCGTTGCCGTATGACTCACAAGCGGCCTTAACATCTCTCTTTAGTTCTTCTATATGACCTTTTAGTTGTTCTCGCTCCATTTCCAGTATGCTATAGCCCGGGAGACATGAAAGCCAAGGCGAGATCTTGCTTATTTTCAGTATCATGTCTTTCATATCTTTGAGGCAGGCTATGTTATTGTTTAATATGTCCATACTTTCTTTGCCTTGATTTGAAGCCTCAAGCGATAACTCACGAACTAGCTTCGACAAACTAAGGACCATCTCATACACATCTATTCGCATTTTTTGGTAACTCTGAATAACTTGTAGTCTTACTTGACGGAGATGTGTAGCAAGAGCAAAAAGAAAACTCGCAATCGATATAATAAGAGCGATTATAGATATTCGGATTTCCATATCATAAAAACTCCTTGTCATAACTACTGATTATATGGTTTCCGTATAACATCCCTAACTTCTCGTTATTCAGAGGAATCCCACCCGCTGTTGTACCCTCATAAAAAACACAAAAATTCCGATCTGTCAAGAAAGAAATGACAAACAATGTAGTTAACAAACCCTTATGAAATCTGGTTGCGTCTGGTTTGTATATTTGGTGCAAAAACTGACGTTCTCTAAGAACTAACAGATACAAGTCAAGAAAGTTAAAAGATTTTACCTACGCTGATTCCTGCTCGGTACTTGAGCTGTCTGAACCAGCTTTCTTTTCTTTTTTTACCTGTTCACGGAGTTTCTTAATCCTTGTCGAACGTTCGGATTTTAGTTCTGGTTCAACATAAATTTCGTGCAGGATTGTTTTCACCGTATTGATTATGAGCTTAAGATGCTTGGAGTCCCATTTTGGCCATGATTGCTCGTGGACTTTTTCACTTGTCATATCTTGGATTGCACTCAAAATATCAAAATAATCTGGGTCGCAATCTGGGTATTTTCCCTTCAACGATTTAATTCTACTCTCATAGTCTGTGCCCTCAGCATTCTCCTTTTTTATCAGTTCATAAATTGCTTTCCTCGTGCAAGCTGATGCCCCCGTTAGCAAGTTCATTTTCAAGCAAGATTCTGCTTCCGCGACCAGTTCTCTTATTACCGCAGGTATTCTCTTGTCAAGTACAAAAAAAGATGTGGGTTGCGAATAGAATATAAGGTCATCGATTTCAATGTTATCATTAAACTCATAATGTTGGTGACTTTCGTATTCTGCTACATCATAGTAAGAAAGGTGCATTGATTCTCCTTCGCAATAGCTACACCTGACGAAATAAACATAACATTTGATGGTCTTAGACCAATCAAAAGATTGTTTATCGAACACCTTATAAGGGAGATTATTTCTGTTGCAGAATGGACAATTATAAGTATTCTCATCTATAAAGTACTTCTGGTCCAAATGTGAATGGTTCTGCATTTTCAGCCCCTTTCTTAATTAAAAAATCGAAATGATAAGCAGCTCAAAATTAACAATATCAATATTATGTGGAATTATTCCTCGATATTCAAGTTTTTTTCCGCTGGCGGTTGAAGTGGTCCTCCATTCTATAACGTTGTACTGAACCGTTTTAATCCTTGGATTATCACTTAATTTTGGGCAATTCGACAAACTAATTGCATATAGGTTGCGTTCTCTGGCCGGAACATGAAAAAGCTCGTAGTCATTTGACTATCCGCGTAATCTGTGAAACTTGTGCCCAAGGTATCCGTGGCTCAATTTTCTCCGCAAAATCTGCGTCAGTCAGTGTTCTTAGTCTGTGTCAGTCAGTGTTCTTAGTCTGTGTCAGTCAGTGTTCTTAGTCTGTGTCAGTCAGTGTTCTTAGTCTGTGTCAGTCCGTGTTTTTCAATCAAAAACGCAGCTACCTACCAGCAAAAATCCATTTTTTCAAAATTTTTTTAACTGCTTTTATAGTAATAACTTAGTCCTGTCAATCCTGTCAAAAACACCCCATTTTTCGCACCAAATGCGCAAGCCGAAGCAATAGTGGAGGTCCCGAGCGGAGTCGAGGGATCTGCCCTACTAAGAGGGACGTCTTTTGTCGAAACGGAAACCCCTTAGGGAAATAACTATGAACAATAAACTATCTACGAACCACGAACCACGATTCACGAACCACAAACCACGATTAAACCT
>SDBT01006088.1_pt1 | contig 20128 bp, 12 predicted proteins | sample 2277101 | NCBI WGS metagenome assembly SDBT01 (sample SAMN10404973, study PRJNA504765) | marine sediment metagenome | isolation source: marine sediment core GS10_PC15, 103 cmbsf | place: Arctic Ocean: Southern Knipovich Ridge | collected 2010 | reverse complement strand
ACAGTCAACCGATGTCGAGAGAGAAACATCATCATCCCGACCTATGAGGAAATGGCTCACCCCGAGGTAATCCCTCAGGGCATCAAGGACGAGCTTCGAGAGATCGGCCTTTGGGATCTCCATTCTCGAAATTTATTCAGGATTACGTGGAAAAACGAACCCGTGAAATCCGGGGGAGGCTACGGTGAGGTGAATTTCCTGGAGATTCCTTCTGAGCTCTCAGGAGTAAAGGCTCGGATAGTAATCCTTATCGGCAAGTACTTCCCCACCGGCTCCCACAAGGTAGGGGCCACATTCGGGCCTCTGGTAGAAAAGCTGGTGAGAGGAACGTTTGACCCAACAAGGCAGAAGGCACTGTGGCCTTCCACCGGAAATTACTGCCGCGGAGGTGCATACGATTCCTACCTTCTAGGCAGTCCGAGCATCGCTGTTCTTCCCGAAGGGATGTCGAGAGAACGGTTCGAATGGTTGGAAACAATCGGCGCTGAGATCCATGCCACGCCAGGTTCTGAAAGCAATGTGAAGGAAGTTTATGACAAGACCTTCCAGCTTAAAAGGGAAAGGCCGGAGGAGATTGTCGTTCTCAATCAGTTTGAGGAATTTGGAAATGCTGTCTGGCATTATGTCTGCACCGGTCAAGCTATAGAAGAGGCTTATGAAAGTGAAAAGGATGACGATCAAAGGTTGGCTGCACTGTTTCTGACACAGGGATCCGCCGGGACCTTGGGATCGGCTGACTATCTCCGCGAGAAATTCCCGCTGATAAAGGTTTGTGCCGGAGAGGCTTTGCAGTGTCCTACGCTTCTTTACAACGGATATGGCGACCACAGAATCGAGGGGATCGGAGACAAACATGTCCCATGGATACACAACTTGAAGAACATGGACATGGTCGCAGGTATCGATGACGAGTGTTGCATGAGGATCGTCCGGCTTTTTAATGAACCTGCGGGAATAGGCTTTCTCAAATCGAGAGAGATTCCAGGCGAGTCAGTGGAGAAGCTACAACTGCTAGGCATCTCGTCGGTTGCGAACCTGGTAGGTGCCATAAAGATGGCAAAGTACTACGAGATGGACGATAAGGACATGGTTTTCACCGTCGCTACAGACTCCATGGAACTCTACCAGTCCAGACTTGAAGAACTGCGGAAACGGCAAGGAGATTACACAGATAGGCAGGCGGCGGTCGATTTTGAGAGCTGCCTGATGAGCATCACGTCAGACCATATGCAGGAGCTCAGTTACTGGGATAAGAAGAGAATGCACAACCTCAAATACTTCACCTGGGTTGAGCAGCTGGGTAAGGATGTCGAGGAGCTCGACAGACAATGGTACGACGACGACTACTGGACAGAGAAGTATCAGTCACATAAGGAATGGGATGTTCTCATAGAAGAGTTCAACAACAAAACAGGTCTTCTGGCAAAATATGTCTAAATGAGAAGGTCCTGAATCCAAAGAGCGAGAGTCTTTATCGGAGAATTCGATCATAGGAGAAGATACCTGCAGAAACTCTGAGTACACAAGAAGGGAGCGTGCTGATGACAACAGTCCAGTATGTAAGCCTTGCCTGTGCATTCCTCGCCGTTGTCTGTTTCACTTCGAGCTGCAATCAAGCCACTGTGGACTATGACATTCTCATTTTGAACGGAAGAGTCATTGATGGGAGCGGCAATCCCAGCATTGATGCTGACATAGCTATATCTGGGGATACAATAGTGGCGGTCGGGGACCTTTCTGATAAAACCGCTGACAGAGTACTCGATGCTCATGGCTTGATCGTTGCCCCTGGATTCATTGATATGCATACGCATTGTGATGGGGGATTAGGTCGCGTTGATTCCAACGTGAACCTGAATTACCTCCTCCAGGGCACAACGACAGTTGTGACAGGGAACTGTGGCAGCGGAACATTTAGAATTGCCGAGACCAAAGCCGAGTGGGAGAAGCTGGGAATAGGAACAAATGCGGTCCATCTAGTAGGGTTCGGCACCGTCAGAGAAGCTGTGATGGGGAGTGAACCGCGTGAGGCCACAGCTCAGGAACTTGAAGAGATAAAAGCGATTGTGCGCCAAGCTATGAAGGAGGGCGCGTGGGGGATGAGCACCGGTTTGGAATACATTCCTGGTCGCTATGCAAGTACAGAGGAGCTTATCGAAGTTGCAAAAGTCGTTGGTGAGAATGGAGGCATTTATGCCAGTCATCAACGCAATGAGTTTGATCGTGTAGCTGAATCGACGCAGGAAACGATCAGAATCGCTGAGGAAGCCGGCGTGCGAGCCAATGTGTCTCACCTCAAAGCATGTCGGAAGAATTACTGGGGAACTATGACAGAGGCCGTAGCGCTAATTAACGACGCTCGGGCCAAGGGGATTATCATCGCTGCAGATATGTATCCCTACCACTTCGCGTCAGGCGGGCGCATCTTACCGATTAGCAGAAATGCTGGCTGGGCCCCTTTCCACCTTCCGAGTGACATGGAGCCATTCGCGGGACTCAGAGAGAAGATGAGAGATCGGAGTCTGGCAGACTCAGAGCTGCAGAAGTTGAGAGGGGAGTACGTCGAGGAGTTGGCAAAGGCCCTCGCTGATGACTCAAAACGGGAGCAGATCAGACAATCGGTACTGGAAGGTGAGCCCGATAGGCCGAGTTCCGTAGCTTTGGCAGGGTGGGATAGCTACCTGATTACTGTGGCTGAGAAGAACGCCAATTTGATCGGGACTATCCTCTCAGATATAGCCGAAGAACAGAACAGGGATCCGTTCGATGTTGCCGCGGACTTGGTGATTGATGAACCTGATCTATATGTTGCTTGCGGCGTCATGTCGGAGGCCGACATGAAGTATGCGATGGAACAGGATTGGCTAATGTTCTCTAGTGATGGGGATGCGATGCCTGTGGTAAAGGAAACCGACAGACCTAGGACAGGACATCCCCGTGCTTTTGGCAGCCAAGCCAGGGTGCTCCGTAAGTACGTAAGAGAGGAAGGGATACTGACCTTGGAGGAAGCCATTAGGAGAATGAGCTCTCTTCCCGCCTCTTTCCTTGTCATTGAAGATAGAGGCATGCTCAAAGAGGGCTATAAAGCTGATATTGTCATATTCGATCCAGACACTATCCGCGATAACGCCACACACACCGATGCACGGCGATACAGCACGGGAACTGCATTCGTGATTGTCAATGGACAGATCAGCATAGAAGATGGTGAATACAATGGGACGCTTAATGGCAAGCTCCTAAGGCTAACTGACACCAATACGATTGAATAAGAACAGACCGTAACCTGAACATGCTAAAGGGGGTCACCATGAAACATCGTATTTTATTTTACATTCTGCTGTGTGTCTGCCTCAGCCCACTTTACGCTCAGGAGGCAAGTCGCCGGCCACTGACTGTTGATGACGCTATGAATATGGTTCGTCTTGGAAACGTACTAATGTCTCCGGACGGAGAAACGGTATTCTACTCAGCGTCGGAATTGGATTGGGACAACAACAGGAGAAGAACGAAGTACTTCATGATTTCTGCCGATGGCGGTGAGGCAGTGGAATACATTGGGGATGGAGGTGGCAGCTCATTTCAGTTTTCACCAGACGGGATGTATCTCTCGTTTAAGCGCACCGTTGACAAGAACAGTCAGATATTCCTCATGAGCCTCAGCGGGGGTGAGGCTATGCAGCTCACACATCACAACAACAGCATAAATTCCTACAAGTGGTCTGGAGACGCAAGTAAGATCTTCTTCACAGCCCAAGAGCCCTTGAGTGAAGAAGAGCAAAAGGAACATGACTTGGGTGACGATGCCGTTTTCATGTTCGAAGGTGCGAATGGACGAGAAGAGGGCCGCTGGCGAAACCTCTGGGCATTTGACATTTCATCCAAGAAAGAAGGGCGGTTAACGAACGAAGAGCTTATCATCGGCACATTCGATGTGTCGCCGGATGGTAAGCGCGTCGTATTCGCAGCAACACAACAAGACACCGATAATTTCTCCCATTTGTCCGAACTGTACTTATTTGAGGTGGAGGATCCACATCCAGTACGGCTCACCAACAACAATGCTCCGGAGGGCAATCTTCTTTGGGCGCCCGATGGGAAGACCTTTATCTACCATGCCCCGTCAGCCGAGGATTTCGATCTGACTCATGGTTTCCTGTGGATCATGAATCCCGATACGGGTGAGACAAGGAAACTAGAAGAACCGAGCTATGGAGGGATCTCTGGCCTTAGATGGAGCCGAGATGGTTTGAGTCTGTTATTCAACGAGTCACGTCGCACAGATCTCAATGTCTATCGAGTCGATATCAATACTGGAGTGATCACAGAGGTTACGAAAGTCAGCGGAACGCTGCGAGTTCTAGATCTTTCGAGAGACCAGACAAGGATGGTCTATTCTTATAGTGATTTTGACACCCCTCCAGATCTCTATGTCTCCCCGGTGAGTGAGTTCAGCCCGGTTCGGTTGACGAATGCCAATCCATGGATCGAGGAAGAGATCCTGCTTGCGAAGAGTGAAATTGTCCGATGGAAGAGCAAAGACGAAATGGAGATCGAGGGAGTTCTCTATGTTCCGGGAGATTCGCAGGTGGGAACAAAGCTGCCACTCATTGTGACGATTCACGGAGGTCCGCCGGGACACTTTGCTAATCGCTTCAGGCCTGAGTTTCATGTTTTTGCCGGACTGGGGTATGCCTCGCTCGGCCCGAATATTCGCGGGAGCGACAGCTACGGGGATGATCTTCTGTGCGCTCTGCAAGGAGATGTCGGAGGTGGCGAATACGATGATGTCATGACGGGAGTTGACTATTTGATAGACAGAGGTATCGCGGACCCCGACCGGTTGGGAGTTAGGGGATGGAGTTGGGGAGGCATCCTCGGCAGTTGGATCATCACACAGACAGATCGCTTTAAGGCGGCCTCCCTGGGTGCGATGGTCGGTAGCTGGACAGCGGAGTCAGGTCCAGGTCTCAGCTACGACCTCAAGCTTCACTATATAGGTGGAGCCCATTGGATAAATCCTGAGGAATGGCGCAGAGTCTCTTCGCTCTGGTATGTGGAGAACGTGACCACAGCTACGCTACTGCTGCACGGCACCGAAGACGTTGTGAGCACCCCCGGCCAGTCCATGATGTTCTTCAATGCGCTCAGAGAGATCGGCAAGGCTCCAGTACGGTACATCAGTTTTCCTCGAGAACCGCATGGATTTCGGGAGCCCCGGCATCAGCGTCGATGTGACATAGAAGAGATTAGATGGATGCAAAAATACGTTCGTGAGATCGACTGGAAACCTTGGGATAGAGAGATGCAAAAGTAAGAATCTAACCGCGTGGTCAGTCAGCGGCTGGTGCCGACGGAGAGGTAGACCCGTTGCTCACCATCCCAAGCAGTTCACTGGAATCCATGTGGGCGTGTCTAGGTGGGACGAACAGTGGGACGATAATGCGTCCAAACGCTTCGAAAGCACGTCCCCGGGACTCAAAATCAAGCGAGCCATACGCTCGTGAGGGTTCGAGTCCCTCCCTCGGTACTTAGTGATACCAGCCACCTTCTGCCCTTCGAGACGTCCCTACCGAATGACGATGATCTTCTCTTCGATGGGACTCAAGTACTCGACCCCGCGGCTCGTGACGATGGCGTTGTCCTCGAAGTTGATGCTGATCCGCCGGTTCCACTCGGGCACCCAGGTGTTGACGACGAATTCCAGGGCGAAGATGTAATTCGGCTGCACCATGACGCCGGCTGTCGTCGAGCGCCAAGGCGCCATCGACGGCCCGGCGGTGACGTCGCCCACGCTGGTGTTGCCCGTGGCGTGGAAATCGATCGTGAAGCCCGAGCGCTCGTCCTCTCCGATCGCCCTCAGCAAATCTCGGTACTGCGAGGTCCGGTCGTCCGACGGAGTATAGACGTAGCCACGAGCCTCCAGCGCAGCGACGATCGCCTCGAGCGACTCGCCCGCGGTCCGGCCCACCCGAAACGTCTTCCGGAGGATCTCCCGCGCCTCCATGCCGCGCTCCCAAGCAAGGGCGAGGCCGGCGGGGATCTCCGTTTCGCCGTCGCGCAAGATGTAGGCGTGCCGTTTGATGTCGGTGCCGAAGTTCAGGTACCCGATGCCCATGTCCCACGACAGGAAGGCACCACGCCCGTACACACCGTCGGTCGCCCCGCTCGGCATGTAGGGAAGAAACAACGTCGCCGCCTCGTAGGAAGGCCCGATCCCCTGCTCCAGAAGTCGGTCGGCGGCCCACCAGCCGATATCCTCGGGCGTCGTTACGCCGGGCTCGATCCGGCGCAGGGCCGCCTCCATGACCTGCCGCTGGATCTCGAGCGCGTTGGCGAACGCAATGATCTCGCTCTGCACCCGGCGCACCCGAAAATCGGCGATGACCTTCTCGGCGGAGACGATCCTGGCCGCGTATTTCTCCCCCAAAGCCTCCGTCAGACGCAGATACGAGGTATGCGCGAGGCCGTTGGCAATCGGCAACGTATCCGACATGTTGACCGCGATCACCGCCGGGTCGCGCTCCTCGACCAGCCCGAACAACTCGTCCCCCGAGCCGGTGATGTCGTAGAGACCCTCCTGATCCTCGCCGCCTAGCAGTATCCGCTCGATCCGGTCGCCACCACGATCCGTGAAGATCTGATAGCCGACGGGATCCCAGGCTCGATACTCGAACCAGCCACCCAGATCGAGAGCGAGTGGATCCTTGTTTCCGCTCTGCACGACATGGATCCACATATCGACGCCGTTGTCCCGCATCGCACCCGGCAGGACGAGATCCATCTTTTCGCGCCGAATCAGGCGCATGATCTCGTACGACTGCTTCGATCGCTGAGCCGTGGCGATCACGGAGGTAGCGAGTACGAGGAGCGTTCCGAGAGCAGCGGTCACGCGTCGGCTATGCAAGATGGATCCTCCCACGGGAACAGATGTTTCGTCTTGGAGCGGCTGGCGGAAATCTACCCAGTAGTAAGTCCGCGAGACAACGGCCCCCCGAGCGACATCCTCCTTGATGATTCCTTGCCACCAAGAGGCAGAGTGAGCCTAGCCGGAACGACGGGCGGTGATCAACAGAGCAGCAGCTCCGGAGTTGTGCCCAACGGGAACCAAGAACGGGAGTGTGGACTCAAAATCCAGTTGGCTTACGCTCGTGAGGGTTCGAGTCCCGCAAGAGATCCTCCAGCACTGCGAGCAGGCATGGCGAGACTCACGTCGCCGCCACCCATCGACTCTTGTCAGAACCCTATTACTGAGATAAGACATGGCAATGACTACGAGCTCGGGTCAACCATGTCGATCACCAAGGGAGCATCTCCAGGACATCGTGTGAACCCTCGGCAGAGCAGAAGAGGGATACAACTGCTGGCCGTCGCACTGGGTCCTCTCCCCGTCTACGCCTATCTCTTCGTCAACGGCTGGCTACCGGAGGCCTCAGAACACCAAAAACTAAACCTCCGACTGGTACAGAAATAGGGACTCCGTCAAGCACCGATCTAATGAGTTACCAAGTGGCCCATACACTTGGGGCAGGTCAACCCTGAGGTGCGATAAATGCGGCCCTCTCCTATCTCATCTGATGAGATAGAGCTCCTCTTGCGGCGGAGACAAGTATTCGACTCCGCTCTCGGTGGCAAGCGCCTGCTCATGATCCCACCAGAATAGGTACTGGTTTTCGTGTTCGCTGGAAGGCCACGGCATGTAGATGAAGTACTCGAGAACGAAGTGGTGGTTGGGGGGCAGCGGTATGTCCCACATCCACTCGGGACCATTGGAGCCGATCCTGGGACCGAAATAGTTCTCGAACTTCCTCTCGCGGGCTCCTTTCCCCATGGCATGGCAGTCGATATTCAGGTGGGTCTTGTCCGGTTCGAAGCCCGCGGCATAGATCGCAAAATCATTCCTTGGCGTGAACAAGTGCAACTGGTCGTCCCTGAGAATGATCCCTTCCTCTTCGAAAGTCGCCGTGTAGTTCTCGACGATTTCGCGAGGAGTGAGGCCGGCCTTGATGTTTTCTGCCAAGACTTCATCGACTCTCCGGTACGTTGCCCAGATCTCCTTGATATCTGCAGGCGGTTCCGTCTCTCCTTCATGGAGCACGTAGGCGTACATTCCCTGACTCGGGGCCGCGACGATGTCACCTCCCTCGATCACGACGTTCTGATGACCTGGCGTCCGTCCCCTTTGTGACACTCCTGTGCCTCGCCGGCGGAAGACGGTCAGCCCCACGTCGCGATTCCTGGTTACGCCCGGCTCGATCTCCTCGAAAGCTCTCATAATCCGGGCGACCTCGTCTTCGCGCATCTTTCTGAGCAGCTCGATCTCGCTCGGCACAGGTGTAGCGATGTACTCCATGATCAGGAATTCAGACGAGACGATCCGGCTGGCGTAGCGCTCGCCGATCTCCTTGGCTAGAAGTAGGTAGTCGGTATGGGAAAGGCCGTCTAGTGCTCTTGTCGTGGTCGGATAGGGTCCCAGCTCGAACTTGAAGTTCAGAGCGATCCGTGCCGGGTCACGCTCTTCAACAAATTCTCCGAGGCCCTGGAAACGGTAGTCGTATTCCGTCTCCGGCCCTCCCGGAGGCTGTTTCACCAGAACCGGGTCGTGGATGATGTCGTAGGCACCGGAATCCTCGACCAACTCGGTCTCCCAGGTCACCCTCCACGTTTCTGCGGCGTGCGAAGCTCCCCAGCGACGGCCGATCACCGCTCGTTCGATCCGGTCGCCGCCACGGTCCGTGAAGACGAAAGCTCCAGAGGTGCTCCCCAGGTCCTCGGCACCGAATGGATCCGGAACGGACTCTCTCATCACGTGGATCCACATATCGACATCGTTCTTCCTCATGACCTCGGGCACGACGATGTCGAACTTTTCTCGACGAATCCGATGATTCCATTCCCTCAGGGCGGCCTCTTCCTGGGCTTGTGCCGCGGTCATCGCCGGATCGGCGGTCGCCGCGTCGGGCAATGCCTCGTCCACCGTTTCCGAGCCACAGGCGCACAAGAAGACGGCCACCGGGACGATCAAGAACGAAGTAGTTCGAGTAGACATGAGACGCCCTCCCTCAGTCGCACAGGCAAAAACGGACCATCTCGGCACCGTGTCGGATAATTCGCGCCCCGATCTCTTTCAACTCGTCGATATTATCGTCGATCTGGCCGAACACATTGACAGGTTGTTTCGCGTCGACGGTAAGGCCTCGTGATATGAAGATGCCGTAGGCGATGTAGATCTCGTCGGGCACTAACACGGGCTCATCGCGCACCAGGAAGCTGAGTGCCCCGGGCGGTATGCCGGCGACCCGTTGGTTTTCCCTCTCCACCGTCAGGTCGGGCGGTATTGCCACCATCGCCTGGCCGGAGACGATGCTCTGCTGAAAGAGGTACTCAAAAGGCAGGCGGCTCTTGATGGTGGCGCATGTCTTGGGCGCCTCATCCTCCAGCAGTAAGGCTGTGAAGACGCCCCCTTTTTCGAACTCGAGTCGTATGGATGCCATCTTCTGCCTCGGATCGAGTCAACGGGAATCGTTCGACTCTGCACGCCCCATCCTACCGACTCCTTGTCCCTCGCCCCAGGGTCACCAGCAGAGCAAGATCCCACGCGGCGTCAGATGATCGCGTAGTCCTCAGCTACTCACTGCGCAGCGCGTCCAGCGGATTGGCTCGCGTCGCACGCCGCGCCGGCACCCAGCTCGCCAGCCCGGTCACGAGCACGAGCAGCACGGCAACGGTCAGAAACGTCGTGACGTCGGTTGGGGCCACACCGTACAAAAGGCTGGCGATCAAGCGCGATACTGCGAAGGCGGCGGCCGCTCCGAGAATGAGGCCCGGAATTACCAGCGCCATCCCCTGGCCGAGCACGAGGCGCAGGATCTCGCGGCGGCCGGCGCCCAGCGCTACACGCACGCCAAAGTCGCGAGTGCGCTGGCTCACCGAATACGAGATCACGCCGTACAGGCCTACCGCGGCCAGCCCGACGGCCAGCGCGGCGAAGGCGAGGGCGAGCGAGGCGGCAAATCGGGTTGCGGCAAGCTCGTCGCCAACCGCCTCCGTGAAGGTCCTGACTTCGTAGACCGAGCCTTGTGGATCGAGCTCCCGGAGTCGCGCCTCGATCGGTCCGAGCAGGGTCCGGGGGTTGCCGGCCGTGCGAACGATGAGGTTCGTATTGACCATATAGGTGGGCGGCACGAAGACCGCCTCGCGGTCCGTACCGACAACGCTGTCGTGGCGAATGTGCTCGACAACTCCGATGATCTCGTATGGTCGCCAGGTATCGCTGACACCTGAGCCGAGCCAGATCGTGCGCCCCACTGGGTCGGCAGCGGGAGAGAGCTTCGCCGCGGCCATCTCATCGACGACGACAACAGAGGCTTCCAGTTGGGGGGCAGCCGCCCCTGGGTTCTCCTCCGCGGCTTTGGCAGCGGCTTGGTTGTGCTGAGCGGCGGCTTTGGCGCGTTCCATGTCGGCAATCGTGAACGAGCGGCCGCTCACGATCCGAGCCCCAAGAGCTTCGAAGAACCCTGGGCCCACCGAAGACCGCTCCGCGACGTTGCCAGCCCATTCGCCACCCTCGACGGGGCGCTCCGAGTAGGGGACCTCGGGGCCCCGCCCGCCGAACGGTACCAGCGAGGCATATGCGGCAGCTTCGACACCCGAAAGAGCCTCGATCGAAGCCCGCAGCTCGTTGTACATCGGGCGCACCCGAGCGCGCGAGTCAGCGTCACCGTATTGGAACAACGGGAACGAGACCTTCATCGTCATCGTGGTCTCGGCCTCGAAGCCCAGCGGCGCACGCGCCATGTGGGAGAAGCTCTGCACCAACAGAGCGAAAGCCACCAGAAGCACCATCGACAGCGCGACCTCGGCGACAACCACCGTGTTCCGTCCCACTGCGCTGCGCCGCCCCGCCGCCGGGCTGCCGTCCTTCAGCGCGCTGACGAGCTGCAGCGACGCGGCGCGGAGCGCCGGGACCACACCCGACAGCAACACCGCCACGGCGGACATGCCGAGGGCGAACAGCAACGTGGTGGCATTCATCCCCACTTCGTCGATGCGGGGCACGTTGGCGGGGGCGAGGGTGAGAATGACCTCGATCGCGGTGGCGGCGAAGGCGACGCCGAGTGCGCCGGCGGCTACAGCGATGACGGCCGCTTCGGCGAGCAGCTCGCGGACGATGCGACCGCGCGTCCCGCCCAGAGCGGCGCGAATCGCCACTTCTCGCGAGCGCCCGGTGCCCCGGACCAGCGCCAGGTTGGCAGCGTTCGCACAGGCGATCAACAAGACGACACCGACGACACCGAACAGCGCCAGCATCATCGGTTGCACCACACCGACGACGTCGGTGTGGAGTGGGAAGACGTCGACCGTCACGCCGCGCTGCTCGTGGATGGCGTGCTCGCTGCGTAGGTCGGCGGCGATGGCTGCCATCTCCTGGCGCGCCTGCGCCAACGTGATCCCGGGGCCGAGTCGGGCGAGGACCCGCACCGTACCGTATCCGCGCTGCGGTCCCGTCATCCACTTGCCTGGCACGGGGGCCCACACGTCGACCTCATCGAAGGCGCCACCACTGACCATGCCGCCATCGTGCTGCGCCAGGAGAAGCTCGAAGTCTTCGGGCATCACGCCGACGATCTCGCGGCGGGCCCCGTTGATCTCGATGGTCTGACCGATGATCCCTTCATCGGCGCCGTACCGTCGGACCCACAGGTCGTGGCTCAGAATGGCCGGCGCATGGGTGTAGGGTACGATCTGCTCATCCGCCTCGGTGAAGCTGCGCCCGAGGGTGGGCGGGCGGCCGAGCAAGTCGAAGAGGTTGGCCGTCACCAGGGTGAGGTTGATTTGCTCCCCCGTCGACTCGCCGGTGATCGAGGTGTCCATCGAATTCCGCAGCGCGGCGATGCCGGTAAACGTTGTCGCCCGCTCTCGGAAATCGATGACATCATTCGGCGAGATCTGTACCTTCTCCGCACCGGTGCGCTCGTATCGATGCCACAACATGACGAGCTCTTGGGGCCGCTCATATGGCAGCGGGCGCAGCAGAACGGCCTGGATGACGGTGAACATCGAGATGCTGGCCGCGATGCCGACCGCCAGGGTCAGAATCGCCACCGCCGAATAGGCGGGGTTGCGCCAGAGCGACAAGGCGCCAATCCGAAGATCTTGCAGAATCGAGCTCAAGCTATCTCCTCGGGGGATCGCGACGTCAAACCGACCAACGGCACGAGTTTATCGTGTTCGACCACCCAACATCCCCGCGGTTGCCAGGACAAGCCGCCCGCTGCTGGGGGACCCGGCGGCGACCAGGCTAACCTTCCACGAACTCTGCGCCGGTGAATCCGGCGGCCGCGAACACGTATTCGGACAGCAGGCGCTCGCCCAGCAATGAGTGCGCCGGATCGCTCGAGTTGTAGTTGCCGGCGTTGACGACGACCAGAAGCTGAAGCTCCGGAACGACGAAGATCCGTTGTCCGCCGAGCCCCAGCGCCGCCGGCACGTCGATGGTGCGCTCGTCGGAGGCGAAGCGCTCAATCCACCACTGATAACCGTAGCCCACCGTCCAACGCGGCTTGCTGTTGGGCTGCGTCGATCGCTCAACCCACTCGCTCGGCAGGATTCGGCTGCCCTCCCATTGACCGTCGTTCAGATACAGGTAGCCGAACTTGGCTAGGTCGCGTGGCTTGAGTCGCAGGCCTGAGGCAGCAGCGTGCATACCGCTGTCGTTGCGGTGCCAGGTGAACGCCGTGATCCCCAGCGGTTCGAACAGCGCCGAGCGGGCGTAGTCGGCGAGTGACTTTCCAGAGCCGCGTTCGACGAGACCGGCCAGCAGGGTCGTGCAACCGCCACTGTAATTGAAGACCGTGCCGGGCGTGTCGACGACCTCCTGTTCGAGCACGTATCGGATCGGGTCGTCGCTGCGGATCATCTGGATCTCGCTGTTGCGCGGGTCGTTGTAGGGGATGGTCTCGTCCCACTCGAACCCCGCCGACATGGTCAAGATGCTCCCCAGCGTGATCGCGTCCAGCTCGGGAGCGAGGTCGTGGTCGGGGAAGAGCTCGGTCAGGCCCGCCTCCGTGCTCAGCACGAGTCCTTGCCCCTGGGCAATCCCGACAAGCGCCGAGGTCACGCTCTTGCTCACCGAGCGAAGGTCGTGGAGCGTGTCGCGGTCGAAACTGACTCGGCCGACACCTCTGCCCCAGTCCTGATCCTCGCCGGCGAAATACTGCTCATACACGAGCTGTCCGTCTTTAACCACGACAACAGCGTGCACGTTGAGATTCGGATCCTGGTCCAGCTCCGCGGCCAGCGCCCGGAGCGGCGCCTCGTCCAGACCGACGTCTTCAAGCGATGCGGTCGGCCAGCCGTCGCCGAGGTCGGGCGGCGCCTCGAAGCTTCGAACAACGATCACCGGTTCAGGGACCTGGCATCCGGCAATCACGACCATCGCCACCACGAGGGCAACCAATCCCACAACGGCAAAGTGTAATCGGCTCATGCTCACGTCCATCGATCTCGAGGAAACCGCGAATGCGCGAAGTTTACTATCAAAGCATGAGCGATCACCCGACTGCCCCCGCGTTCGATCTCGACCCCGAGTTCACACCACTCGGCGATGCGGCATCAACGTCCCGGATGGTACTCCCGCTCGATGTGCCCCTCGAGATCGCTGCGGTAGAAGTAGACGTCCCTGAGGTCGCCCGTCGCGTAGCGCTCTGCCTGGTCGTTGAAGTGGGGCGATGACGGGTCGCTGTTGAGGCCGCCGGCGGTAACCGCGCGGGCGCGAACTCGGTCGCCGAACTCCACCACGGCAACGAAGCTATTGCCGCTGGTGCCATACCATTTCTTCGTCTGCGGATAGGCGCGCGCACCGAACGAGGCGAGGGATCCCCACCGACCGGATACGAAGGCGACGGGGGTGCTGGACGCGTTGTCATCGAACTGTTGGACGATGTCGCCGGTGAGGCGCTGGAAGCGGTTGATGTCGCCCCAGGGAGTTCGCCAGGTGCCGAAGTCGGCCTCGAGCTTTGCCGAAGCCGCGGCGAGGCCCTCGAGAAGCTGCTCGGGCGTGGCCCGTTGCATGGCGTCCTGCCCTCCCATCTGCTGCCCCCAGAAGATCGCCAGCGACGTGGGTACGGACTCGACGGCGTACCGCAAATCCCAATCGCGCAGCATGTCGATCTGCTCAGCGAGCTGCTCATTGAGCGGGTTCGAGGCCGGGGTTCGGTCGTACGCCTGCAGCAGCGCTGGAATCAGATCTTCGAAGCCGATGATCAGGCTGTCGTACGCGGCATCGATGAGCGAGTCGACAGTGAAGTCAGTCCTGCCCTCGAGCACGTGGATGGCATGGAGACCACGGGCGTTTTCGCCGCGGCGCTCCATGTAAACGGGGTAGTCGTCGCGGCTCGGGCTGTCCGGGCCGGCGGCGGAGAAAGGCCAGTTGTTGGTGTTCTGAGCCCATCCGACGGCCGGATTCACGGCGTTCGGCGTCTCCTCGAAGGAGTGCACGCCCTGCCAGTCGGTCGCAGGGTCGCTACCGTCGACAGGTCGCAGGTAGTCGAAGCTCGTGTCGCGCACGGGAATGAAGTTCGAGTGCAGGTACGCGATGTTGCCCTCGGAGTCGGCGAAGAGTGTGTTGTTGGACGAATTCGTGTACGTCCGCATCGTCTGGACGAACTGGTCGTAGTTCTGCGCCTTGGTCCGCGAATAGGATTGGATGAGAGCGTTCATCGGCTCCTCCATCAGCGCGACGCTCACCCATTTGTCGCCCACCGCGCGCACGACCGGGCCGTGATGGGTCCGGTATACGGTGAACTCGCGCTCGGCCATGCCCGCTTCGTCGGTCGTGTACGGCACCGTGACCTGTCGCGTCGTCACGGGCCGCTCTTCGTCGCCATACGTGTAGTAGAAGGCACTGTCTCGCTCGACGATCGTCTCGAGAAACTCGTCGATGTTGTCGACGCCGCTCGAGGTGTGTATCCATCCGGCGTTCTCGTTGAAGCCCTGGTAGACGAAGAACTGACCCCACGTCACCGCGCCGTATGCGTTCAATCCTTCGTCGCTGACCATGTGCAGCTCTTCACGGAAGAAGAAGGATGTATGTGGATTGATGAGGAGCAGCGCGTGGCCGTTTTCAGTGTTCGCCGGGGCTATGGCGATGCCGTTCGAGCCGGTCGGCTCCTCATCGGGGTCGGGCTCGTTGAGGCCGGACGACGCAACCAGGACGGGATCCGACAATGGGCCTCCTGCGAGCGGCGAGGCGGTCGTTTGCTCTCCGTAGAACGCTTCGAGCTCGCCCAGATTCACCCGCTCGATGTCCCCTCCGATGCTCCCCTCGCTGAAGGTGAGGGCCATCCACGGCTCGAAGCGGGTCAGGACCCTCGGCGTCACCTCGGGATGCGTGTAGAGGTAGTAGTTCAGGCCGTCCGCCCACGCATCCATGAGGTCCTTGAGCCACTGCGGGCTGCCGTCGTACTGCTCCCGCATATCGACGGGATCAATGAAGAGCTTCATCCGCAGGTCGCGCCAGATCTCCGCCTCTCCTTCTGCCTCGGCCAAACGACCCTGGGAGTTGAGGAAGTTCACCTCGATGCGGTTGAAGTCGTCCTCGGCCTGGGCGTAGATCATGCCGAACACCGCATCCGCGTCGGTCTCGCCGTAAATATGCGGAACACCCCAGTCATCGCGGATGATCGTGATCCCCTCGGCCCGCGCTTCCCACGAAGCGACTTCGGCGTCGGGCACTGGCTGGGGGGCGCATGCCATGCAAGAGAGAAGCAGGATAAGGACGAGTTTTTTCATGGTGATTCTCCCCGAGCGTGATCCGAGATCGGCTTCAAGAACGGTCGATGGCCCATCCTACGCTCGCTGATCAGGATAACCAAGTCGCTGGACCCACCGGCGCTGAGATCATCGTCGCCGCGGGCTCGCCTCCATCCCGTGCTGGCTCGGGCTTGACACCAGGCGCTTAGTAGCTCAGGCTACTAGGAGTCAGGAAGGAGGCGCGGCATGGCGACAGCAACGGTGCGAATCCCGGCGGAAAAGCGAGACATCCTCAGGATCATCGCCAGTATCGAGAGAATCGAGATGAAGGACATCCTCTCGGAGCTCATCGACGAGTACATCGAGCGGCACCAGGAAACGTTGGACCTTCTGTCCAAGCCGGAGTGGGTCGACATCATTACCCGTGGCAAGAAAGAGGTAGACGCCGGCGTCAAGGGAAAGACCCTCGATGAGCTGGCGGATTGAGGTCAAGCCCTCCGCCGAAAAGCAGTACCTCAGGCTCGACGCCCCCACTCGCCGCCGGATCAAGCAAACGCTGCGCGAGCTCCAGGACGCGGAGCAGCCGCTGCAACACCCGCGCGTGCGACCCCTGACAGGAAAGCTGAAGGGCGACTGTAGGGTCAGGGTCGGGGCCTGGCGCGTTCTCCTGACACCGGATCGGGAGGCGCGGGTACTCTACGTCTACGCCATCCTTCCCCGTGGCGATGCCTACTGAACTCGGGCCACACTATGGGCACGGTCCAGACCGTCAATGAATGAGACGAATCTCCGAAGGCGCTGGAGTCAGGTACTCGACTCCATTTTCGGTGACATGCGCACCGTCATGGAACCACAGACGCAAATAGTCTGTCCCGCCTTCGTCAGAGGCCACCGGCATGTAGATGAACAACTCCATGGCGAAGTGGTGATAGAGCTGGATGGTCATTTCATGCTGCCAATCAGGACCATACGGGCTGACCCTGGGGGGATAGGATCCCTTGCCCAGACCATGCAGGTCGATGAACACCTGCGTTTTTGCAGGATCTAGATCTTTGCGACCGCCGCTGTCGATGGCGATGATCCCCAACCCATCGAGCTTCTGCTCGATGATCTCGAACGCTTCCGCGGCAGTCTGGCCTACCCTCAAGGTGTCTTCGATGACCTTGCGGATCGTCATCCCCTCCGCCCACAGTTTTCGCAGCTCCTCAGGCGGCTCCGTCTCTCCTTCACGCAACACGTAGCCGTACTCGACCTTCATCTCGTAAAAGTTCCCGTACTTCCAACGATCCCTGACGCCTTCCAGGTCGTAGTCTCCCTCGGCGCCATGGTCGATCATGAAGAAGTCGCCTCGCTGGATCCTCTCGTCATCACGTCCGCCATCTCCGAATCTGTGCCGGATCGAAAGCCCCCCCTCATAACCCGTGCTCAGATCCTCCGACCGGGTCACACCCGGCACGATCTTCGCAAAATCATTCTCGTAGGCTTCGTCGAAATCGTCGCGAATCCGCTTGTACATCGCCAGCTCGCTCGGCACGGGCCGCGAGAGATAGTCGAAGATCAACATTTCCGACGAGACCAGGCGGTCGACGAATTCCTCCCCCAGCTCGCGAGTCAACAGAATGTAGTCGGTATGCGAGATGCCGTCATTTGTCGGAGTGCGCCGGATCGGGCCCGTCTTGTCTCTGAAATTCACCGCGATCCGTTGGGGAGTGCGCTCCGCCACGAACTCTCTGAGACCCTCGAATCGATGATCGTATTCGGTCAACGGGCCACCTGGCGTCTCGAAGCGACGAATCGGCTCACTGATGATGTCGTACGCTCCCGATTCTTCCACTGCGTTCGCCGGCGGGTTCGGCACGGGATACGAGCCGTCGGGCCGCGCCCAGCAACGACCAATCGCCGCCCGTTCGATCCGGTCACCACCACGGTCGGTGAAGATGAAGAGACCCGAGTTGCTCCCCAGGTCGGCATAGAAACCAGAATTCACGAAGTTGCCAAAGGAATGGACGTTGCCTTCCCGCATCACGTGAATCCACATGTCGATTCCATGGTTCCGCATGACGACCGGCAGGATCTGATCGAACTTGTCCCGGCGGATCTGTTTCGTCAGCTCCTCGATGCTGAGCTTCGCGTACTCCTCTTCATTGGGAATGGTGAATGTCGATTGGGCCGGTGAAACATCGTACTGAACCAGAAACATGGCCAGAACAAGCCCCACGAGATAGCGACGGCGAGTGAACATGACTGAGTCTCCTAATTGCTCCCATGCGGTGGCTCTCATCGGAACCCTGGAAAGAACCGGGAGCTACCCCGCTTCAATGGACGGTTCGACCTTCGTGATCAGGCGGCGGGGCTGTGGCTCCTTTCGTAGCTCATCGGCGACTCATAGTCCAGGGATGAGTGTCGCCGGTGGGGGTACGAGTCTCCCCCTCGGTACTTCCATCCCCTGCCCCTCGAGCTATCCCGTTCTCTGAGATCAGGCTCCTGTTTCGGATGCGCGAGACCGATTTTCTGAGCGAGTGTTGTGGCCGCGCGCCTATTGATACCGAGGACCCATTCCGACTACGCTCGACGCTTCCCCGTTTCCATCTTTCCCTTTTGACGCGAGCCGCATCTTGGTCGGCAAGACTCTCGGTCACTACGAAATCCTCGAGCCGCTCGGTGCGGGCGGCATGGGCGAGGTGTATCGGGCGCGGGATGGCAAGCTCGAACGTGATGTTGCCCTCAAGGTCCTGCCGGCGAAAATGGCCAAGGACCCGGGACAGCTCGCCCGCCTGGTGCAGGAGGCGCAGCTTCTGGCATCGGTAAACCATCCGAACATCGCGGCAATTTACAGCGTCGACGAAATCGACCGGTTCTCCTTCCTGGTTCTCGAATTGGTGCACGGAGAACCGTTGTCACGCCGGCTGAAGAGCGGCGCCTTGCCCATTCCCGTTGCCTTGGATATCGCTGAACAGATTGCCGCGGCGTTGGAGGCCGCACATCAGAGCGGAATCGTTCACCGGGACTTGAAGCCCGCCAACATCATGTTGACGCCGGAGTCCGTCGTGAAGGTTCTCGATTTCGGCCTCGCCCAGCCGCTGCCGCTGGCACAACGATCAGTGACCTCTGCCGATGACCCTACCGACACATCTGACCTCGTGGGAACGAATCGAGTCGCGGGGACTCTCTCGTACATGAGCCCTGAGCAGGTCAGGGGGCAGCCGCTGGACAGCCGCACCGACATCTGGTCGTTCGGGTGTGTCTTCTACCAGATGCTGGCGGGAACACAGCCCTTTGCTGAAGACACAGCTGCCGACGTGATCGCCACGATCCTCCATAGTGATCCTGCTTGGGAAGCGTTGCCGGAGAACACGCCCCCTTTGGTGCGACGGCTACTGAAGGGTTGCCTGCAGAAGGACGTCGCGGAGCGCGAGCGCAGCTTGGGCGACATCCGGCTCGAGCTCCAGGAAGCCTCCGCGATGGCACAGCGCGCAACCGTGCTCGGCGACAGGATGAGCCGGCGCGAACAAGCCCATGACGAGGTGTCACCAACGTAGAAGCTCTCAATCGCCGTGCTCCCGTTCGCCGACATGAGTCCGACGGGAGAGCACGAGTACTTCGGCGATGGCATGGCGGAGGAGATCATCAACGCCCTGGCCCAAATCAAAGAATTGCACGTCGTTGCCCGCACATCGGCGTTTGCCTTCAAGAACAAGAACAGAGACGTCCGTGAGATCGGCAAGGAGCTGGGTGTCGACATGGTTCTGGAAGGCAGCATCCGTAGCGCCGGGTCCCGGCTGCGCGTCACAGTGCAACTCGCCAATGTCGCCGATGGTTACCACTTGTGGTCGGAAAGGTTCGACGCGGAGCTCGAGGACGTATTCACCGTCCAGGACGAGATCTCCAGGTCGATCGTAGAGAAGTTGCCGCTCGAGCTCGGCGAGGGCGATCGAACGAAGCTCACGAAGCACTCCACCCAGATCGTGGATGCTTATACCTGGTACTTGAAGGGCCGCCACCAGCTCAACAAGAGAGATCACGAGAGTCTCGTCAACGCGATCACCTGCTTCGAGGCGGCAATCGAGAAGGATGCGGGTTATGGGCCGGCCTATGGGGGCCTCGCCGATTCCCACGTCTTGCTCGGATACTATGGCGCGCTGGCACCACGCGCCGCCTTCCCTCGTGCCAAGGCCGCTGCCTCGAGAGCTTTGGAGCTCGATCCGGAGCTTTCGGAGGCTCACACATCTCTGGCCTTCGCAGCGGTTCTCTACGACCGCGATTGGGTTACTGCGGAAAGGGGCTTCAATCGCGCCTTGGAGCTCAATCCCGGCTACGCCACCGCACACCATTGGTATTCGGAGTGCCTGGCGTTCATGGGTCGGTTCGACGAAGC
>SDBT01006087.1_pt1 | contig 20129 bp, 17 predicted proteins | sample 2277101 | NCBI WGS metagenome assembly SDBT01 (sample SAMN10404973, study PRJNA504765) | marine sediment metagenome | isolation source: marine sediment core GS10_PC15, 103 cmbsf | place: Arctic Ocean: Southern Knipovich Ridge | collected 2010 | reverse complement strand
GTAGTTACTAATATCTATTATATTATTTGCAATCCAGCTGAACTTGTATTCATATAAAACTTTTTCCCTCTTAACTAGGAACTTATTTAAATTTATCAGGTAATTTTGGTAAGCGTGTTATATCTGTTAATTTTTCATAATGGAGATCAAATGTATATATTTGCTTAATTTTTTTTTCTTTCATCAAGAGATAAGCAGAAATATCGTTAGAATCCATATTATAGTCTGAGATTTTATTAACTGCATTGATATACATTAATTTTGATATTTCCACTGTTTCTATAGACTTATTCGAAATCAGTCCCATAATAAATTTTTGTAAATCTTCCCAAGACATTGCACTTTTCAAGAGATTAACTACTTCAGATAATTGAATTAAGGAGATACAATAGGTATTTTCTTCTTTATTGATCTTTTTTACAATCTCTTTAGCTTGGTGCTTACACCATTTTAATTTATCTGATAAGACTATTCCTTCTTTCGGTTTGAAATAAGCATAGATGAAAATATTTGCATCCAAGTAAATCATTTTAAATCACGATATTTCTTTTTTAAAAAAGCATTTTCAAATTCAGACCAATTTTCAAGTTTATCAACAAGATTATCATCATATTCTAATTTATCAAAGAACTGGGTTAGATCGATTTTTTTCTTTGGAATAATTTTAAGAATTCCTTCCTCTTCCATAATTATAACCTCATCCTCGTCTTTAAGCTCTTTTTCTCTCCAGTTTCGAGGCAATACTATTCTCCCTTGAGAGTCAACCTTTTTTATTTCTATATTCATTCTATTTACCTCTTATAGTATTAAATATTCATTTTTCCCATAATAATATTATAATACCAGAATATAAATCTTTTGGGTAATTTGCTATTTTCCCCACAATGTCTTGTTATAGCCATATATATTTATGATATCAAGACTCTAGCAAATCTGCTTAAATTGTATATTTGGGCTATAAAGAAACTTTAGAAGTGGTGAATAATATCATTAGCAAAATTTTTCGATAATTAGATTTGATTCTCTTAATAACTCTTCTTTAACTTTATTTTCCATATTATACCCTTCCTCATATATCACTTTCTTAATTCCGGCATTTATTATTAGCTTCAAACAACTCATGCATGGAAACGTCGTTGTATATAAAGTTGTCTCTCCTTTAATAGAAGTACCATGAATAGCAGCTTGTATTATGCAGTTCACTTCTGCATGAATACCTCGACATAATTCGGGATTTTCACCCGGATTGAATTTTTTTCTAACACATGATTCAGGAGTACAGTGTTTAAATCCAGATGGGGCTCCGTTATAACCAGTGGAAATAATATGAGAATCTTTAATTAATACAGCGCCAACCTTCCTTTTTACACATGTAGAGCGTTGAGCAACAACCTCGGCAATTTTCATAAAATATGCATTTTTTGAGAGCCTGTCATTTTTAATATTCGCCATAAACCATCAGAGATAATTTGTTTTTATGAAATTTAAACTAATCTTATATTTTAAGAAGAAGTTAATTAATAGAAAAATATTACTTTTAATAATTTAAATTTTGATTTGTGATTTTAAATGGTTAAGACATTCAAGGTTCCATGGGCAGCTTGGCGTGAACCAGAATATTTAGAGCTACAATTTCCTGATTCATGGAATGTATCAATATGTAAGATGAATTGTGCAGAAGATCCTGAATTATCAGAAAAACAAATTAGAGAACGAATTTTAAATCCTATAGGAACTCCAAAATTATCAGAATTGGCTAAGGGAAAAAATAGTGTGGCTATTTGTGTTGACGACATGACACGAATCACTCCAGTTTCAAAAATCATGCCTTTCATCTTTGAGGAACTAGAGGAGGCAAAAATAAGTAGGGATCAAATAACAATTTTATTAGCCATCGGGGGACACAGACCTATGAATAGGCATGATTGTATCCTTAAATTAGGAAAAGATGTTGTTGATACAATTAATATTGAAAATCATCATCCTTATGAGAATCTTACCCACTTTGGTGAATCAAGTATAGGAACTCCAATAGATGTGAATACAACATATTGTAATGCTGACTTAAAAATCGCAATTGGAGGAGTAATTCCACACCCCCTAGCTGGTTTTGGTGGTGGAGCAAAAATTGTTTTACCGGGAGTATGTGGGATAAGAACTCTTGAAGGAAATCATTCGGCAGGTATGAAGGGTGTCGGTACTGGAATTGGAATAATGACTGACATTCGAAAAGATATTGAAGAGATTGCTGATAAAGTAGGGTTAGATTTTTCCATTAATGCTATATTATCTGAAATAGGTAATATAGTAGGATTGACTTCTGGACACTTTAGGGATGCCCATAGAAAAGCAATGGAATTAGCAAAAAACGCGTATGCTACAAAAGTTACCCATGATAATAACATTTGCTTTTTAAATTTATTTCCTGAAGATTCTGAATTAAACCAATCGTTAAAGGGATTTAATATTTTCTACACTGCTCCAGAAAATATGTTAAGCAAAGATAGTAGTGTAGTATTAATGTCTTCTTCGTATGAAGGTCGTGGTTATCATAGTCTTATTTCAGAAACGGGGGCTAAGTTATTCAGAAGAGTGAAAGGAGGTTCTGGTTGGAAACGGCTTACTAGGGAAAGCAGAGTATATTTCTTTTCCCCAAATATCAGTGAATCAGATTTATATCATTTCTTTCCAGAATCAGTAAAATTATTTAGTAATTGGAATAATCTTATTGAAGAATTAAACGATATTTATGGAGATTCTCCAAACGCATCAATAATTCCATGTAGTAGTCAATTAGCAGAATAACTCTTTACCTTATCCTTTTTTTTAAATTCATACGATTAATTAGAAATTTTCTTAGAAAAAAAATTAATCTTTTTAATTTTAAATGATAGATCCTATTATTCATACCATAATTCAAATAAGAATTCGGAATCAACTGAACCATCTTGAAATTAAGCATTATTATTCCTTGTTATAATGAAGAGAAAACAATTAAACCCCTATTAAAAAATATTCTTCAAATAAAATTTCCAATTGAACGTGAAATTATTGTTGTAGACGATGGCTCAACAAGAAATCATGGAGATATTCTTAAAGAGGAAATAAATTCTAAAAAAATCAAATTTATTCGATTACCAAGAAATCAAGGAAAAGGTATTGCAATAAGAATTGGGTTAAAATATGCCTCAGGTAATATTTTTATCACTCAAGACGCCGATTTTGAATATTTTCCTACCGATATTCCAAAATTATTAGAGCCAATTTTAGAACATAATGCAAATGTTGTTTATGGTTCTAGATTTACAAAAAGACCAAAAGATATGTCCAAATCTCATTTCATAGCAAATAAAATTCTCACAAAAATTACAAACTTCATCTATCATATCAATTTAACTGATATGGAAACAGGTTATAAAGTATTTACTAAAAGGGTGTTAAACAATATTACTCTTACCACACGAGAGTTTGAATTTGAACCAGAAATTACTTCTAAAATTATTCTAAAGGGATTTAAAATTATAGAATTACCCATAAATTATAAAATACGTAATTTTGGGCGATCAAAAATAAATTGGCTGGATGGACTTGAAGGATTATTAATCCTAATTAAATTAAGATTCTGTCCTAATTCAACCTTTTTTCAATTTGTATATGAGATATATAAATTTCATGCTAAAAAAATAATTTTTAGTCTAACTAAATTTATTGCGAAGCACATTTATTTAAGACGCATTTAACAGAATGTGAACTAAATTTTCACGTTAATTCATATCCTAAATTGATATTCAATTTTAATGAACATAAAGAATGAACAGATAAGCAATAAACAGGGCAACAGTTGACAAAGCAAATGTTATAGTTTGGTTGTTTATTGCGATCTTCATATTAAAATTCCAAAAATTTAAACTGTATTCATAAAAATCCTTTTCTTTTAAAATACCATAAATTACTAGTACTTGAAACCATCTTAAATAAGGATATGAAAAAAATATAAATGTACCGGTGATAATAATTGATATTATAATAATTTCGAAATAATTTGAAGTTTTTATCCTACAAAAACAAAAAAATAAGAAGATAATCATAGCGGGGATAACTTTAATATAAAAGGGATAAGTTGATCCATATTGCTCAGTAGGATAGCTTAATACGACCTCAGTAAATGGTTTCCAATAGAAGAACGGAATAATTAAAAATGCAAATACTAATGGAACCATGGTTATTAAAAATATTTTTAATTCCTTCCAATCCTTATCATAGAGATATTTAATTAGGAATATACCACATGCTGGAAGAGAATAATATTTTGCACACATAGATAATCCTAAAAATATATAAAATGTATATCTGGAGCGTAAAGTATTTCTCGGATAATAGATTAATGCCAAAAATAAGAAACAGAGAAAAAAGGCATCTGTCATATGATAACCACAGTTTTCTATACTAAATGAATTAGTCAGAAAGAAAAAGGGATTGATTAAAAATAAGCCATATACGTAATTTCTTTTTTTTATGCCAAAACTCTTTAGCACAAAATAAAAAATAATGCAACTTAATAGATCCCAAAAGAAACCCCAAAACACAAAAATTTCTAAAATTCCAAAGGATAAAAATCTCATAATCTCTAAAAAAAATATACTTAATGGAGGATTTGAAACATTACTTCTGAAGTAACTACCTATATCACCCCAAGTTCTTCCGGGATCTATCGCATGAATGTAATAATAATAGATTAACATAAAAATTCTAACAGCAAATCCAAGGAATATAAAAAATAAGCCATTTTTAATTAATTTTTGTATAATACGATTCTCATGACTGTTATTAGTGTCCTTCATAATTTTAATTGAATTATAGGCTTTTTTAATTTGTATATAAACTGAAGATTAAAGTATATCTTCACTGACTTCTCTTAATTTAAAATTGTAATGAAATACAGAATAACCACCATAAAAATAGATATAAGCACTTCGAAATAAATGATCGATAATGAAAATTGATAAGATCTCTATGAACGCTATTTCGGGATAAAAGAAAAATATAAACAACGCACCAACGTTTTCTGATATACCCCATCCTCCGGGCGTTATTGGAAGACTTTTTGAAAAAAACACTAATATTACTGCTAAAATCAAAAGCATAATATGTAGCTCATATCCTAAAATATAAAAAAATAAAATTATTATGGATGCGTCTATAAACCATGTTGGAATCCCTAAAAATATTACAAATATAAATATTTTTTTATTATTCTTAAATCTCTTCATCCCATCTTTGAAATTTAGCATAAATTTACTTACTAAATTTGATAATTTAGTTGATATTTTATCTAAAATGGTTAAAATCATATTAGTTTTATAAATTAATAAAAATAGACCGAAAATAATTAATAAAATAAATGTAGTGCCGATTAGTAGATAAATTCTTATACTATAACCTAAGAATTCCCTTATTTCGTTTTTACCAATGGTACTTTCATACAAATAGAACAGAGCAAACACACTTATAATAAACAATAGAATTACATCTAAGAATCTTTCAATTGTAACACCGCAAATTGTATTACTTAGATTTGTATTTGCTTGATCTTTTATAAATCCAATTTTAGCTAATTCACCAATTTTTCCTGGTGATAATTCATTTATTAAGAAACCCGTTCCTATTGAGAAAAATAAAGTAAAAAAATCTATTTTTTCATCAAGGCCCTTAAATACAAGTTTCAATTTGTATGCTCTTAAAAGAAAGGCAATTGAATAAAGTAGTAAAAATAAAAAAAGTCCAAAAAAACCAATAATTGATAATTTTTGTATAAATTTAGAGAAATCTACAATAGTTATCATAAGAATTATTAATACTATTGTAAGTAAACCAATTATTACTTTTTTCCTCTTCTTAAACCAACCATTAAACCTAGTATTTTTCTTATCACTCATTAATTATGAACTTGAATTATAGTTTTAACTTAAAGTTTTTTAGAGAATTTAATTAAGATTTATTAGATTAAACTTGATTAATATAAAATTACTTTTTTATAATGTTAATGAAATAAATTAAACTTGATTATTAATGAAAAAAGTAGAGCTTCTCGCACCTGCCAAGAATTTAAAGGCTATTAAAGCTGCTTCTAAATATGCAGATTCTGTTTATTTTGGAATTGAAAAATTTAACATGAGGATGCGCTCTGAAAACATTTCTCTAAATGAATTAGATAGAGTGGTAAAATTTTGTCATAACTCTAATTTAAAGGCATATTTAGCAACAAATATTCTAATCTATGATGATGAGCTTACTCTTTTGAGAGAAATTTTTGAAAATGCTAAGAATGCGGAAATTGATGCTGTTATCGTTCATGATATTGCAGCAATTCAGGTAGCAAAGGAATATAATCTTTCCTTTCACATTTCTACACAGTGTAATGTTGCCAACTCCTTATCAGCGAGATTTTATGAGAACCTAGGAGCAGACAGAATAATTTTAGCAAGAGAGTTATCCCTTGAAAAAATAAAAGAAATAAAACGGAATTTATCTAAAGCGGAAGTAGAAGTTTTTATCCATGGAGCTATGTGTACTTCGGTTAGCGGGAGATGCTATTTTTCTCAAGATATATGTGGCACTGAAGAAAAATCAGCAAATAGAGGAAATTGTGTCCAACCCTGTAGGAGAAGATGGTGGGTTAGAGAGGAATCTGGTACAGAATATTTGTATGATGGAGTTAGATTCATGAATTCGAGGGACTTATGCACAATTGCATATATACCAGAGTTAATTGAAGCAAATATTGATGCCTTTAAAATTGAAGGGCGTATGAGACATCCTCATTATGTAGAAATTATTAGTAAAGTGTATCGTGAAGCAATTGAAGCCTATTATAATGGTACATTTACAAAAAAAAAAGCAAAGAAATGGGTTACTGAATTAAAAAAGGTGTATAACAGAGGTTTTACTCCTGGATTTTATTTTAAGCGAGTTACTGAGGATGACCATCAACATAGATCTCCAGCTAATTTATCTCATTTTAGATATATCAAGGTGGGTCAAGTTAAAAAATTTAATAAGGAAACAGGGTATGCATCTCTAAGTATTGATAACGGATTCTTAACGAAAAATGATGATATTATAATAATGGGGGAAACTACTGACACTTATATTCATCAAAAAGCCAATTCAATTAAATATCAAGGAAAACATGTCACTAAAACACCACGAGGTACAAAAGATAAAAGTTTGACGATAGAATTAAAAATTGAAGAAAAAAATGAAGCATTAAAAAAAGATAAAGTGTATATATTTACAGATAAGACCTACTGGAAGAAGACTTATTCTTTATAACAATTTAGAAATTAATGAACGGTTTAATTACTTATTTAACCTTAACTCCGTAATAACGTCAGTTAAGACTTTTAGCATTTCTTCAAGATTATCAAGAGAAATTTCTCCCATATGACCAATTCTAAATGTTCTGTTTTTAAGAGAACCATAACCATTGACTATTCTGTATCCTTTCGCTAACATTTTAGATACCATTACACCGTAATCAATTTCGAGTGTATTTTTTATTGTAGAAACTGTATTGGATTCGTACCCTTTTTCAGGAAACATTTCTAAGTTAATATCACGTGCCCATATTCTTGTGCGTTTTCCCAGTTGAGTATGTCTTTGAAATCTCTTCTCTAAACCTTCACGGTTTAGTATGTAATCTAGTTGTGTATATAAACATCTAATTTGAGGGATAGGTGGTGTAGTTGGTGTTTGATTTAGTTTATTTTTTTTTAATAGCGATATAAAGTCAAAATAGAATCCTCTATTTTTTACCTGTTCTGCTTTTTCTAATGCTTCTTTGGAAATTGAACAAACTGCTAAACCAGGTGGCAAGGCAAAACATTTTTGAACTGAAGCTAAACATACATCAATTCCTAATTTATCAACTTCAAGTTTAATTCCTGCCATAGATGACGTAGCATCAATGCAAGCTAACGCTCCATAATCTTTAATAATTGGAATTAAATCATAAACGGGATTATAGACACCTGTAGAAGTTTCATTGGACTGAAGACAAACAACAGAATATTTTTCCTTAGATAGCGTCTCTTGTAAAACCTCAGGAGTTATAGGTTTACCCCATTCTACAGTCTCTTTCACAGCATCTTTTCCATTAGAAACACCGATCTGATGCCAACGATCTCCAAAAGCACCTATCGATAAGAATAAAGCCTTCTCATCATCCCTTATTAAGTTTCTCACACAGGCTTCCATAATACCTGTTGCTGAAGATGTAAAAATCAAGCAATCGTTTTTTGTGTATAGTAATTTTTGAAGACCCTCAGTAGCTATTTGATGCATTTCCTCATATGGTTTGGATCGGTGAGTGTCATTAGGTTTTGCTAGTTCTTCTAATATTCTTTCTGGTACATATACAGGTCCAGGAGTGAATAATTTTAACTTAGAACCTTCCTCTTTATTAAAATGGATCTCTGACATGATTTTTCAAATTTTTTCTCAATTAATTAAGTTAAAAGAATTAAAGTATTATAAAATAAATATTTTTTTGAACTAAATTAGATTAATTCTTTTAAGATTTTCAAGGAGATTTAATCATAAACATTGAAAGTAAGATGGCTAATATCTGAGTTGAATACTTTTATTATTGAAGATGAAATATAAGCTAATTTCTGTAATTTTATCAGAGTTTCTTTCAAATTGAAAAATTTTAACCGAAATTTCTTTACTTTCTTCATTTATATGAAGTGTTATAAAAGAAGGAATCTCACTAGCGACAAATGACCAAGCACCCGTCACACTACCAGGATTTAATAATAAAATTCCCTGTTTAGTAAGGAATACCTCCTCCTTGTGAGTATGACCGGAAATTAATATATTATATTCTTTATGAATGGCAAGTTTTTCCAAATTAGAGTGATTCCCTCTAGGTTTTATCTGAGCACCATGTGTTAATCCAATAGTCATTTTTTCATTATCTGAAAATGATGTTTGCAATTCTTCGTAGATCGGAGCAGTATTATCACCACTAAAATAATCCATATTGCCCATTACTATGAAAAGCTCATTTTGAGTTTTTAGATTTAAGAAATCTATAAAATCACTAGCGGTAATTAAATCTCCAGTAAAAAATGTGTAGTCAAAGAGCTTTTGCCCAGTTAAATCATTTAGTTTGTGTGTTATTTTATAGGGTACGTGTTGCGACCTTCTTGGAATGTGGGAATCTCCTATTAATAGACATCTAATCATTTTATGATTAAAGATTTTTAGTTTGACATATATTTTTTATATTGTTTTTGGACATAAGATGCTAACTCTTTAGCCTTCTCATCTCTATCAAAGTGTCTTCTAATAGGTTCAAGTAGTTGATTCAAGTATTTAATAACAGCAGGCTTTAAATCGGGAGGATTTAATCTACCATCTTGAAAATCCTTTTCTAGTTCTTCATATAATTTATATTCCACGTTTCCTCCATATTTTTCTGGTCTTTCGATAAGAAATTTTTCAATACGTTCAAACAAAATAAATTTGCAATATTCTAAAACTGGATTATCTTCAATTTGTTTTGGTGGACAATAAGCCTTATTTATTTTGCGCTTTATATCATCCTGAGAATCTAGCATAAAAATTGCTGTGTCTGGATCAGATTTTGACATCTTCAATTCTATAGTTCTTTCAATTCCAGTTAAATCACTATCGGGAGGTTTATTTAAACTCATTAACATGTGATGATGGACGGCAACAGGTTTTGGCCGATTAAGTTTTTTTGCAACTTCTCTTGCTAGCATATTTACTTTTCTTTGATCCATCCCTAATTGGCAGACATCAGCGGGAAGATAAAAGATATCGGCTGCTTGCATGAGAGGATATAAGATTTGTGATGCTGCTAACTTATCAGATTCACTCCTACCCATAATCTGAGTACATCGTTTAACCCTTGCTAGTGAAGTGTTTATCGCTATATTTAAGACCAGTTCCCAATATGACGGATCTTTTACCACATCGGAGGCATAAATGAATTCAACTTGATTGAGATCCATGTCACAAACTTTCCAAACCTCAATAAAAAAATCTCCTACTTTTTTAATTATTTCAAGATTCCCTCCGAACTTCTGATTAGCAGCAGCATGCCAATCTGCCACTAAAAATTTAAATGTGATACCAGCTTTAGTCAATTTATTCACATTAATTGCTCTTAATAGACCTTGAGCAATATGTATATTTCCAGAAGGCTCAAAACCGTCATAGGCATAGATTTTTTCGTTATTCTTTAATTTCCACTGCAATAATTCACGTAATTCTTCTTCATTGATTACTTCTTCACCAACTTCCATGATCAATGAAATTCTTTCATCAAGGCTTAATGGCATTTTATCTATCAACTATTAAATGTAATTTATAACTTAAAAAATAAATAATATGATTAAATTTTTTTGGATTTTAGATTATTTCATTGGTTAAATACTAAAATTACAAGAATTTTACATAATTTAAAAAAATAGTTTAAAGAGAGATTTATTTTTTATTTTTCTCCAGAATTGAAGCTTGAGCAGCAGCAATTTTAGCAATTGGAATTCTAAATGGAGAACAAGAAACATAATCTAAGCCTATAGAATGTGCAAATTTTATTGATTTCGGTTCACCTCCATGCTCTCCACAAATCCCACATTTTAAATCTGGTCTAGTACTACGTCCAAGTTCAATCGCAATTTTCATTAATTTTCCGACTCCTTTTTGATCTAAAATCTCAAAAGGATTATTCTCTAAGATTTCTTTGTTTAAATAAATCGGTAAAAATTTACTCTCAGCGTCATCTCTAGAAAAACCATATGTCATTTGTGTCAAATCATTAGTTCCAAAAGAGAAAAACTCTGCCTCGGTCGCAATCTCATCAGCAATTAAAGCTGCTCTTGGAATTTCTATCATTGTACCAAATTTATACTCAAGTTCAACATCGTATTTCATAATTATTTCCTGAGCGGTTTTTACAAGATCTTGTTTAACATATTTTAGTTCAGAAATCATTCCAACTAAGGGAATCATTACCTCGGGATCTACATCAATACCTTCCTTTTTGAGTTGACAAGCTGCTTCAAATATAGCTTTTACCTGCATTTCATTAATTTCGGGCCATACAATTCCTAAGCGACATCCTCTTAAACCCATCATTGGATTTTCTTCTGATAACGACCTTATGAGACTAATAACTTTATTTTTAGTCTTGATCTCTTTATCCAGAGGAGTTATGTTTAATAATGACCTTGACATTGCATTTGTCATTTTTAGTTCTTGAACTTCCAATAAGACTGTGGATAATTCTGGTAAGAATTCATGTAAAGGAGGGTCCAATAAGCGTATGGTAACTGGCTTACCCTCCATTATTTTAAAGATTTCATAAAAATCACCTTTTTGCATTGGTAATAATTTGTTTAGATAATCTTGACGATCTTCTTGTGTCCTTGACATGATCATTGCTTGAACTACGGGGAGTCTATCTTGATCCATAAACATATGTTCTGTTCTGCATAATCCAATACCTTCTGCTCCAAATTCTAAAGCTTTTTTAGCATCTAAAGGAGTATCTGCATTAGCTCGAACACCTAATTTTTTAATATCATCTGCCATCTCTAATAATTCTAAAAATTCTCCTTTTATTTCTGGTTCAATTAAAGGAACCTTTCCCTCAATTATACTACCTGTAGTCCCATCAATCGTTATGTATTCCCCTTCTCTTATAGTCATATCCCCTACATAAAATTCCTTATTCTCTTCATTAATTTCAATATCTTGAGCTCCAACAACAGCAGGTTTACCCATACCTCTCGCTACTACTGCGGCATGAGAAGTTTTCCCCCCAAATTGAGTTAAAACACCACTAGCAGCATATAAACCGTGAATATCTTCAGGTTTCGTCTGTGGTCTAACTAAGATAATCTCATCTTGTCCTTGATTTGCTAGTTCCTCTGCAGTATCGGCGTCAAAAATAACTCTACCTGAAACTGCTCCGGGTGATGCATTAATTCCATGAGCTAACACGTGAATTACTGCATTTTCATCAATACTTTTAAACATTAATTTAGATATTTTCTTTGGATCATTTCTAATCAAAGCTTCTTCTTTCGTAATCAATCCCTCTTTAACCATATCAACAGCTATTTTTACTCCAGCAGAGGGTGTACGTTTTCCATTCCTTGTTTGGAGAATATATAGTTCTCCATTTTCAACAGTAAATTCGATATCTTGCATATCTCGATAATGCTTTTCGAGATTTTCCATTGTTTCCATTAATTGATCATAAATCTCGGGAAATTCCTTTTTCATTTCAGTAATCATTTTTGGAGTTCTTATACCTGCCACAACATCTTCACCTTGAGCGTTAGAAAGATACTCTCCAAATTTTATATTTTCTCCGGTTGATGGATCTCTTGAGAAGCCAACTCCTGTTGCACAATCCCATCCCATATTTCCAAAAACCATTTCTTGGATATTAACTGCTGTGCCAAAATTAGGAATATCATTAATTTTACGGTAAGTTTTAGCCCTCCTATTATTCCAAGATTTAAACACTGCCTCAATTGATAAAAATAACTGTTCAAAAGGATCTTGGGGGAATGTATTTTTGATTTCATCCTCATAGAGAGCTTTATACTCAGAAATGATCTTTTGTAATTCATGAACATCTAAGTCTGTATCTTGGGTTCTTCTTCCCTTCATTCTCTTATATTTGTTTAGAATTCTTTCAAATTTTTCATCACCGATTCCCATTACAACATCTCCAAACATTTGAATAAAACGTCTATAAGAATCATAGGCAAATCGAGCTTTTTCTGTTTGGGAGGCGAGACCAATAATGGATTTATCATTTAGACCTAAGTTTAGGATAGTGTCCATCATTCCAGGCATTGACATTGGGGCACCAGATCTAACACTAACTAACAAGGGATTACGGTCATCTCCAAAAGTTTTGCCTGATATTGCTTCTAAAATTTTTAATTTCTCTAAAATTAGTGGCTTCAATTCCTTCATAACTTGTTCAGGTTCCTCAAAATATTTTAAACACGCATCAGTAGTAATTGTAAATCCTTGAGGAATATTGAGCCCTAGACTTGTCATTTCAGCTAAATTTGCACCTTTTCCTCCAAGTAAATTCTTTAAATCTTTATTGCCTTCTTTAAATTCATAGATAAGTTTATTATTCTGGGAAGTAGTCATATTATTACCCCTTCAAAAAGTTTAATCTTTAAGTAAATAAAACAATAATATTAATTTTTATATCTTACGGAAAATAGTATAATCTCAGATTGAATTTTTTTTCAGTCTGTATAATTAGAAATCTAACGCTCTCTTTTCTTATTTATCTTTTCTACACCTATAATTTTAAATTGGTAGATAATTATGGATGATGAGAATAAGAAAAAATTGGGTTGTGATACTAACGAATCTAATTGTATTCCCGTTAATCCACTCGGAGACTCTTCCGAAAATATTTTTGACGAAATTACAGCCGATCCAATTATTTTTTCCGATGTGCAAAACTCTCCTCTATATGATGCTTTTCCCATTAATAAAGGATCAGAAATGTATCATACAGAGAAGATTGATCGCCCTTTTTCCCCTACTGTTTCAAATATCGGCAGATTGTCGAACAAACTGAGACGGAGAGCAGTATTTATCGGTCGTCAGATGCATTTTCTCGTAAAGGGAAATGAAAAAGGTCAGTTTCTCGATTTAGCCCATCAGTTTCCTAAATTAGCTCAGAAGATTCTTGCATTCATGGAATTTAAACTCATAAAAGGTAAATTAACACCCGAATTATATAATGAATTTTGTTTAAAACTGAAAGATTGCTCTCGTCAAGTTTCATCAGAACTCAATAAAAAACTGAAGTATTTTGAATATTCTGACGCCTTATATCATTTTTTAAAAGATGAGCAAGTTTATTTAGATTTGAGTAATATTTACAGTCCATTACCTCAACAAGTTTTACGATATGTTGCGGATATGTGGAAGAGTTATAGAGAATCCTTGAAATCTTGGTATGATGATCCGTCTAAATTTGAAGAAAAGCCCAGAATTCCTAATTATAACAAGAAATCAGAAGAATTTAAATTCGGGATTCCCGGTCAATATGTAGCTTCAGAAACATACGCTAAAGGAATTGTCGAACATTATCACAATACTCTTCGAACTAATTTTATAACGAATAAAAAAAGGAAAATAATTCGTTCTTACAAAACAGCGGAACTAAGGCTTCCACCTAAGTTTATTGAGAATTTTAATGTAGCGAGAGAGAATTTTCCACCCGTTCGTACTCGAATTGATATTGAAAAAATAAAAGAAATACGATTTATACCTAAAATATTTTATTATACAATTGAAATCGTGTATGCAAAACAATATGAAATAGATAGCACATTAGATCGTGATAAAGTTCTTATGATTGACATCGGAGTTAATATTCTTACAGCCTTATCAACTAATTTTGGAACTACCCCTATTCTCATAAATGGTAGATGTAATGTAAAAGCTTTTAACCAATGGATGAATAAAAAGGTTGTCCGTGTGCGAAGTCAGGATATGCAAGGGATAGTTTTTCAAAAAGGTCGTTATTACCCCGAGTCAATTGAAATAAAGCGAATCAGAAGAAAACGGAAAGACTTTATAGACACTCATTTCCATAAATTATCCCGTTATATAATTGATTATTGTCAGCGTTATAAAATTGGTCGAATAGCTATCGGGTATAATACTGGGTGGAAACAAAATTCCAATATGGGAAAAAAAAATAATCAAAATTTTGTCTTTATTCCATTCTTTAAGTTAATTAGTATGATTGAATATAAAGCGAGAATAGTTGGAATTGAAGTTACACTAATCAATGAAAGTCATACTTCTAAATGCTCAGCACTTGATTTTGAATCCGTAGAGCACCACTCAAAATACTTAGGAACAAGGGGGGTTGTAATAAAAGGTCGGAATTCTAAACAAAAGATTGCTCAAGGAGGAAAAAAATATAAATATTATAAAGCTAGGGGATTATTTCGATCTAAAAACGGAATTATCATTCATTCCGATGTAAATGCGTCATTTAATATCGGGCGTGTTGGTTATCCAAATTTGTGTAATCAATACACCTTATCGGTTAGAAATATGACAATACCCCCCATTAGTGTAGAAATTTAAAAAAATGTAACCAATCCTACGGGTGCGGTGAGTTATGGATGTACACCACAAAGGTATATCTTACGCTAATATTTTCTGAATTTTTGAATTCTTATTATTTTCCTTAAGAAAGTTCATTAATTTTTCATTTTAATAGGCTAAGCAGTTCCCAAATTCCTTTTATTATAAAGTCGGGTTTATCTTCACTCTCCTTTATCATTTCTAAAGTTGTTTCTCCAGATAAAACACAACAAGTAGTAACTTGTGCATTCTTTCCCATTAGAATGTCCGTATATAATCTATCTCCAAAGATTATAGCTGAGTTGACAGGCTTTTTGAGTTGTTTTAACTTAAATAAGAGCATTTCTTTATTTGGCTTTCCAAAAACTCTTGGCACCCTTTCAGTAGCTTTATATAAAAGAGAAGCCATACCTCCAGCATCAGGAATATATCCTTCTTCAGTGGGACATCTATTGTCTAAATGAGTCGCAATATAGGGGATATTATTTTGGAGGAAATATGATGCTTTTACTAACCGATCATAAGTTAATTCTGTATCGAAGGCAAGTACTAAAATTTCAGGCTCTTCTTCTGTTAAAAGAAAACCCTCATTTTCAAATTCTTTCTTGAGAGATTGGTTTCCCATTAAGAAAACTTTTTTATAACTATTTTCCTTTAAATAATCGATAGTTGGATGTTGTGAGAGTATTATATTCTCGAGTGATATGTCAAGATTCATTTTTTCTAACTTTTTTAAATAATCAGAAGTGCTTCGACTCGAATTATTAGAAAGAAAGAAAAAAAATTTTCTCTCTTTTTTAAGCCATTCAACAATTTCAGGAACACCTTCAAATAATCTATTTCCCAGATATAAAGTTCCATCTAAATCAAAAAAAAATACTTCTTTCTCCATTAAATCGGTTCTAGTTAGCATCGACATATTTTAGGATTAACTGAAAGAATCAATAGTTATAATAAAAATAAAGGTTTTGTAATTCTAAAAAATTCCTAAATTCTTAGATTTTTAGTAAAAAAAGAATTGAAAATCTATATTTTCAATATAGAAAAAAAAATGAAATTTAGAGACTATCTAATCCTAAACTTTTTAATTTTTCCGGACTAGGATAGCCTGTTTTAGTATCAAATTCTCGATATTTATAATATGCTTCTTTTAATTGCTGAAAATTAGGAGACTTACCAGCAGATTCTCCAGCATCTTTAGGTTCAAGAAGTATTTTTGGAAGTCTATCATCTTCAGGAGTGATTCCCATTTTAAGGTTAAACAACCTCTTTATCATGTAAATTCTTTCTGCTTGAATTTTTAACTTTTCAAGATTATAATCAATTCCAAGAGAGGTTTTAATTAAATCTACTAATACAGAAGGTTCTGGATTAGCAAATACACAAAGTATTAAGGAGTTAGAAAGTGCTCTGTAATTTTGACCGATGGCGCTGGCGATGGCCATTTCTTCATCATCTTTATATTTATCAATCATTTCTATCCCCAAATCTTGAACAGGAATACCAAGAAGTATATTATACATATCACCTGAATTATGGCATGGCCCTCGAGGGGAAGCTAATCCATAACATACCGCCATCCCAAAACACGCCCTTAAATCATGATAAGGAACTTCCATTCCATAGACAGTTGCGATTTCTTCCTTAGAGATATTAAATTTTTTGCCTGTAGCATCTGAACCTTCGGCCAGAAGATCTCCGATTCCTTCTCTTTGGGATATTTTTTCAAGCATTTTAAGCATTGGTTTTGGATCCCCCCATTTTGGGGTAAGACCATCAATATCATCAGACTTAATTTTTCCTTCGTTGAAAAGATAATAAATGAATGCGATAGTACTACTTCCGCTTATAGTATCAATTCCAAAATCATTGCATAGATAATTTGCATAAACTATAGATTCTAAATTTGAATTTAAGAGCATTGAACCAAATCCAGCAAGAGTCTCATACTCTGGACCCTCAACTTCTCCATTTGTTTTATACTCTCCCTCTTTCACTTCAGCTTTTTTTGCACATCCAATGGGACAGGCAAAACAAGGATAACTCCTTGTAAAAACCTTTTCCGAAGCGGTAGCACCAGATATATTAAAAGAATCATCCCATTCTGCTTGTGTCCAATATTTTATCGGTAATTCTCCTTGAACATTATACATATCAAGTCCTCCACCTGTACCTAGGTTTCCAAGCATCATCGATAAAAAAGCGGATTGTACTGCCTCATTCGCAGTTTTTACGGCTTCTTTAAATCCTTCAGGATCTGCAGCTTCATAACTCGTCTTTTTACCTCTAACCGTAATGGCTTTAAGTTTTTTGGAACCCATAACAGCTCCCATTCCAGTCCTTCCGGCGGCTTTTTCTTCTGAAGCTATTATAGCATATTTCACTAATTTTTCTCCGGCAGGTCCAATACAAGCAACTCTTGTTAAATTCCCTAGTCTCTCCTTCAAAATCTCAGTAGTCTCAAAGATTTTTTTACCCCATAAGTCTGAAGCATCCTTAATATCTATCCCATTTTCAGTAATCTCAATGTAAACAGGTGTTTCTGAAGCTCCACTAATAACAATACCATCATAGCCTGCTTTTCTAATTTCAGGACCAAGGAAACCACCACAGTTTGATTCACCCCATATTCCGGTGTAGGGGGACTTCGAACATACAACGAATCTTCCACTCGTGGCTAAAGTAGAACCACAGAAAAGGCCAGTCATAAACATTAAGATATTTCCAGGAGATAGAGGATCGAGGTCTTTCTCCAATTTATCGTAAAGATATCTGCAACTATACCCTGCTGCTCCAAGGAAATCTTTCGCGATACTTTCATCTAAAGCTTCATCAGTAATTTCTCTTTTGGTAAGATCTATTTTTAATAACCTTCCTATAAATCCTTTCATCTTATTTCTCACCTTATTTTTATCAAATTATAAGAATATTAAAAAAAAATTAAAAATCAACATCTTTTCCTTCATAAGCATACAGATAAAGATTCCTGAATTCCTCTCCACTTGCAGATCTAGGTCCTAATACACTAGTCGAGTCTTCAAAACACATAGTTACTAACTCATCAATATATTTATCAAATTCTTCTTTCGGAGTTCCAATTTCTTCTAAACTAAGGGGAAATCCTATATCTTTTTGAAGCTGTTTAAGTTTTTCAATCACTGTATTTGCAGCTTTATTATTATTATCATCCCATTTTACCCAACCTAACTGTTTTGCAACTTTTGCCAGAATCTCTTCAGTTTTATCATTTTCATCTGTATTATTAAGACAATATTGCAAGACATAGGGTAATGCAACACCAACAGCTCTACCATGAGGCACATGAAATACTGATCCCCAAGAATGTCCAATAGTATGAGCTAATTGAGCTTGAGAATTACCGAAAGCTAAACCTGCCATCGCTGCAGCTTGATGCATAAAATCTCTAGCTTCCATATTATTACCGTCTTTAACTGCAGTTTGAATGTATTTAAAAATCAGTTCTATAGCTTTCAAACCCATAGCGTTGGTGAATTCATTTTTCCATTGGGATGTCATACCTTCAAGTGAGTGGGCTAAGGCATCAAAAGCAGTATCCATTGTTAAATTTGGAGGCATTCCTTTAGGAAAGATAGGGTCAACTATCGCAAAATTTGGCATCATGGATTTGTGTAAAAAGAAATGCTTTTTCCAAATACCGTTGATTAATCTTGAAACAACACTAACATTAGTAGTTTCTGCGCCAGTTCCAGAAGTAGTGGGAATAGCTACCATTTTAGCTTTTTTCCCCATTTTATATAACTCTGGGTTGAACGGGTAGAGCGCATCTGCATCTATTTCAGGAAATTCATATAAAGCCCATACAACTTTAGCGGTATCCATGACTGAGCCACCACCTAACGCAATTATTAAATCAGGGGCGTAATCGATACATTCTTGTCTCGCTACTAATACATCGGGTTCATGTGGATCTGGTTCTACGTTTGTAAAAATTTTATACGTTTTGCCAAATTGTTCTAGTTTATCAGTTAATATTTTTACATATCCTAATTGCTCTAATACCTTATCTGTAACTATGTAACAACGCTCCCCCTGAATATTTTCAATGAAATCAATAGCATCTTCTCCATATACAATTCCTGGACTAAAAAAGTACCACATTTAATTAATCACCTAATTTTATTATATTTAAGACTTGTTTTCAATCTTTAATGGATTAAACTTAAAAATTTAGTAAATAAAACTAATGCATATTAAAATAAAACATTAATTAATATTGTAATGGAGATATTACTATCAAAAACTAAAATAAAGGTAATAACTTATGGAAGAATCAGAAAAGAAGAATTTATATGCTACTTTCAAAGCAGTAATAGAGAGTATAGTTAATGAGAAACATCAAGATCCTAAGAGTAATAAAAAACTTAATAAATTACTAGCTGGAGTTAATTTAGGATTACAAGTAGAGGAAGATTATTACTTCTGGTTGAATATAAAAGCAAGTAATGGAAAGCTTGTCCTTGAAAGAGATAAACTTGAAGAATATGAATTTCAATTGCTTGCAACACCAGAAGATCTTCTGTATTTCTGTAACGGTACGAATTCAACAGTTCATATGGTTACTAAGAAAAATGTATTTGGTAAAAAAAAACTCCGTATTCAGAAGGGCACAACAGGAAGGAATCTTGGTAAATTGTTAAAACTTGCTAATATTCTTGTTATAGACAAGGTGGCGCCATCAAATTAGATATAATCTAAAACTTTTTTATTTTCCTTTTAAAATTTTTTCACACTATCTTAAAATTTTTAATTTCTTCTTAGAAAGAAAAAAATTATATTTCTTTGATTCTAAAGATATCACTATGACTGAACAAAAAATGTCAGATGAAAAACTCTACTATAAATTTTGGCCTGAAAATGTCCCAAAAGAAGTAGAAATCTTAGATAAAACTCTCGTAGATTTTTTT